>Ga0190367_1001973_pt1 | contig 11135 bp, 11 predicted proteins | sample 4872181011_MG_FD_171838 | JGI IMG/M metagenome (GOLD analysis project Ga0190367, IMG submission 171838) | Hydrothermal vent microbial mat bacterial communities from Southern Trench, Guaymas Basin, Mexico - 4872-18-10-11_MG | ecosystem: Environmental > Aquatic > Marine > Hydrothermal vents >... | reverse complement strand
GTTAGATGGCTGGAGGAGAAGGGCTGGATTATCTCGCAGCTAGTGGGTAGGAGTAAGCTCATGATGCTCACAGACGAGGGAGAAGCGATCCTAGAGAAATTAGCCGAGATTATTACGCAGTTTAGGAGACGCTAAACTGCATCCCCCTCCTAAGTTCTCTGCATTTCCTTGTAGCTGGCTAAGTTTTACTGATGGCGGGTTCAGCAGGTGTTCTATGGAGTGATAATGTCTTAAGCCTATGAAAATGTGGGAATTTCTTGTTGCAGGCATGGAGTGATGAAGTGGGGACGAACAGTCCTCAACAACTCCTCGTTAAACGCTGTAGGGGAGCGTCGCGGCTAGCCCTCACTCTGCCTCTAATACTCTTTTTAAGGGTTAGAGGAGCGGGTTTAGTCCATGGGACTAGATACGTCAGCGAGGGCGCGGGGGAGTTGTAAAAATGGTTGAGATTGGAAAATACTGTGATTATTCTACCCTTGTTCCTGGCGGTACTTCTCTTTCGGGGATTATTAGAACGGGCTTCCCATCCTCTACGGCTGCCAAGAGCATGCCCTGGGAAACTAAGCCCATGATGACTTTAGGCTTGAGGTTAGCTACAACCACTACCTCCTTGCCTATCAGCTCGCTGGGGTCATAGTACTCTGCTAAGCCAGCAACTAGCTGCCTAGTCTCCCCTCCCAAGTCGACTTTGAGCAGGAGCAGCTTCCTAGCTCTCTTGACTCTCTCAGCAGCTACTATCCTCCCCACCCTGAGGTCGAGGCGCTTGAACTCCTCGAACGATACCTCTCCCACGCCCCAACTACCTTGAGCCACTGTATTTAAACTGACGTTGTGGGGTGTGTGGGGCTGGCCAAGATGATTTGCGCTACCCACAGCGCTGCTATAGCTAGGGGGAGGGATAGTGGGAGTACCATTAGGAGCAGTAACGAGTCCGTGGGCCTAATGGCATGTATGGTCATAGCCGCGCTGATTACGTCTAATGTGTAGTGGGCGAATATCGCCGAGAGGAGCCCCCACCTCAGGTAGGCCAGCGAGAGGATTATCGCCACAGCCAGCGCCTGCAGCAGCTTAGCCTGAGCTGGGTAAAGTGGATAGGGCACGTAGAGTACGGCAAAGATTGCCGATGATATGGCCACTGACTGGAGCTTACTCCTCGTGAGCTCGTAGAATAGCAGCAGGAGCATGAACCTGAATATTATCTCCTCCCCGATAGCGGAGGCTGCTGACACCACGGCGAGCTCAAGCCATGGGGGGCTTGAGTTAAGGGCCTCCTCGATGACTGGCGCGCCGAGGGGAAGCAAGAGCCAGAGCTCCGAGAACAGGTTAAATAGGATCTCTGACAGTGCAGCTAGTATTACCCCCAGGGCTAAGCCAAGACACCAGCTCTTAATGGCGTCGCTAAACCCAGGAACTTTAATGGGCCTAGTCTTGGCCTTAATGGCCAGCCCGGCTATCAAGGCCATGGAGGATAACATGCTGTAGATCATGCCGGAGTAGACTACGCTAAATGCCGCGCGGAGAGTTGGGGCAGCTCTAGCCTTGCCCAGCTTATAGGGCATCAATAAAGCGCACTGAGCGACGAGCATTGCCGCGAGCATTGAGAACGTCAGAAGCACTAGCCTAACCTTAGGGAGGGGCACTCTCAGCACGACAGCTATTATCAGGGAGGAGAGCAGCAAGGCTTGAAACCCCATCCTAGCCAGCGCAACTACGCCTCTCCACCTCCTAGCCTCGACCAAGGCCATGGAGCAGAGCCGCGAGCGAGGTAGCTCACAGCTCAGGTTCAAGGCTTTGTCAAGCTCGAGCTGGAAGTGACCCGGCTCAGCCCCCTTAATCAAGGTGATGGATGCGTCTAACGCCTTATCGCTGGCGACATAAGTCAGGTTAACGTATAGCGAGCTAAAGCCTAGCGTCGCGTCAACCCTAAGCTCGTAGACCAGCGAAATACCGTCGTAAAGCCTTACTACCCACTCCTTACCCCTGTACCTGTCCATCGACCGCGCGGCATCCGCATAGAAGGCACAGACGCTAACTCCCCTCACCTCGAAGAACACGAGCCTAGTGTAATCGCCCCCCAGCCCCAATGCTCTCTCAAGCCCCCTCGAGAACTCCTCCACGCGCACGCGATTAAACACCTCATTAAACGCGGGGCAGGGAGGTACTGAGAGACACAGCAGCAGAGAGGCAAGTGCTAGTGCCGCTACTGCGATATACTCGGCGCGCACCTCTCTTTTAAAGTGTCTGGGGATGAATTAAAGGATTGCTATTCTCTGAACGCCGAAAGTTTCATTTAGCCTAGTCATCCTTTTTAACCTCGCATGGACTCTTAATCTCGCCGGGCGGGAGGTGGAGGATAACGCGAGACCGCCACCTCCCGAGGACTCAAACCGGCTCTGGGCGATGGCTCAGGGCCGGTAAGAGTCCACGGGAAGAGGCGGAATCGCGCTATCCCCCATCTCCCGCCCGGCCGCCTTCTACCTTCTATTCCTGACAGCGGGTGTGCTCATTGGAGCGCTGTCCCAAGTGCGGGAGAGAAGGAAAGAGATCCGTTAAGAAGGTTGTAAGCAAGGGGAAAGTGTATTGGTATGAGGTCTTCAGGCATTCTGATGGCTCTGTATGCATCATTAGGAGGCTGAGTGAGGAGGAAGTAGAGGCGCTGAGACCCTCAGTGAGTAGGCTTGAGTACGAGCTTTTAGGTGCTAAGCGCCTCATAGAGCTGCTCCTAGAGGAGGTATGGCGTAGGGAGGAGGCCCTCCTATCCGCTAGAGATGAGGCGTTGAGAACGTTATACGTGGCTAAGCTGTATTTAAATCATGTAGCTAAGCTTGTTGAGGCCCTAGTTGAAGGCGAGGATTTATCATCGGGGGAGGGTAGTTGAGTAATGTGAAGTACGCTCTATTGATAATAGACATGTTAGAGGAGTTTGTGAGGGGGAGGCTCAGGGCAGAGGCGGCGGAGCGGATAATACCGAACATCTCCAGACTGCTGGAATTCTCCAGGTCAGCCGGCATTCCCGTTATATATGCTGTTGATAGCCACTACGCCAAGATAGATAAGGAGTTTGAGCTGTGGGGGCCTCACGCCATTAGGGGTAGTGCCGAAGCCAAGGTCGTTAAGGAGCTGGAACCAAGAGAGGATGAGTATATCGTCCATAAGAGGAGGTATGACGCGTTCTTTGGCACCGACCTCGATCTACTCCTGAGAGAGTTAGGCGTAACTACATTGATAGTGACCGGCATACACACGCACATATGTGTTCAACAGACAGCTGTTGGCGCGTTTTACAGGGGTTATAAGATAGTTGTGCCCGTAGACTGCGTAGCGGCGGCTAGCAGGGAGTGGCACGAGCGGGGACTCGAGTATATGAGGGCGTTCCTAGGAGCTGAGCTGGTGAGCTCTGATAAGCTCATAGAGAGGCTGAAGAGAGAGCTCGGTAGCCCACCCTCCAGCCAGTACTTGTAAGGAATTACATTAGGCACTATGAAAGATGTACGGCACAGGTACATGCGCCTACCCCGGAAGGCAACCTGCTGCCGTAAGCGTGAGCTAAAAATACTGCCTAAGGTTTTCATCGTCCACGCGGCCAGTTCTTAAGCGAGTGATAAGGCCAGCTAGCTCCATATGCGCCTATAATCTTCGAGTAGCTTCCTCCTCACGACATGCGTGTAAACCTGAGTAGTCTTAAGGCTGGCATGGCCTAGTAACTCCTGTATCTCTCTAATGTCCATACCCCGCGTAAGTGAGTGTGTAGCAAAGCTATGTCTCAGCACGTGAGGGGTAACCCTCTTCCTTATCCCTGCAGCCTTGGCTAGGGTCCTAACTATTCTCTCAACAGTCACGTAGTGAATATGCCCGCCTCCCCTACCGGGGAATAAGTACTCATCGGGTCTCATGTGCTTTAGGTATTCTACTAGGAGCGAGTGAGTTTTCCCGTTGAAAAACACGACCCGCTCCTTGCCCCCCTTGCCTCTAACTCTAATACTCCTCTCCTCTAAGTTCACGTCAGAAACTCTCACGTTCACAAGCTCACTAACCCTCATGCCAGTCGAGTAGAGCATCGAGACTATCAGCTTGTCTCTGAGGTTACTAGCCGCGTTAATCATTGCCTCCACCTCATCGGGAGTTAGGTAGCGTGGAAGCTCGGAGGGTCTTCTCGGTAGTTCAAAACCCCTCAGGTTGCCTCCCAGACCGAGGTACTCCATGAAGCGCTTCACAGCTACAGCTGCGGTGTAAACGCTTCTCTCGCTATACCCTGAGGCTCTGAGCTTGGCTAGAAATGCATCAACATCCCATGTGGTAGCATCTTTAACGTGCTTATTGCCCAGGTACTCGATGAACTTCTTCAACAGGCTTTTGAATGTCTTGATGGTATTTGGAGACCTGTTCCTCGCTAGCAGATGGGCAATGTACAGCTCTAAGAGCTGTACATTGCTGTACTCCTCAACCTTCATGGGGAGCCCAGTCTCTCCTTCAAGTCCTCCTCGTTAACCGCGTACTTCCTGAGCTTCTCGTTAATTAGGATGGGCGCATTAGCCCTGACTGCTATGGCGACCGAGTCGCTGGGCCTGGCGTCTACGTAGTACCGCTTTATCTTCCCGTTGACCTCCTGGCAGAGTACGATGGTTGCCGTGTAGACGTTGTTGAGGAGCGCGTCGATTGTCACCTTCTCCACTTTAACATCAAGCGTGTCCAGTATGGAAATTATCAGGTCGTGAGTCATGGGCCTCTGCGTAGCTACGTTATATAGGGCCCTAGCTATCGCTTCAGCTTCGGGCCTGCCGATATATATTGGCAGCACGTAATCTCCCCAGCCCTCCCCCTTCAGCAGCATCACTGCAGAGGGATACTCAATGCCACCAGTCCTTATCACGAGGCTGTAGAGACCGACGAGTTGGGCATTAGTGTACTCTTCTCCTCCCTTAAGCTCCCTGGATTTAGGCATGCTCTCACTAGAATAGGAGCTGGGAGCCCTTTAAACCTTTGAGGCTACCAGAAGCCGAGGGACATTAATCCTTCATCACTGAATAGTGCTATCTCAAGCTTTAACGTCACTAGAGGCCCCTTGTACTTCACTAGGGACCTGACACGCTTGATTACCTCGTCAAGTAGCAGAGCAGGATTCCTCTCTAGGGCTCTCTTAACCTCCTCGGGGCTGCTAGCCCTGTTCAACATGTGGTACAAGGCTCCCCTCACAACGCTATCGGATAGGAGGTTAGTGAAGCAGACTTCACCGCTCCTGATGAGCGAGCCTAGCGCGAAGCGCTTAGCCTCCCCTATTATCGGCAGCCCTTGTAGTGCTGCTGTCCGCCTCCTTATCTTCTCAACTAACGACTCGTCCTCCCTGTCTCCCATGGCTAGCCTCACTCTCTGCCTCCACTTCAGGGCCCACACGCTAAACCAATCGTCAAGGAGGTGAGCTAGCTTGAGGGGCTCCCTCTCGCTTAGCACCTCGAGATAGAATGAAGTTCTCTCGTCGGGAGAGTAATCGTAGATGAAGCCCTGCTCGACTTTAACGTAGTTGAAGAAATCCTCGGTGGATACTCTTAACATGAAGCTCCTCTCAGCTCTATTGAGGTTACCGAACTCGTTGATCAGCCTCCTGGAGAGCATCGTTGCGAGCGCTGCTCTTAATCCCCTGCTGAGCATGGGGCGCCTCCTCCGGAGCTTACGTTACGCGCCCCTATAAATGGTTCCCGCTGTGCACCGTACATGTTTGCGAGGAAAGGGGCTTAGCAGTATAAAGTTTTAAGTGGCTGTGATGGGCTAAGGTGATCAGGGGGATGAGCGGGCGACGGTCTCGTGATCTGTGAAGAATCTTTTCGCCAGCGACCCCCCAGCTCCTAGCGTCATGAATTAGTACCCAGCCATTACGAGTAGAATGTGGCAGAGGTACCGGCAATAGAGGGGGGTAAGCCTATCAGGGAGAAGCCGATAACTGTTAAGCCTCCAGTTGATCTCGATGAGGTGATCGAAGTACTATCCGTGATTAGAGATGGGGCCTTATCTATGTTAAGGGGGAGCAGAGTTAAGATGTTTGAGGAGGAGTTCGCGCGCTTTATCGGAGTGAAGCACGTAATCGCAGTTTCAAGCGGCACTGCGGCGCTCCATGTGGCGCTTAAGGCCATGGGTGTGGGGCCAGGTGATGAAGTCATAGTGCCCCCATTCACCTTCGTGGCGACTGCGACCGCTGTCCTGCACTCTAATGCAGTCCCTGTGTTCGCGGATATTGACAGGGAGACACTGAACATAGATCCAGCGAGTGTGGAGGAGAGAGTGACTGAGAGAACTAAGGTGATAATTCCAGTGCACTTATGTGGCTTGCCAGCGGAGATGGACGAGATAATGAAGATAGCTAAGGCTCATGGGCTTAAAGTACTCGAGGATGCGGCTCAGGCTATAGGTGCCGAGTATAGAGGAGTTAAGGTTGGAGCGATAGGGGATGCAGGCGCGTTCAGCTTCTATCAATCTAAGAACATCACTACAGGCGGAGAGGGCGGAGCCATCACTACTAATGATGACGACCTAGCCGAGAAAGCGAGGCTGATACGTCACCACGGGGAGCCCCGCTGGTACCACTACATACTGCTCGGCTATAATTATAGGATGACTGAGATGCAGGCGGCCTTCGGCCTAGCTCAGCTGAGGAAGGTAGATAAGTTGAATGAAAGGAGGAGGGAGATCGCGAAGATATACCACGAGGAGCTATCTAAGGTCGATTGCTTAATCCTCCCTCACGAGCCCGATCACGTGAGGCACGCCTGGCACATTTACAACGTCCTCTTAGACCTGGATAAGGTGAGAGTATCTAGAGATAAGTTCGTAGAGGCAGTGAGGAGGGAGAATGTCCCCATTAGCGTCGCATACCCCACAGTCCTATACCTGGAGCCTCTCTTCAGGGAGAAGATAGGCCATGGGAGGGGCTGTCCGTGGAGCTGTCCGTTCTACGGCAGGAACATCGAGTATAAGAGGGGGCTGTGCCCCAATGCTGAGTGGGTCTCAGAGAGGGTATTCACGCTCACCACGATGCCCTCACTCACAGACGAGGAAGCCCTGGACATAGCTAGGGCAGTCGTTAAAGTGGCTAAGTATTACATGCGTTAATCGCCGACTATCTCCTAGGCGCGCCCCTCGACAAGCATCAATATTTCCCCTAATGCATTTATCAACGCGTCTACATCCTCCCTCGTATTGTAGATGTAGAAGCTAGCTCTCACTGTTCCCTCTACCAAGCCTAAATACTCATGCAGGGGCTGTGCACAGTGGAAGCCGCTTCTAACGGCTATCCCCCTCTCGTCAAGCAGAGCGGCTACTGAGTGGGGATCTAGCCCCCTCAAATTGAAGGCTATTACACCACCCCTCTTCTCAACCTTTGAAGGCCCATATACTTCCACCCCGTTAAGCTCTCTCAGCCTCTTCAATGCATACCGTGTCAGCTCTACCTCGTGCCTCCTCACCTCATCCATCCCTATCCTCTCCAGATACCTCACAGCCTCTGCTAGCCCTACGCCGCCCACAATGTTTGGCGTGCCAGCCTCAAACTTCCATGGCAACTCATTCCACGAGGGCCTTACAGCACCTCCAGCATACCTGACTTCACGCACCATGTCCCCCCCATAGAGGAAGGGCTCCATCTCGCTGAGCAGCTCTTCCCTGCCGTACAGGACCCCTATGCCTGTGGGCCCCAGCATCTTATGACCGCTAAAGGCTAAGAAATCACAGCCTATCTCCCTTACGTTCACCGGCATGTGGGGGACGCTCTGAGCCCCATCTACGAGGCATATGGCATCCACTTCGTGAGCTAGCTTAGCGATACGCTTCACGTCATTTAGAGTCCCGAGCACGTTCGACACGTGAGTTACAGCCACCACGCGGGTTCTCTCGGATATGGACTCCTCGAGTTGCTCATAGTTTAACGTATAATCCTCGCCTAGCTCTACTATCCTCAGCTTAGCTCCCTTTAGTTTAGCTATAGCTACCCATGGTAGCAAGTTGCTGTGATGCTCCATTATCGTCACCACCACTTCATCTCCCTTCCTCAGCTCTCTGAGCCCCCAGGAGTAGGCTACGAGGTTTATCGCCTCAGTCGTGTTCTTCACAAACACTATCTCCCTCCAGCTCTTAGCATCAATGAACTTAGCTACCACCTCGTGGGCTTCCTCATACGCCTCGCTAGCCTCCCTGCTCAGTACATGAAGACCGCGGTGTATATTAGCATACTTTTCCTCGTAGAACTTAGCCATAGCCTCTATCACCTGCCTAGGCTTTTGGGAAGTGGCAGCATTATCGAGGTACACTATGCGCCTCTTAACGAGTAGTGGGAAATCCCTCCTAATCTCGTAGGGATCTAATGCCACACTAGCTACCACTTTTAAACTGCTTAAAAGCTTTGATATGACGCTGTCACGTGAGGCCTTTTCTGTTAATGTCCAGCCTTGAGCTCTCAGAGGAGCAATGGCTCCCTAAGCGACTAAGCAACTCCGCATAAAAAGCTAATATCCTATCGTGATCCGATGCCGTTTTCATTTAAGAAAACCCATTACCTTTGCGTCCAAACACGGATGAGGAGTATGGAATCATGATCCCCTTAGTAATTCCCTTAGAAGATCTCTACATCAGCACGTTCCAGTCGTAAATGGGTCTCAGCCATGAAGTAGTACCTGCCCGGAGGAAAATTATCGTACTCAAGGATTTCTGGGTCTAGGAATTATGGATCTGAGCCATTACACATACCTAGGCGCTATTAACCCCTCATATACTCCCCTATCTTCTCCTAGCTTGTGAGGCCTTATTATGAGAGGTGCTATCCTCTCTACGTTTAAGTACATGTAAACCCTCCCATAGAATCTCTTAAGCAGGTAGACTATTGCTAAGAGGGGTACTGCCTTGTAGCTAACCTCCCTAATTTCCTCACCACTTGGGGTGTGAATCGGCTTAGGCAAGTCATACCTCATGTAGATCATCCCATGTGTTACCTCAGCACCATATTGTACTATTTCAGGACAGAAGTCACTAATGCTTACCTCTACATACCCACTCAGTCCAAGCTTCTTCTCCCAGAGACCCTCTGGAGCTATGGCAATTACCCTATCCACGCTCAACGCTACCTTCTCTCCTATTACTTCAAACTTCGTTAGCGTTATCCTCTCCAGCTTCTTTACCAGCTCCTCTAGTGCCTCCATGTCACCATGTGTCAATGATGTTGAGGATTATATCTTCATTATTCACGTGATGTAAGTTTTCGCTATAAATAAAGGGGCTATTGATGCGACACATAATACAGCAGAGCTTAAGAAGACCCCTCTCAGTCCCAATGTTTCAGCAATCAAGCCACCTATTGCAGGCCCTACCATGGATGGCAGGGGAGCTAGCGAGCCCGAAACTCCGAGATAGACATCCTTCTCCCTATCTCTAAGTATATCGCGCAGGAAGCCCATTATGGAGATGTTATTGAGCGGCACGGCTAGTGACAGGAGCAGTAAGCAGAGGATATATTGAAACGCATTGTCTATTAGTGAGAGAGCTAGGTGATACAGTGAGAACAGAGCGAACGAGAGAGTTAGCAGCTTATGAGAACCAAACTTATCAGCTAGCTTACCGATAAGAGGCTGTATCGCTATAATAACTAGATTTAGAATCGGGTAAATTGAAGCCAGTATTGCCACAACCTCATAACTATTCGAGAGCTTCAGTAAGAAGATGAACACGTACGGTATCGACATGCTCATGGCCAGGGACCTGCTCAACGTGGAAACCTCGTAGAGCACGTATGGTCTATAAGAGAAAGCTAACTTTAACCTAGCATAGAGGCCTGAAATAATATTCTCCTTTCCTTTCTCACTCTCAACCAGCGGATCAATCCTGCGATAATGATAAGCTACGAGGGATAACAGCAAAAACACGAGAGATACCGCCAGGAGAACTGGTCGGAAGCCGTAGTGGCTAATTACGAATCCAGCAGCTAAAGTCGAGATGCTAGAGGACAAAGACCATAAGGTTATCATGATAGAGTAGACTGTCGTAAAGTTCCCGAACATTTCCATCATAAGGCTGTTGGAGTACACGTGTTCAACCCCATATAGCAGCGATATCATCGCTAGCAATGCTGGTACAGCTGCTGTAGGACTGAATACTAACAAGAGGAATGTGAACATTATAACCAGGTTCACCAATGATATCAATAAAATTTTCCTCCTTGGTGGGAAGGCGCCAGCAACAACTTTGCCTATAGACGAGGTTATCGATATGAGGGAGGCAATAGCTCCTATAGCTGCTTTCTCTACACCTACGTAGTCTAGGTAGAGATATTTGATGGAGCCGAACATACCACTAGCTATCCCACGGAGGAAGTATCTCAGAGTGAAAAATGTGTATCCTGGCTTTCTCGTTAAGATACTAATCAGGTTTAATCTCTTAACTACATCATTACTCATTACTTTATCACCCAAGCTTACATTAGTAGTGGATTTGAGTAAAAAATAAATATTCATGCATTATAGGGTAAAAATATATTATCCAGTCAGTCGTGATGATTACGAAGTGCGTCATCTATCTCACAGGAAAAATGCTTAAATAAGTCATACAATATGACTTGTATAGTCATATGAGGAATTTGAGGAAGTATGTAGTTCAGAAGTGCCTTAACCGCTTTCTCAGTGAAAAATTCTTCTTATCTCCACATAGTGACATAACACCATTAGTTGATTTCCTAGCTCATTTATTAGTTGAATGGATAAGAGAAGTTTATCCTTATTATATCCCGGTGGATGAAATAACTAACATAAAACTCAAGCTATTGAGTAGATTGTTGAAGGAAATTGAAAAATGTAATGAAATTTCAGTAAGTCAAATAGCTGATATATTAGCTGAAATATATGAGGAAGATATCAGCTCCCATATTGAGTCAAGGCTGAAGTCTAAAGGTATTATTCTCTTTAGGGAGTACAAGGAAATAAATGTTATTCTAAAGAGCAAGCTAAGGTTTGATGCATTAAGGCTCCTAGCGAAGAACTGGATGAGTGCAAGAGCGTTATCGAAGAAGCTGGGGTGTAGAGAGGAGGTAGTCCGTAGGCTTCTATCTGACATGAAGAAGCTAAATATCGTGATGGAGCAAGCTCGAATCTCAAGCCGGGGTAGAC
>Ga0190367_1001972_pt1 | contig 11138 bp, 6 predicted proteins | sample 4872181011_MG_FD_171838 | JGI IMG/M metagenome (GOLD analysis project Ga0190367, IMG submission 171838) | Hydrothermal vent microbial mat bacterial communities from Southern Trench, Guaymas Basin, Mexico - 4872-18-10-11_MG | ecosystem: Environmental > Aquatic > Marine > Hydrothermal vents >... | reverse complement strand
ATAATTATCGAAGTCAAGCCCCCCAAGAAGCCCGGTAGGGAGCCCAAGAAGGACAAAGTCGTAGTCGGCTTCATAGGCGCAGGCCAGCACGCCCAAAGCGTCCTGCTCCCTATACTCAAGAGGATGAAAGTAGTCGAGTTCAAGACCGTCTGCACCTCCAGGCCCATAACAGCGGCACAGGCCGCCAGGAGGTGGGGCTTCCAGTACGCCACGACCGACCCCGACAAGGTCTTCGAAGACCCAGACATAGACGCAGTCTTCATAGTCACCAGACATGACACGCACGCGCCCTTCACCGCCCGTGCACTTGAAGCCGGCAAGTACGTTTTCGTCGAGAAACCACTAGCAATAAATGAAGAACAACTAAACGTAGTAGTCCAGGCATGGAAGAAGAACCCAGGCAAACTAATGGTAGGTTTTAACAGAAGATACGCCCCCTTAATACAAGAAGCGCAAAAAGTACTAGAAAACAGGACAGATCCCCTAATGATCTTAATGCGGATAAACGCTGGCTATACAACATTAGATCACTGGATCTTCGATCCAGCACAAGGAGGCGGTAGAATAATCGGCGAAATGTGCCACTTTATAGATCTAGCCTACTACCTAACAAAATCACCTATACTAAAGATTACAACTTTAAACATTATGAGTAACAAGTACCATTTCACAGATAACGTATCAACCAATCTCAAACACCAGGACGAAAGTTTATCGACAATAGTTTATGCGTCATGCGGCACAAGAAGGTTCCCAAGAGAATACATAGAAATAATGGGAGACGAACGCATAATAGTGATAGACAATTTCAAAAAACTTATTGTGAAAGGAAACAATAAATCGTATAAAATTTCGAGGCTAAATGTAGATAGAGGACACTTTAACCAGCTAAAAACTTTCTGCAAATACGTTATGCTAAATTCTCAGCTCCCCGGAAACATAAATGATTATGTCCATGTTACTCTAATCACGTTCAAAATACATAACCAACTTCTATCATGAATAACTAAAAGTAGAAATGAAAAATCAAAACAGAACAGGGTCAAACATCAAAGATAAGCTTAAGTTATCGGTGAAGAAAACAACCCTGAAGATAATTCCAAAAGATTCAAGAAATCCTAGGTTTATGGTTAAAAATATAGGGAGGAAATCTGCTAAATGGTCAAGTTTGAACGCGTAATTTTAATAACTGTTGACTGTTTGAGAGCTGACCACGTAGGTTGTATCAGTGGCGGCAATCTTACTCCTAACATTGATAAATTTGCTGAAAATAGCATTGTTTTCACTAGAGCATTCGCTAACGGTCCTGGAACCAATCAGTCTTTTCCAGCCATATTAACATCTACTTATTTCTTAGTTCATGAAGGCTTACGCTTGAATCCTTATTGCGTGACGCTAGCTGAAGTCCTAAGAAGTAATGGTTTTAAAACGGTGGCTTTCCATTCGAATCCCTTCTTGTCCAAAATCTTTGGCTGGGATCGAGGTTTCGACGAGTTCTACGACTTTATGAATGTTACAAAAGGGCCTTCAGCCTTTGTAGCTAGGAAACAAAAAGGAAAAATTACCAAAATGTTAATGCGTTTTGTAGGGAGTGTTTTAGGTGCTAGTTATAGTGCTAAGATTCAGCGTCTACTAAAGAAGGCTTATTATAAGTTTTCCGGCCTTAGGATTCCCTATTTAGAAGGGAGTGAACTTAATAAATATGTCATCGAATGGTTTAAAAAGAATAAAGAAAAGAGATTTTTCCTATGGGTGCATTATATGGATCCTCATGACCCCTACGTTCCACCTGAAGAATACCTGCCAAGTAACTTTGCATCTCGCGATGAAGCTTTTGAGTACAACCTAGCAATAAACACCGACAAACCTTCAAAGGAAGACTTAGCCATTCTAAAGCGTCTTTACGAAGGAGAAGTAAAATACGTAGATACCTGCATATGTGAGCTCATCCATTTCCTAGAGGACAAGGGTTTTGTTGACGACTCTCTTATGATTTTTACAGCAGATCATGGACACGCTTTTATGGAGCATGGTAGATTTGCACATGCATATGATATATTATACAATGAGGTTACTCATGTACCGCTGATTATACACGGGGTTGGTAAAGCAAAAATTGATACTTTCGTCCAACTATTAGATCTACCACCAACAGTACTAGATTTGTTAGGAATTAATTGCCCACCGACTTTTATGGGTAGAAGCCTGCTCAAAAAAATGAAAGGTCCAAGCATTATTTTTTCTGAAAGTGCTAAACCTGATCTGATTAATTTAAGGTATGACGTAAGTAAAAAAGCAATTTCTTGCATAAAGGATGAATACAAATTTATCTTAAATCAACTGAGGGGGACTATGGAACTATACAATTTAGAGAAGGATTTTCAAGAAATAAATGACCTTTCAGAAAAAGAGAAAGAGCTCTGTAGCAACATGCTATCTTTAATTGAAAAACATCTATTGCATGAAAGTACTTTCAAGACAAAAATTAAGCTATTAAAAACCATTGGAAAAGCTAGATAGGGACTGAAATGAAGATTCTTCATGTATACCATATTTACCCGGCTATATTCGGAGGAGTCTCAAGGGTAGTTTATGATATAAGTAGAGCACAGCTTAAGAAAGGATATAAGGTTTCGGTTTTAACAACCGATTTCTATTATAATCATATTGACACAACATATATTAAGAACCATAACGGGATAGAAGTCATAAGACTACCAACAATCTTTAAGAAAATAGGCAAAATATCTAACAACCCATTTCCACATCCGTTATCCAGTAGCTTTATAAAAACTAAAATAAAGTTTTATGACATTATTCATCTTCATGGATACAGAACCCTGCTAAATGTAACCGTAGCTTTCTACGCTAAGAAGAGTCACATCCCGATCATACTACAAGCACATGGCTCACTCCCAAGAGTTAATAATAAGAAGAGGCTGAAATGGCTCTACGATGTGTTCTTCGGTTATAGATTGCTAGGAGACGTCTCCAAAGTTATCGCATTGACCGAAACGGAGGCTAAGCAGTATAGGGCTATGGGTGTTCCGGAGAAAAAAATAGCCATCGTACCTAATGGAATTGATCTGAACGAGTACGTTAACTTGCCGCCTAAAGGCTCCTTCAAGAAGAAATTTGGCATACCTGCAGGCAAGAAAATAATACTCTACTTAGGGCGGATCCATAGAACAAAAGGGATAGATCTCTTGGTTGAGGCTTACGCCTACCTGACTAAATATATGAGATGTAAAGATACTTTACTAGTAATAGCTGGACCCGATGACGGGTATCTCCTCGAGCTAAGGAGATTAGTTAGTACTCTCGGCATAAGCGATAAAGTTCTCTTCACAGGCTTCTTGAGTCACGAAGAAAAGTTAATGGCATTTACTGATGCGGAAGTCTTCGTTACTCCTGTATTTTATGGCTTTCCCACGACATTTTTAGAATCATGTGCTACTGGTACACCAATAATAACAACCACTAAGGGAGAAAAATTAGAATGGATAAATGGGAAAGTAGGATACGTAGTCTCCCCTACTCCTTCGGACCTAGCACAAGCAATTTACAGAATCATCTCTGACGTTAAGCTCCATAGAGTGTTTTCTATGAATTGTAAGAATATTGTAAAAACTAGGTTTTCTATAAATCATATCGTCAATGAAATCGAGAAAATTTACGAAAAATCTCTTGAAGAACGATAAAATGTAAAAATAAGAAAAGAAACAACCAAATAGTTATGAAAGTAATATTCCTCGCAGGAGGAATAGATGCGAACTTAAACGCTCGAATTAATCCATTAGCCTCTATTCTTAGGAAGTATAGCATTAAATCCGAAATTATAAAACCTTTAAACTGGAGAAAAATCATTAAAGGAAAAATCGGTGGTCTTTTGTCTATCATGCTAACGCATTCTTTAAATGCATATATGCGAGTTCTTGAGGAACCACCTGATATTATTATCATAAGTAGACTTTCTACGCCTCAAATTTATATATTACAATGCATTCTAAAAAATAAAAAAGTGAAAATAATATTCGACTTAGATGATGCATTGTTTTTACCTACTACTAATATTTTCTGCATAAAGATTAGGCCTGGATCTTTTTGTCTGGAGAAAGTCATTCATAATGCTAATTTTATTACAGTAAATGGACATTTCCTTCTCAGATATGCAAAAACATATAACGAGAATGTATCAATAATTTATGATCCAATAGATACAGATTTATTTAGACCTGTATCAAAAAAACCAAGCAAAGAAACAGTCATAGGATGGGAAGGCAATGCTACAGTTCACCTTGAAAATTTATCAATTATAATTAAGCCCTTAGAAAAGCTTGCAAAGAAATACGATTTTAAATTCAAAATAGTTTCTTCACTCGGAGATCCTAGAGTAAAACAATTATTTAGACAATTAGAAAAATATATTGAAATTGACTATGGACCTCCGCATTGGCTTCCAATAAATAAATTCGCTAAACTCTTAACAGATCTAGATATTATGGTAGCTCCTTTAAGAAGAACATTATGGAATGAAGGCAAAAGTGCCTTAAGAGTTGGAATTGGTATGTCGATGGGAACTCCTGTTGTAGCAAGTCCTGTGGGTGAACAAAAATACATAATAAGACATGGAGTTAATGGATTTCTAGCAAGAAATGAAGACGAATGGATTCATTACCTAGAATTATTAATCGAAGATGGCAAGCTTAGGAGAGAAATGGGAAGGCGTGGCAGAAAGACAGCTGAGGAAAAACTTTCATTGCAAGTTATTGGAAGAAAGCTCTACAATGTATTAACTAAAGTGCTATCTTAAAGCTTACAATGCCAGAGGAGCGCTCGTAGCCAATAATGGCAAAATGGAGCGTAATGCTGTGATCTTAAACCATAGAATGAGAGGTAATAATAGAAGAAGTAATAATAAACTTATAATAATATTCCATTCCCCTAAATATATGTCATATTATCGCTATTCTATGGTATTAATATTTTTACTTGTATTAAATATATACATTTTCGGAATAAAATTCATTGGTATGTTTCTACTTATTTTGATAATAGCTTTGCTCGCTAAATGGACATCTTATGTCTTCTTTGAGGGAGAAAATATTCCTTTAAGTTTTGCTTTAAGTATTCTTTTTGTCATCGCATGGATTAGTATAGGAGAAAGCGTTCTTTTCTTCATTAAGAAACTGCTTCTTCCATATATACTAATACCAATTTTAGCAGTACCAATATTGTTACTTACTCTATGTATATTGATGAATATAGAAAGAAAATTTAAAGTAAATTATTGCCGTAAAAAACATATATCACATTGCATAGATATTAAAAATAGCTGGAATCGCGTGATTATTAGTGCATTTTTAACTTTTCTATCTAGTACTGTTATTTGCTATGTAATGCTATTTAAGGCTAGAACAAGCGCAGTCATTGCCATAGTATGGGAGGTTATAGATCCATTATTTTGGATATTTTTCATAATATCTTTTATATCATTACTCTATATTTTGAATCAAAGAAATCTAGACCAACACATAAAATTTTTCCTTTGCTCAATTTTTACATTTGAAATATTTGGCATGTTAATTATTGTTCACGAATATATGTGGGGGTTTGATCCCTGGGCCCATCTAGCATTTTTAAAGAAAGCATATATTTTAGGCGGACTAGGCAGTAGCGCTTTCTCTCCAACAGAATATATAGGTTACCGTAGCCTGCTGGTCAGTATAGCTAAATTATCTTCACTCTCGGTTGATGATCTCTATGAGCTACATCTCCTGATTAGCCCAGCACTATGTTCTGTTTACATTCCATACTTTACATTTCTTATAGCTACTTTATTCTTAAACGATTACGATAGAGCCTGGCCAGCCGCACTTGGCTTTGTCTTCTTTCCCCTTTTCATGATGTGCTCTATATCATTACCTAGTAACTTGGCTATTGTTTTCTCGCTTGCCACGATATATTTAACACATATCTATATCGGAAAAAAGAGAAAAAAGAGATTGTTATTGCCGCTCTTTTCTACGTCATTCGCAGCATTTTTAATGCATGAATTATATGGAATTCTAGCTCCAACAGTAATTTTAGTGGCATTATTATATTCCATTATTAAAGATAAAATAAGATTTAAACTATTACTTAAAATTCATATGCAAGCATGCAGCATAAGCATCGATACTCTTCAATTACTACTATCGTTACTTTTGCTTTTAGCATCTTCTCTCTTAATACCATTCCTTCTAATAGCTAGATTTCATCTATACCAACTATTATATCCAAAAGCCACAACATTAGTTAAGGTACCATATTTTAAAGCTGTCGATTCAAATTCGATAATAAGCTTTTTCGCGCCAAATTTGACTTCACTCAAGACCATACATCCTTACTATTTATGGAACAACTTTAAAATCTTTAGATATTTCATGATAGCTTGCGGAGGATACATACTTTTTAAGAAAAAGAAGAAACTGGCTTCTCCATATATTTTGTCCATTCTCGCAATTTATCTTATGTGGTTTATAATCGAAGTAATGATGGAAAATATTCCTTGGTCACACTTACAACATAGATTTGGAACAATGATAGACGTGCTCTTAGCTCCGATTGCTGGCATAACGATTTGTGAATGTATTAACAGAAGAAGAAAGATAAACAAATTGATTGCAATATTATTTGTAGTTATAATTGCTTCTCTAGCAGTTTATTCCGGATATGATTTTGATAAACTTATCAAACGCCATGATCCTCTACGCGAACGTGTAATACCAATTGAATGGATAAATGCACTAGAATATATTAGGAATGTTACGAATAATGAAAAATTTGTAATTGTGAGCGATATATATTTTGGAAAATTTGCAGCAGGATATTTAGGTTTACGTAAATCTTATCCCCTAGGAACACTGGTGCATGTAAATATAGGAAATGAGATAGACTCATATTTCCATCAGATAACATCAAATCCATTTTTATTTAAGCAAATAATGATTAAAGCTATGGAGAGAACTAGCTCTGAAATAGGATTCTATGTAGTAGATGATTACTGGATAAAAATAAAGAAAACAATTACATATGAAGGAATAGAATGGTTAAAAAATATTTCAGATGAATGGAAAGTATTTGGAGATAAGAGCAAGGTGTACGTTTTTAAACTCCGAAAGCCGGTGTCCATACCTAATGGAGCCTAGACCTAACATACCTTGCGGAAAAGGCTATAAAAATCATGCCGCTTAGGGCTAAGAGCGTAAAGTTTTAATAAAATGAGGCAACTTAAGTGAGCGTGATTAAGGTTCTGTTGATAGGTTTAGATGGTGCTACTTGGAACTTGATTAAGCCTTGGGCTGACAAAGGCGAACTACCTGTTTTCAAGAAATTAATGGTCAGTGGGGTATGGGGTGAGCTCGAATCAACAATACCTCCTTATACTATACCTGCTTGGTTGTCTCTCAGTACAGGCAAAACGCCAGAAACTCTCAGAGTTTATTCATTCATGGTAAAGAGAGGTTATCAGTTTAGGCCTTATTTCATGGTTAGAGAGCCGGAAGTAAAGGTATGGGATCTCCTATCGTACAACGGGAAAAGAGTTTGCATCTTAAACCCTCCTGACGTACACTATACTTATAAAATAAACGGTATAATGGTAGCTGGTTTTCTATGTATTTCAAGGGAACGGCTAACCTATCCACTGAATCTTTTAGATCAGCTGAACGCTATTACTGAAGGTTACGAAATTGATACAGTAACAATTGACTTTAAGAGTGGTAAACCTCGGCCCAAAAGAATCGGAGAACTAACTCTAAATCAAGTCTTAAAAGTTCATAATAAGCAATTTAAAGCATTTACATATCTCATGAAGAAGGAAAAGGCAGATTTCTCATATATGGTATTTACAATTCTTGATAGAATTCAACATGCATACTGGGGTAATAAAAGGAAACTTTTAAATTGTTATAAATTAATTGATAGACAACTCGGTGAACTAATAGAATTAATGGATGAAGACACAATCCTAATTATAGTCTCCGACCATGGCTTTACTTCACTTAAAAGAAATTTCTATATCAATGATTTCTTAATTAAGGAAGGTTACCTAACTCTAAGAAATAAGAAAAAGAGTAACTTAGTTATAAAGATACGAAATTTGTTATGTTCAAAAGATATTTTAAGACAATTATCACTGATAATCTTCAACAAACTTCCATTAACAATTAAAGAAGAATATTTTAAAAGAACAAGCTATAGAATTACGGACGTCCAGGTAGACTGGGAAAAAACAAAAGCTTTTGCATTTTCAGGTTTAGGAGAAATATATCTTAATGTAAAGGGAAGAGAGCCGCACGGAGTAATAAGCAAGAACGATTATGAAAAAATTAGAAGAGAGATATCTGAGAAACTAAAAAATATTAGAGATCCGACGTCTGGTCAGAAAATATCTGTTAATGTCATTTTAGTACATAAAAAAGACCTGACTAAGGATGATACACCTGATTTAATAATAGTAGAAACAGAAGAGTTCAACGTAAGTCCTTTAATTGGTTATGGCTCAATTATTGAGAATTATAAAAAACCTATTTATGGCCAGCATAGTAGAAAAGGAATATTTCTTGCCTATGGGTCAAACATAAGAAAAGGAGTAAGAATTAGCGGGGTAAGGATCTATGATATAGCTCCTACAATTTTGCATATATTTAATATACCTATACCTATAGAAATGAATGGAAGAGTAATAAAGGAGATTTTTGAAACGAATAGTGCATTAGCCAAACAAGAAGTATCGTATACAAAATCTATACCTATAAGAGAAAAAATCAAAAAGAAAATAGAAAAACTAAAATGTTTGGGATCTGCAAGGAAATAAAGATACCCCAAGTTATTCAATACTTTTTCTCCGAAACATGAAGCGTATAGCTGGCACTGAAATTTATACGTGTAACTATCCAAAGAATAAGAAGAAGACATGAAGTTCATATGCTTTATTCTGCATTCAATAGTATAAAGAGACTCATTAATTGCAAAGGTAAAATGTCATTAAAAGGTAAAAGGCTTTGAGATTTACTATTTCCTGAGAATATTTATATGCGCAAAATATTAAAATTTAAAATAGTTTTTAAAGTCATGAATCATAAAAATAAAGCTAGTAATTTTTGTATTTAAAGATATTTAAACTTTGTAAACGAAAGGGGTAAGTGAGATGAAGGTCCTTGTGATAGGAGCTGTCTTCGATCCATCATGGAAGGGCGGCGAACCTATTTTAGCAAGAAATGTTGTTAATGGTCTTAGACTTTTAGGGAATGAAGTTACAGTTATTTATAGAAAGAGAAAATACAGTTCCATATGGCCATCTAGCGTGGATCCTCGCATTCTTAATTTTTATTTTTCTATGATTAAAAAGATCAAACCTGACATTACGCTAGTGTTCTATGACTATGATGTAACAGCGCTTTATGCATCTAAAAAGGCGGGCATCCCTTGTGTAGTAGCTGTCCACATATACTGGCCTTTTTGTCCATATTTATCTCTATACCTAGAGAATAAGGGTATATGTGAGGGTTTATCCTTCAAGAGATGTCTAATGCATATAAGCGGGAAGGATATACTACGCAAAACAATTTCGCCTTTCTATACAGGGCTTTCTTATCTAAAAAAGAAAACCTGTTTAAGAATGCTAAAAACGGCGGACGCCATAATAGTTCCTAGTGAATACGTTAAGTCTGTTTTTCTTAAATATAAGTTCAATAATGTCTATGTAGTTTACACAGGAATAAACATTAACGAAATACAGTATCATAAGAAATGGAGTAAAACAGAAGAATGTAAGGTTATTTTAAATACCACAGGATATACGACAAAGAGTAAAGGTTTTCACCATTTTGTCATTTTAGCGAGATATATAACTAAACTAAGAAAAAATGTGCGATTTGTTGCGACAGGCTTCTGCGGAAGGGTAGATGCAGTAGAGGGTCTTGGATATCTTTCGAGGAGAGAATATATCAAACTAGTGAGTAGAGCATATCTCGCTGTTACACCTTTACTTTGGGCAGATCCATGTCCCCAAGCTGTACTTTTGCCGATGGCTGTAGGTACACCTGTTATTGCGTATTCCTCGGGGGGTGTCCCAGAAATTTTAAAGGATGGAGGGATTCTCATTAGGCGAGGCGATATTAGGAACCTTATACGGTGTACACTTAGGCTTATCGATGATGAGCAACTTACATCAGAACTGGGTAAGAAAGCCAGACATATAATTGAGAATAACTTCACTATAGATCATACAATCCGAGGGTACTATGAGGTGCTGAAAAAAGCCCTTAATAGATGTCTGTGAAATTAAGCCATTTCACATTTGGACGAAGTGGAAGAAAAGCGATGCAGGACGCTTCCATAAGAAATAACTGGGGGTTTAGGGGAACTTTGTTGCTTTGGTTGAGTTTTTTATTAATTACTGCCTTCATGCAGAACAACTACTTATGCTGGCTGGTATATAAGTTAATATCATTGCGTTTAATTTTCACAACGGTGTGATTATGTACTCGGAAGTTGCTGTTCTTGGCTGTGGTTGGACTGGTATTTTAGTTAGTTACTTCCTGTTAGAACGCTTTCCTAGAATTAATATTGTTTGTATTGATAAAGATATTATACTTGGCGGCCTTTTGAAATCTGAGTTTTTTAATGGTTTTGTTTTTGATATAGGCGGTAGTCACATAATATTTTCTAAATATAAGAATATTCTTAAAGAAATGCTTATGTTTCTTGGTAATAACGTTGTCGAGCACCGTAGGAGAACTTATATCTATCTAGACAATGTTTTTGTTTCCTATCCGTTTGAGAACGGCATGTGGATTTTACCTCCTGACATACGTGCCGATATATTGGTATCCTTTGTCAAAACACTAATTGAAAGAACAAAGAACCCCAATTGGAAACCTAGAAATTTACGTGAGTGGATATATGGTTTCTTTGGAGAAGAGATTGCTAAGCTATATTTAGAGCCATATAATGAAAAGATCTGGAAGAGGAATCTCAATGAAATAGACGTTGACTGGATCTATGTGCCAGGAAGGCTGCCGGTACCTAGCTGGAGAGACGTTGTGAGATCAGGTGCGGGCGTACCTACCGAAGGGTACAAGGAGCAGGCA
>Ga0190367_1001971_pt1 | contig 11138 bp, 8 predicted proteins | sample 4872181011_MG_FD_171838 | JGI IMG/M metagenome (GOLD analysis project Ga0190367, IMG submission 171838) | Hydrothermal vent microbial mat bacterial communities from Southern Trench, Guaymas Basin, Mexico - 4872-18-10-11_MG | ecosystem: Environmental > Aquatic > Marine > Hydrothermal vents >... | reverse complement strand
TCTGGACTTCATGTCCACCTAGTTGTAGAGCACTTACTTTAATTCATAAAGCACTCCATATTTATTTTTGGCCATTCTTAGGGGACACAGGAGCATTAGCTAATGCTTACAGTTATGAGAATTTTATTAAAGATATTGTGTTCTCAAAACCTTAGAGAAGTTGAGCTAATACTCGCGGGGATTGAGATCAAATCTTTATTCTTGACACTTTAGCACTTTAGTAAAAATACGAAAATAATATGAGATAACAAATGGGCAAAAGAGTCAAATTAGCAGCTAAAACACATGGAGCTCAAAATAAGGAAGATGGAAAGTCAAATCTTTACTCTTGACAGTTTAGCAAAAATACGGAATGGATATAAAATAATAAATGAGTAGAAAAGCTAAACCAAAAACCAAAATCAAGCCTACACAATAAATACATTTTACTCTTTATAAAAAGTAATTTTTCGTAAATTCAAAATTAAAACATTAAATTTAATGAAACTATACAGGAAGCAATGGCACGGTTACAGATTTTTTTAGTCTCATGGCGATTAATTTTTCCTCTCATAGCCATCTCTCTGTTATTATTTGTCTTCAACCATTTATTAGTAAACTCTGCATTAGACTCAATTACCTCCTTAACTGACTTTAGTTTGCTTAATTCTTGATTTTCCATTAAGTAATCAGAGATTTCTTTAGCTATGATCTCAAATTTTTTATTAAGTTGCTTTTGGTCTTTAGGATTATCAAAACGGCTCCGCCAATTTGATTCTAAATGAGCTTCCCATTCAGAATGGCCATTCAATAAGTAACCCATGACATGATGAGCACAACATGCATCCATAACAAAATGGAGGCTAAAACCAGCTGCTTTTATTCTTGTAATGATTGAATGATTTTTATCTTTGGCTACCACATCTCCATAATAACCACCTACTTCTGCAGCTGTAGGGAATTCAAAATCATCTAAGTCTACATTTCCACCTAATCTCTCAATTAATAAACTCATAGGTGATTTAACCATGATTTCTGGAGAAAATCCGTATTCCTCAACTGTAGGGTCGTATTTGACATCTGTTGAAAACATAGTCATCAAGATGTCGCCCAGTTCTTCTAAAACAGCTAAAGAATCATCATAATCCCAGTTATAACCCCGATATTTACCATTTTGAGGAATAATAAAATGTTGAAAAGCACTTAAACTATGTCCACAAAATTCATACTTATCATCCATTCCAAAAGGCATTTCAATATAGACATCCATAACTAAATCAGGTGCACCTAAATAATTCTTAAATCTCTTGCGATTATCTCTTTGCTGTCGTCCTAATACATCCAAAATTTTATCTAAGTTTATATTTTCAGGAATTGGTAAATCTTTTTGTTTAATCATCTCAATAACCATAAGTGTATTCAGACCAATAAGCCGATGGTGAGTTATTCTCATGTTGTCACCTCCTAATTATTTTTTAATGTTCTTGACTTATATCAAATAAAATCTCTATTCTTCTTTTTTGCCAGTCTTCATCCATAAGCATCCAATATCCAAAATTTTTATACTTATAAACCTCTGGGTCTATTGTAGGGTCATATTCTCTTATAAGGTTTGTTGCATAAAGTAATTGACCTAAATAAAGACCTTCTGCAATCTGCACTAATTCATCAATACAATAATTATCTGGTGGGAATGTATGCAATGCAGGCCATCTGTAATTTATTTGATAAACCATTCTACCTTTATTGTCGGGATTGACTGATTTTCCAGGTTTCCCAATAAAAAAGAAGCCTTTAACATTAAAATCATATTTTTTTACTTCTTCTGGGTGGGCAGGAATTAATTTAATTCCCAAAGCCTTCATTAATTCTACTGTTACTCTCTTTTTAATAGAACGGGTGCTATAAGTATTGGCACCCCAGGCTGCAATGGTTGCATCTGTTTCAAAACCATTTGTAATAGCCCTTAATGTTTCAGCATTTATTTTCTCAAACGTCTTTCCTGTCCAAGGAGAAAAAATTCTGGCTAAGGGCCATTTTAAATTAAGGGTATTAATATCAAATGTTCTTAACATGGCTTCATTTCTAAAGGCAATCACTGCACCATGATAATAGCCACTCATAGTTTTAGGAGTAATGCCACAATCAAAGATTTTTTGTAATTTTTTAAAATAAGGCGAATTTATATTAGGATCTTTAGCAAGTTCATCAGAATAAAATTTCATTAAATCCAATATGGTTGCTTTGCCTTTCATATCATTATAGATTTCTGTGAGCACTGGATCATTTTTACATTCATCTTTAAAAGTAAATTGAATAAATTTTTTGGGCACTTTCTGCTCATCACTTTTTGAAAGCTGACTTGTAGCAGAACAACCGATAAAAATTAATAAAATTATTACCAATAAATATCTCATTTTATCCTCCATTTTTCATCCATTAACAAAAAATAGCCAAAATTTTCATATTTATATTCAGATGGTTCTAACCGAGGGTCATAATCTTCTAACAGATGTGTGGTAGCAAAAAGCAACTGACCCAAATAAAGACCATCTGCAATTTCAACTATCTCATCAATGAGATACTTAAGTGGTATGGGATTACCCAATCTTCTCCAACGATAGTTTAGCTGAAAAACTTCTTTTTCTGAGCTATTTGATGCTACTGATTTGGCCTTTCTAGCAATAAATAATCCTCCCTTTTTATCATATCCATATTTTGTTTTTTCTTCCTGTGGGGCATCTTTTAAATTCATCCAGAAAGTTAATACTACTATGCTGGCCACATTTAAAAGAGACCCTTCATATTTTTTAAAGCAATTTATTCCTAAGTAAGTGGGGACTTCTCCCTTTTCAAATCCTTCTGTATAAAATTCTAAATTTTTATTATTTATAGGATTAAATATCTTTCCATCCCATGGAGAGACATCAGCTAAAGTAGCTCCCCAAATTTGATTTAAAAAATCACCATAAGGATGTTCTCCTTTTTTAAGAAATAAAGTAATACCATAAAAGTGTCCTTTTACTTCTTTAACCTTTCCACAGATAAAAAGTCTTTCTAATTTTTTTAAATAAATTGGGTCTTTTTCCAATTGTTCAGCATAAAATTTCATAAGATGAAGGACTGATTTTTTATCTTTTAGCTCTCTTTTTATTTCTAAGATTAAAGGGTCATGCTTGCATGCTGGCTCAAGTTTCATATTACTCCCTTTAAAATTCAACCAATTCTGCCCAAGAAAATATTTCTTTGCATCTTATTATTTCTTCAGGCTTCATCATATGCCTGGAGAGTATTGATGATACCTTTTTGCCAATATTTTCTGCCTTAGAAAAACCTGTTGGATTATATGGCAAAAGGGCACATCGTTTTATATTTAAGTCTTTATATAGTTTAGAGATAGCCTTTAAATTTTCGGTGGTGGCGGTAATATCTGGAATAAGTGGAATTCTTGGAATTACATCTTCTGGTCTTTCTTTAATTAATTCAGCCAGGTTTTCTAAAATAATGTCATTTTTTTGCCCTGTGTATTTTAAATGTTGTTTTGGATCAAGCAGTTTTACATCAAACATAATTAAATCAAGCCAAGGTAATAATTTTTCTTTAAATTCAAACCATTCAAAAAAACCATTTGTTTGAATAGCAGTATGGATTCCCTCTTTTTTTAATGACTTAAGAAGTAAAGACACATAATCCATATGTAAAGTAGGTTCGCCACCTGAAAGGGTAACTCCTCCGTTTGAGACTTCATAAAATACTTTGTCACGTATTAAAATAGAGACCAATTCTTCAACAGGGTAAAAATGTCCTATTTGTCTTAAACCTAAACCAGGACATGCCTTTACACAGTCTCCACACTTATCACACTTTTCTCTATCAATCCTTAAAGGGTTTTCTAAACTACAAGCATCTTTTTTACAAATCTTTACACATTCACCCGATTTTATACAACTTTTTGGATAAAAGCCAATTTCAGGTGAAGGGTCTATTGACTCAGGATTTTGACACCAGATACAATTTAGATTGCAGCCCTTTAAAAAAACAGTCGTGCGGATACCAGGCCCATCTTCTAAGGCATGTCTTTTTATGTCAAAAATAAGCGGTCTCCTTTTTTCCATTAAGGTAGATTACCTGTTAGCTCCAATTGAAGGTGATTAGCCATAAAGGCAAATTTGTAAATATAATTTAAATTACCATTAACAATAATTTCATTATTAAGTAAACCTCTTAAAACGTCTCTATTTTGAGAAAGCAAAAAATTTATTAATGAGCGCCCATCTTTAAAGATTACAGTTACATCTACATCTTCACTTAATGTTTCTTTAATATCCATCTTCCCATTATCAAATTCTACTAAAACCGTAATTCCACCATCTCTGCTTCTAAACTGATAACGTCCTTTAAAATTTTCAATATTTTTTCTATAAGAGGGATCAAACATGAATTTTAACTTCATAAAAAGCAAGAGTGTCTCTAAAAATGTCTCTGCTGCCTCATCCTCAAGAGATTTTAAGAATTTTTCTTCAGCCTTTTCTAAAGCGAATTTACCGATGATGTTTTCTAAATCAAACATCTTTTTTCTCCCCCTATAAATTTTAAAATCAGGGAGACCACAGGTCTTCCTAACAATTATACCTTTTTAATAGTAAAGCTATATGAACACCAATTGCCATGAACATAGTATGGCTTTTGGCAACCTACAATAGTGCGTTTCCAGACATGTAACTTTAGTGTATAGGCACAAGTATTAAATTTTTCCCCTGTTAGTGTTACCTTAAAATTTCCACCAAACCAGTAAGGTCTATCATGTTCAGGGTCAGTAACTGGTAGAGTGCTTCTATAAATACCTTGAGAGCCTATTAAGGTATCTTTATATAATGGCCCGACTAATTGATTAGGATCTGGTTCTAATGTTCCCTCAGCTAATACATTAAATTCCTTATTTTCTTCCCAGTGAGCTTTCATCTCATAGCCCAGTAGATGGCCATCTCTGTCAGAAGCTTTAAAGTGAATCACAATATAATCATTATCAGTAAGCTCTATTATGTCACAAGGTTTGATTTCAGTCTCTTCTGTGGTTCCGCTTTTAATGTAAGCTACCTTTATAAAATCACAATCTGGTTCATAAGTGCAAAGATGTATTGTACCTGATCCACATGGACGTGCTTCATTTAATTCATATAAAGGGTCATCTGCATCACGATTATCTATTCTAATCATTACCCTTTCTTCTTGGAATGGTTCTATTTCACAAGTTTGCATAATATGTTCATTTTCAAGCTTATTTGTTGTTTCATTCCATCTATAACCCACTAATCTTAATGTATATAAACCATCACCTTCTAAATTTTTTGAATTCCAAAGAAACAACGTATCCAAATCATTCCACAAATAGCCCCATGTCCAGTCAGCCGGTAATGGGTTTTCTTCTTCTGCCTTTTTTAAGGTTTTATAGACAATTTTCCCATCCACCTCATGCGGAATAAAAGACACATGATTCCATTTTGCTGGTGTTGAAGGTGGAGAGCCTGGAGGAGGTGCCCAGTAACTTCTGGTAAAGCCTATAAGATTTTCTTTAGGCATATCTTTAAATACTCCTCCATTATATGAATATTGAACCTTAAAATAATCTACATCTGAACCTGCGCCAAATAATCCTTTTACTCTTATCGTTTCTGCAAAAGGATTATCAATCTTATACTCATGGGTTGAACCTGGATGAGCATAACCTCTTAAATCAGGTGGTCCTATGTCTGTACCTATATCTTTCACAAAGATACAATTTATCCTGGTAAACTTTAAACAATCTCCTGGAGGAACTTCTTCACAAAGGGGATCTGGAACAGAGCAGGCCTTCTCATTGGCAAACAAAGTTACATTTAAATTTGTAGGAATATTCCATCTCGTTTGGAAAAGACTTTCATCATAGATGATATTTTCTTCTCCATTACAATCTTGGGTTACTTTAAATACTATATCTGGAGTGCAATCTCTTGGTCTAAAAGGCCAGCATGGTAATATAGGAAAAATAGGTCTTATTTTTGCGATTAAATCTTTTAGAGGCGAAATAGTAACCATTGTTTTATCTTTAACAAATCCTAAATTTTTGACCTCAAAAACAGAATTTTTTCCATATTCTTCAGTCTCAATAGATGTTTTTAAAGCTTTTGGCTGAGGGCTAACAGGTGATTTTATTTTTCCAGTGAGAAATTCTTCAAACTCAACAGGTGATTTTAAGACCTCTGGTGGAATTGGACCAATATGTGGTTTAATTGCTTTTGTAATATATCTTAGTAAATCCGGATCAATAACCCATATAGGGGGATGGAACCATAAAAGACAACACCATTTAAACTTAATCTCAAAAGTGCCATCAGGATTTGTTATGGCTGAACCAACTAAATCCCTTTTCCACCAAAACCACCAACAGTCTACATCATAAGCCTCTACCTTTGCCCCTGGCACTGCCTCATCACAATAACCACTGTCTGTTTTTACCCTCTTTACCACTCTCCCTGTAATGGTAAATGTGCGACAAAGCCACAACCATCTTTTAAAAAGCTCTTTATGAATTGCAATTTTATCCTTTGTTAAATCTGCAATATTCTTCTTAAATCTCTTAGGAGAAACCCAAATCTTTCTCGTCTCAATGGCTAAAAACTCCCTTTCAGCTACATTTGGGCCTATTAGCACATAGATGCCAGGGGGCTCTTTAGAAGCATCATCAAATTCAATATTTACAATAATTTTAGACTCATTTTTCCTTATTTCTTCAATATCAATTTCTTTTGCTCCTAATATCTTGCCATTACGAACTACCGCTACCTTTATAGGTTTTTTCTCTTTATAAAGTGCTTTTCTAAGTTCTGGATATCTTTTGATCTCACTTAGGTCTAATACTAACTTAACTGTATATTTCATTATTACACCTCCTAAATTTATTTAACTACGCCTACTTCCATTATTTGTGTGGTAATCAACCATATTAATTCCTAAAAGTATAAGGTACGAATGCTCGGTTGCTTTTCTAGTAGTAACAGAACAAAATGTTCCTATAGCTGCAGCTATTAATGGATTTAACTTAATACTAAAGGCACCATTAATAACACCTTCAACCACAGGAAGTAATGACGCTTCAGCCATATCTCCAAAAGAATCAAACCAGTGTATTAATTTCTTTTTGGAGTTATTCTGATATTCTTGGATAAACTTGGAATAACGTTCCCTCAGTTTATATAATCTATCTCCGGTGGTCTCCACTATAATTCTTACCATGTCCCGGATATAACGTTCAGCTTTAATTTGATTACCAAAGGTTTTTATGTCTGAAAAACTACTAATATGAGGGAGTTTAGGCCGGACAATCAAATTTCCAGATACTGTTTTATAACCATTGGAAAAGAAATACTGATTAAAACTATCTTCATAGTCCTTTATTCTTATATCTTTTAAATTATTAATTACGGTGATAAAAGAAAGGGCTAAGCCTATTTCCATATGGATAATACCACGCAATACATCAGGCAAATTTTTCAATTGCTCAATTTCCACTAAATCTTTAAAATTATTAATAAATTCATCATAATCTTTGCTTTTAAGAAGGTCATTTAAGTCAGACTTTAATTCTTCAATAATATCTTCTAAAAAACTTCTTGTTTTGGCCAGAGCACTTATTTCATTTATCAATAGATTGAAGTTAGCCTTGATCGAAACTGGAAAATCTTTTTCAGATTCTATTTCTTTTTGAATGTCTCCTTTTAACAACTTCTCACTTTTTTCTTTTGCAATTTTAAAAAACAGGTCTTGGAAATCAGCAATTTCCTTTATACCTTTCATTTTTTATTCTCCTTTAAAATCTTTGTTCTTCTCCAGTATCTAAATTATATTCAGCACGGGTAATAATCTCTTCCTGCATCTGAGGGTTTAAATCTTTAAAATAAGCAGAATATCCAGAGACTCTGACAAATAAATCAGGATATCTTTCAGGGTGTTTTTTTGCATCTTCTAATGTCTTTCGGTCAATGATATTAAACTGCACCTGCAAACCTCCCATTTTAAAGAAGGCAAAAATTGTATCTGCAAATTTAGGCACAGTGGTAGTAGAAGGGGTGTATTTTAAATTTAAGGCATGACCATTGGCAATCTTTTTGTGATCCAAATGCGCCACAAAGTTTAAACAAGCAGTTAAAGCAGGGGCAGAGCCAGAAACTGGTGTAATTCCACTTGGAAAAGACTCTCCCTTTTTTCTACCACTGGGCAATGCCCCACTTAACATTCCAAAGCCAGCATGATTGGTCATGGTCCAATAGCCTACTGTATATTTACCACCCCTATAATTTTCTTTGCTTTGAAATGTCTCATGTAAAAGACTTATTAACCAATCTGCATTCTTTTTGGCCATTTCACTGTCTGTGCCAAATTTTTCCGTTGATGTCTTTATCATTGTTTGAAGGCTTTCATACCCTTCCCAGTTTTTGTTTATGGCATCAATTAATTCAGGAAAAGAAATAATTCTTTTTTTAAATACAAACTCTTCTATGGCAGTCATGGAATCTACAATTTCAGCTATTCCAATTATGGCTACCCCAGAAGAGTTATAAAGAGCACCTCCATAAATAACATCTTTACCTTTTTCCATACATCCTTCTATTACTACAGAAAGCATAGGAAATGGATGAATCTTTTGATAAGCATGGCCAAAATTGTTATTTAAAGTAACTGCTTGTTCAATAAGCCAGGAAATCTGTGTAGCTAACGCCTCTTTAAATTCTTCAAAAGAAGTCATATCTTTTGGTGCCTTTGTTTTGGGGCCAATTTGTTCATCTTCTGTAAGTCTGTGCTTTCCTTGAAAAAGTGCCAATTCTAAGGCAGAAGGAAGATTCATCAATATACAACCTGTATGGCCAAATGTGCGTCCACAACTTGTAGGCTCTACACAACCTACTGAGGCATAATCTCTCGCATGTTCAAGAGAGACCCCTTGCCCCACTAAGGCCTCAATGGCAGATACATCATTATGGAAACAGGGAGTAGCTCCTGTATTTATATTTACCTCGCAAAGCCTATGAAGATATTCTTTTTTATTTATTTCAGGATGATAACGGGCATTGACATTTGGATCCCGCACTTTTAAAAGCTCTGTTGCTCTTAACATTATATAGGTAAGGTCGTTTACTGCATCATTTCCTTCCATATCTATCCCACCTAAAGTAACAGCTTGATTAGAACCACTGCCACCAAATAATTCTTCACTGGTCTCTGGTGCTAAAGGCACATGGTCACAGATTTTAAGCCAAAGACACCCTACCAATTCTACTGCCTCACTCAGGCTCATACCTTGTTCAATACTTCTACAATAATAAGGATAAAGCACTTGATCCAACCTTCCAGGACTCATAGCGACATTTGCATTTTCCTGATGAAGTGCCACTCTATATATCCAAAGGCTATTTATAGCCTCTCTGAAAGTATCAGCCTTTTTTGCTGGCACTTTTTTACAAATTTCACTCATCTTTAATAGCTCTTCTTTCCAATGAGGATCTTTCTCCTTTTCTGCCATTTCTTTGGCAAATTTGCTCAAATTTTCTGCATAACAAAGGATACCACTTAATGCTAACTGAACTGCTTTATAAAAATCCTTTTTTTCTTTATCTTTTGAAGAAAGCTCTTTTTCCTTGGCTTCATTTATAATGTCCAAAATACCTCTTTCAAGCACAACCTTATAATTTGGCACTGTATGAGAGATACAATAGGCCTTAGTAGCTAAGAAAAAGACAATCCTTTCCATCAACCTTTGACAAAATGGATTGTTATTATCTTTTCTTGTTACCTCCTGAATAGTGCGATTCATCCAAAAGGGGAAGATTTCAAAATTAAGCTCATCTATTTCTTCTCTACTAATTCCAAATGGATTTTTCTTTCTACGGCTAATGGTCTCTAATTCTGGCCAAATAGTTTGAGCTAATAAATCAGGGTAAAGGACTACACCAATTTGTTTTGTTGTAGTGGTACCTATAATGAGGTTTTCATCAAGAATAAGTGGTTTTTTATTTTCCAAAATATATTTATACATCTTTCCTGCCCGAAGCTCTGGAGAATCTTCTTTATTATCTAAATACTTCATATAATAAGTCATAAGTCTTGGCAGTTCTAAACAAATTTCAGGTCTGGTATTAAAATGTAGTTCCCTTAATCTTTTTAGACGAGGTAAACTATCTAAAGTAATTTCCCTGAGACTTAAATCACTGATAGTTACAGCCATTTTTCTCTCCTTTTAACTATAAAACCTTCCACCATTTTCAAAATCAAGGGCATGTTCATACTTGGCATCATCTGGCTTAAAACCAACTTCCATAGCTGAAGCATAAATAGTATAAAAATATAAAAATAAAACTTTATCTGCATGAGAACCTCCTTTTCTATTTAAGGGTTATACCAATTCTCAGCAGGAGATGAGAAAGAAAGATCAATTTAAAAGTTTTTCACTATGAGAGATGTTATATCGGTGTCAAAAATTTTTATAGATAGAAAAGATAGAAAATTTTGGGTAAGAATGTCAAAATCTACCATTTTTTTAATATATCATAGAATATTTATTTTGTCAAATTTTTTCAAAAAAACACCAAATCTTTGTTTATCCTACAAGAAACCACAAGCACTATAATAAAGCAATTTAAAATATTGTCTTTTACTTAAAAGGTGAAATATACTTACAAGATAAGAAAGTTATTTTATTATTTATTTTAAAGAAGTCTTACGAAATTATTGTGCTTGATGCTTAACGGCAGGAGTAGGATTATATAAAAAAATTAAAAGAATTATTGCATAAATATTTTTAAGTGATCTTTTATAGGTAGTTAAGACAGATAAACAAAGGGGATAAAGTAAATTTAGATATTTTGCTGGAATAGTTTATAAAGTATAATTATTTTTTGGTTATAAGATTGGAAAATCAAAAATTTTTATTAAAATTAAATTTGTTAAAAATAATTAAGGATAAAAAATTGAGTTTTATTCAAAAAATAACATGGATAAGAAAATTTATAAATAAAAATCATCTTTCAGCCTTTCTTTTTACCTCGCCTTCTAATATTTTTTATTTGTCTCGTTTTAGGTCTTCTAATGCATTTATTATTATTACACCTAAGAATCAATATTTTCTT
>Ga0190367_1001970_pt1 | contig 11143 bp, 17 predicted proteins | sample 4872181011_MG_FD_171838 | JGI IMG/M metagenome (GOLD analysis project Ga0190367, IMG submission 171838) | Hydrothermal vent microbial mat bacterial communities from Southern Trench, Guaymas Basin, Mexico - 4872-18-10-11_MG | ecosystem: Environmental > Aquatic > Marine > Hydrothermal vents >... | reverse complement strand
CTTTAACTATAACCTTACCCCTTCTGCTGACATCTCTCCTTCCTGGCGGCAAAACTCTATACCTGACTGTAGCCATCACAGGTTTGGTTTTAGTTTTTATATGAGCTATGATATTCCCCGTAAAAGCTGGACGAATCTGCACTAAGTCTCCATTCTCATCTATCTGAAGATCTATGCAGTCGGCTGTTAAACCCGTATTAAGAGCCGCCGCTATCCTAGGAGCGAGAGAACGGCCTAAGCGCGTAGCTCCTACGAGGAAAATCTCCGGCTTCTCCTCTTTAATTAAATCGACTAGAATTCGCTTATACAGAACTACGTCGAATTCCTTCAGAGATGGATGGTCAAAAAGGAATACTTTATCAGCTCCATAATATATGAGCTCACGAGCTTTATCCTTTACCTGGTATCCGAGCAAAACTCCGGAAAGCTCGGCTCCCAGTTTGTCGGCTATTTCCCTTCCCTTGCCCAACAATTCAAAAGTTATCGGGTGTGTTTCACCTTCGCGCTGCTCGGCGAAGACCATTACCCCACTGTACTTCCTCACAAAAATCCCCTCTCCTCGAGAATTTCTAAAAGTTCATTTACGGCGTCTTCACCTCTGAGAATTTTCACATTCTTCCCTTTTTCGGCGGGGAAAGTGATTTCGTATACGGTGGTCGGGGAGCCTGAAAGCCCAAATCTGCTTACATCGGCGACATCCGCTAGATTGTCGGCCGTCCACACTTCTATCTTAGCCTTCCTCGCCTTAAGCTTGTCACGCAAGGTGGGAAGCCTTGGAGTATTTATATCCTTGGTCACCGTAATGAGAGCCGGCAGCCTTACCTCAACTAAGTAGTAGGCGTCGCCCATATCTGAGACCACCACTATTTTCTCTTCCGAGACTTTTCTTATTTCAGAGACGTATGCTACATGAGGGATATCGAGGTGCTCGGCGAGCTCCGGGCCTACTTGCCCGGTATCCCCATCCACCGTTTTTTCTCCACAAATTATGAGATCGAATCTTCCTAACTTCCTTATAGCACACGCCAGGGTGTAAGAAGTAGCTAGAGTATCGGCTCCAGAGAATCTTACGTCGGACAGGAGTATCGCCCTATCGGCGCCTCTCGACAGTGCATCCCTTAGCGTAGATTGAGCTTGAAGAGGACCCATGCTTATAGCCGTGACCGTTCCTCCCAATTTCTCCTTTATCTGAACAGCGGCTTCTAACGCGTTCAAGTCGAAAGGGTTAGTCTCGCCCGGCGCAGAGCTCCTATCTATTCTCCCTATTTCAACGTCAAACTTTACTTTCTCTATGTCTGGAACTTGTTTAATGGGCACGACAATGTGAAGCCCCATCGATTTGATATAGTGCTAGCATCTCATTAAAGTTCTGCTCATTTTTAAGTAAGTAATGTTTATATTGATGATTTTTTATGTTGTGAGGGAGTGCAAAGTATGGGTCGAGAAACGTCACAGCCTAGAAAAGTCAGAAAGAGGATGTTAAATGCCCCACTCCACATTAGGCGTAAGTTTTTGACAGCACCCCTGGCTCCTACGCTGAGGAGGGAGTATGGCATCAAACGATTGCCTGTCAGAAAGGGAGATACTGTGCTTATTCTTAGAGGGGAATACGCCGGCCACGAGGGTAGAGTGGTTAGAGTCAGCTTTAAAAAAGCTAGGATATACGTCGAAGGCGTCACCAGGAGGAAGGTCGACGGGACTGAAGTTTTTATTCCCATTCATGCATCTAAAGTTATGATAACTAAGCTCGATCTTTCGGACGAGAAGAGAAAGGAGATTATAAGACGTAAAGGGGGTAAGGTGAAGTGAAGGATATTAGAGGTAGCTTAAGACACTTATCGAGAGCTAGAGCTCCCTGGTACTGGCCCATACTAAGAAAGGAATTTAAGTGGACTATAAAGCCCAGTCCCGGACCTCATCCTCTCCGCAGATGTATACCTCTGGGCATTATCATAAGAGATATCCTAGGCTATACCTCGTCTATGCGGGAGACAAGGAGAGTGCTTAGCGAGGGTAAAATAGAAGTTGATGGCAAAATAGTGAAAGATTACAAGTATCCAGTTGGGCTCATGGACGTCATCCACATTAAGCCGACGGGAGAATATTTCAGGATAATGCCTCACCCACAGAAGTTCTTGTGGCTCCATCAGATAGATGAAAAAGAGGCCGGATTTAAACTCTGTAGGATCGAGAATAAGACCATGGTTAAGGGAGGAAACCTACAATTGAACCTTCACGATGGCCGTAACTGCTTGATACATTTAGCCAATCCCATGGAGCCAGAGGAAGACGTTTACAAAACGCTAGATACTATTAAACTCGCTATACCCAAACAGGAAATACTAGACCACGTGAAGCTAGAGAAGGGAACGCTAGTCTATATAATAGACGGTTCTCACGTGGGAACAGTCGGTAGAATAGAGGAAATAAAGCAGGTCTTTAAGAGAAAAAAAGCAGCGGTAATTGTCACGGATGAAAATGGCAACAAGAAAGCTACAATCCTTGACTATATCTTCGCCATTGGGAAGAATGAGCCCCTAATAAGCCTGCCGGAGTGGTAGATATGTCTGAGGAGAAGATTTATCTTGAAACTGGACATCCCATGAGGAGAGTGATTCTTGGAAAAGTAGTAGTTAATATGGCAGTTGGCGAGTCTGGCGAGAGGTTAGCGAATGCTGTTAAGGTTTTAAAGGAACTTACGGGCCAGAAGCCTAGTTTAAGGAAAGCTAAGAGGACAATAAAAGAGTTTGGGATTAAAAAGGGAGAAAATATAGCATGTATGGTCACTCTCCGCGGTAGAAAAGCCTTCGAGTTCCTTAAGAAAGCTCTTGAAGCCGTAGACAACGAAATCCTCGAATCCAGCATCGACAAGTACGGCAACTTCGCCTTTGGAGTCAAAGAGCATATATACCTGCCCGGAGTGAAATACGACCCCGCGGTCGGGATATTCGGCTTCGATGTCATAGTTGCTCTCGAGAGACCTGGATACCGCGTGATGAGGCGGAGGAGAGCTAGATCTAGGATACCGAGAAGGCATAGAGTAACTAAAGAGGAGGCAATAGAATTTATAACTAAGGTTTTAGGAGCTAAAGTTGTGAAGAAGAAAGTAAGGAGGTGGTAGTAATGGGAAAGATAAAACCCCCTAAGGAGAGAAAGTACGGCAAGGGATCAAGGAGATGCGTCAGATGCGGAACTCATGAAGCGTTAATAAGAATTTATGGTTTAAATCTGTGCAGGAGATGTTTTAGAGAAGTAGCTGAAATTATAGGATTTAAGAAATACATGTAGGAGGAGAACATGGTTGTCATAGATAACTTAGCGAACGCTCTCTCGACTATAATGAACAACGAAATGAGAGGTAAAAAGGAGTGCGTAGTCTATCCAGCGTCTAAGTTTATAGCGCAGGTACTGAGGGTTATGCAGAAGTATGGCTACATAGGCGAGTTCGAGTACATAGACGATGGCAGAGCGGGTAAATTCAGGATACAATTACTGGGGCGGATTAACAAGTGCGGAGTAATTAAGCCTAGATTCCCTGTTAAGAAAGACGACTTCGTCGAATGGGAGAAGAAGTTCCTGCCATCTAGAGATATAGGAATACTAATAGTCTCTACGTCCAAGGGAGTTATGAGCCATATAGAAGCTAAAGAAATGGGAATAGGCGGGGTGCTAGTAGCATATGTCTACTGAAGTATCTGAACGCGAAGTAAAGAGGTTACTTAGAGTAAGAAGTTTGTTGAAGAAGAAAAAACCCGATTTCATCCGAATGAATTCATGGAGACTTCCAAGACTTGGAGATGGATGGAGACATCCCAGGACTCTTGATAACAAGATAAAATGGGAGAAAAAGGGATTTCCAGCTAGGGTAAAAATAGGCTACCGGAAGCCTAAACTCGTTAGAGGCTTCCATCCTTGCGGGCGTATAGAGGTTCTCGTACACAACGTGAAAGAGCTAGAAAAGCTAGATCCTAAAGTTCACGTCGTCAGGATAGCGTCTACGGTTGGCAAAAGGAAAGAAGCAGAAATACTTAAAAGGGCTAGGGAAATAGGGTTAAAGGTTTTAAACGCGTGAGGTGTCTTCCATGACTATGAGGACTATAAAGAGAATGGCCGCGGAAATACTTAAAGTTGGAGAAAGCAGAGTATGGATAGACCCAGAGAGAGCAGGCGAACTCTACGACGTAGTTTCTCGAGAGCAGGTTAGGAAGTTAATTCATGACGGCGTGATAAGGAAACTATCGCCTAGCACTCCCTCCAGAGGACGGATAAGAATAAGAAAGGAGAAGAAGAAAAGGGGACGAAGGAGGGGGCAGGGTAAGAGGAAAGGTCCTAGGTTTGACGAGAAGGATTTGTGGATTTCTAAGATTAGAGCGCAGAGGAAGTTTCTTAAAAACCTGAGAGAGCGTAGGCTTATAGACAAGAAGACCTATAGACGCCTATACAGGCTGTCTAAGGGAGGATTCTTCAGGAGTATAGCCCACTTAAAACTGTATATTAAAGAACATAAATTGATTAAGAAGAGGCGGTTGTAACTTGGCGAGAGGCGCTAGGTATAAGGTTCCGTTTAAACGCAGGAGAAAAGGATTAACTAATTATCGTAAAAGACGAGCTTTAGTTATTTCAGGGAAGCCCAGGCTCGTGGTGAGAAAATCTAACAGGCATATAATCGTCCAAATCGCGGAGGCAGAGCCTCAAGGCGACGTAATCCTAGCTTCAGCGCACTCTAGAGAGTTGGTCAGGGATTACGGTTGGAAGGGGGGTACCTGTAATACTCCCGTTGCTTACCTGCTTGGATTGATAATCGGCTATAAAGCCCTTAAGAAAAACGTGAAAGAGGCTATACTGGATATAGGGTTGCATAGATCAACTCGAGGTGGGGTAATCTACGCCGCTGTAAAAGGCGCTCTTGATTCAGGACTTAAAATACCGGTAAGAGAAGACATGCTGCCCTCTGAGGATAGAATAAAAGGAGAGCACATAGCTAACTACGCGAAGGTTTTAAAGGAAGAGAATCCAGATCGCTATCAGAGGCAGTTCTCTTCTTACTTAAGTAGAGAAATACCTCCGGAAAACCTTCCGGAGCATTTTGAAGCTATTAAAGAGAAGATTGTCAAAGCTTTCTCTTCTTAAATCATCCTTAGAACGAGTTCGTTTATTGCTTCTCCCCTATAGCCCGTTTCTCCGCCTTCTCTATAGTGTTTTTTTATGGTACCTTCAAACCCTCCTTTAGGAGGCCGCAGTCTGAAGACAGGCTTTAGCCCCGGAATATCAGTGATCTTCTTTCTCCCCTCTATTAGGTCGCGAGCCAGCTCTTCAAAACTGTTATAACCTAGCTTTTTAAGGTACTCTAAGGTAATCCTCTTATTGCCTGTTAAATAGCCGCGTTTCTCTATGAGCTTCGCTAACGTCTGTTCGTTTATCTCCCCCCAAGTGGCTACATGGTCTAATACTTTGAGCATTCCTCTATACGGCGGCGTGTCCCTCACCAGTACGGCGTGGAACTTTCTGTGAAGTCTTAGCAATTCTAGGGTTTTCCTCTCTTCCGGCCTCCTGCCCGACTCGCCTTTAAGCCTAATTACTAATAACAGAGTCATCTAGGCTCACTTCCGCTTCTACCATTCTGAAGGAACTTTGAAAGCGTAGGTGGACTTTAAAGCGTTATAAACGGCCTTAGCCATATTATGAGCCGTCCTCGTCTCTCCTCTACTTCTGGTCCATATATCCTTTATTCCTGCTAAGCGCAGAACAACTTTAGCCACGTCGCCAGCGACCAAGCCCACGCCCTTGGGCGCTGGTATAAGCAGTATCTCAACGCTTCCACTCTTTCCCATTACGTTGAAGGGTATGCTGTGAGGCTCGCCGCAGAGGCACTCCCAGCTACCGCAACCCCTCCTAACCGGGATTATGTTCATCTTAGCGTCTTTAATAGCCTTCTCGATAGCTTCTCTTATCTGCTTAGCCTTCCCCATGCCGACTCCAACATAGCCATCCTCGTTTCCCACAGCTACAGTTACCTGAAACCTGCTGACTTCTCCTGCGTCGGTTTGGCGCTGGACCAGATTCACGTTTATGACCTCGTGCTTAAGGTCGGGGAGCAGGGCATCTACTATTTCCACCTCTTTTATCGGCAAGTTCATTTCGAATATCTGGTCTATCGATACTATCTTTCCTTCTTTCACCAGCATTCCAAGCCTGGTCCGCGGCTTCCAGTAGTCTAGCGTTGACATCCTACCACCACGCGTCTAACCATTCTACGCATTTTATATTTTAAGCTTTTCGGATAAACGAAGCCGCGTATACACGCTGCGACACTCAGCATGTCATAAGTTGATAAGCTTAGGGCGGTAAATGGCCCTCGAGAACAAATATATATTAGTTTTAAGCCATCTAGGGATTGAGCGGGTGGAGTTAATGGTCGTCAGAAGGGAAAAGAAAAGGAAGTACTATAGGGGATCGAGGACGTACGGATGGGGAAGAGTAGGCCAGCATAGGCGACGCGGTAGAAAAGCAGGACGCGGAAGAGTAGGCTACCATAAGCACAAGTGGACATGGACCGTAAAGTATGCCCTCGACATGTTCGGGAAACACGGTTTTACTAGGCCTCCAGAAATGGTTCCCGAGCACAGGTGGATTAACCTAGGCGAACTCGACGAGTTGATACCTGTATTGCAGAGTAAGGGCTTAGTCGATACCGTTGAGGGGAAGATTTCCGTGGATCTCACTAAGCTGGGGTATACTAAACTGCTTGGGCGAGGACGCGTAACTCAAGCTCTTCTTATCAAGACTATGTACGCTTCCAAGACGGCGATCGAGAAGGTAGAGGAGGTTGGAGGGAAAGTTGAAGTTCTGAGAGGGTGATAGAAGTGGGAGCGTACGAAACTCTTAGCCCTATTTTCCGATTCCTGCCAGAAGTTGAGAAACCGGCTTACAGGCTAAGCCTAAAGGAACGGCTTTTCTGGACTGGCGTCGTTTTGCTAATTTACTTTGCAATGTCTCAGATACCGCTATATGGAATTCCATGGGCTCAAGCTCAATATCAACAACTGCTCTTTTTCCAGATTATAATGGCTTCACGCCGGGGTACCCTGCTTGAGCTAGGGATAGGCCCTATAGTAACGGCAGGGCTTATCTGGCAGCTACTCGTCGGCAGCAAGATCGTAGACATAGACTTGACAACTCCCGAGGGCAGAAAGCTCTTCTCAGGAGTTGAGAAATTGCTGGCTATGGCGTTTGCAGCTATAGAAGCTTTAGCATATATAGTGGGCGGCGCCTATGGCCCACTAACATTCGAGAAAGCCGCTCTGGTTTTCGTTCAACTTTTCGTAGCCAGCACGATAATCCTCCTCATGGACGAATTGCTCCAAAAAGGGTGGGGAGTAGGCAGCGGCATAAGCCTGTTCATAGCAGCTGGTGTGGCTCAGCAGATATTCTGGGAGCTCTTCTCGCCAATCGGCCCCTTAGAAGACGGTTTGTATTATGGCGTTATCTCATCGGCGATATACGCCCTGAGCATTGGGATATCCACCGGAAACTGGACACCCGCTAGCCAAGTAGTAGTTAGGAAGACCGGCTTCCCCGACCTCTTAGGCTTAATCACGATGATAGCTTTCATTCTCTTACTTGCCTATGTAGAGAGCATGCGGATAGAGATACCCATCTCCGTCTCCAGGTATGGAGGACTTAGGTCTAAAATACCTCTAAAATTCCTTTACGTCTCAAACCTCCCGGTCATATTGGTCTCGGCGCTTTACGCCGACATACACATCTTCGCCCAAGCCCTCTGGCCTAGGTTTAACCCCAACAACGATAACACTTGGTTTAACATCATAGCCATGTATAACCAGACGGAGAGAGGCAACTTAATCCCGCTCCCAGGCTCGCTAGTCTACTACATAAGTCCGCCCAGGTCTATATGGGCTATTTTCGAAGATCCGGTCCACGTAGCCATATACTCGCTGATGTTCATAGGGTTCTCCGTCCTCTTCGCAATAGCGTGGGTAGAAACTTCGGGAATGGACCCAAGGACGCAAGCTCAACAACTAGTGGAAGCCGGCCTCCAGATACCCGGCTTTAGGAAATCGACTAGAGTTTTAACCTCTCTATTCTCCAGATACGTGTGGCCCTTAACTATCCTAAGTGGTCTATTGATAGGTATAATCGCTGTGGTAAGCGATTTACTCGGCGTATTGGGCTCCGGCATAGGAATCTTGTTGATGGTAGGTATACTCGTGCAATATCAACAGATACTAGCTAGGGAACAAGCGCTGGAAATGTATCCGATACTGGCTAAGGTCCTCGAGTGACGTTGTAAAACAAATTTTTTATCTTACTGCTTCATAATATCAAGTACCGCTGGTGGTTTCCATGCCTAGAAGCCCTACGAGCCGCGTGCTAGAGAGGAAGAAAAAAATATACGAGTTCATCAAGCAGAGAGGAGAGACTACGACTACGGCTATAGTAAACGAACTCGGTCTCTCTCACTCCCAAGTATTTTATATCCTCAGGCTCCTGCTTAGGGAGGGATTGGTGGAGGAAGTTAAAAGAGGCAAGATAGCCTTTTGGAGAGCAAAGGGGTGAGAATTATGGGTGGTAGACAGAGGACATCTATCTTCTTTACAGAAAAGGAGAAGAAGGAGGAACAGGGCAAGAAAAAGGGCAAGAAAAAATAGTAGAGCGGCATTAAATTAGCGATTTAATGCTACCGCGAAAACCTACGCCTAAACGCATAGTAGCCATACCGTCAAACCTCTTTATAGAAAAGCCTCTGAGAGAAAAGAGTGTAAAAACCGGGTTTGTAGCTAGAGCTTTAGCGATATTTAGAATAGAGCACGTAATACTTTACGGCATAACAAACGAAAAGAAAGAAAAGGAGAACGCGCTAACTCTGAAAAAGATCTTAGAATACATGGAATGCCCCCAGTACTTAAAGTCCAAGCTTTTTAAAAAAGATCCCGTACTCAGGTACGTCGGACTACTTCCGCCTCTGAGAACTCCTCATCATCCTCTAAAACATGAAAAAACACCATATCGAGATGGCGTTGTGGTGGCGAGGCGGAAAGCTCACGTGGTGGTGGATGTGGGTCTCGAAAAACCGTTAGAAATAGCTACAAGAGAAGTCTTAAAAATCGGAGAGAGAGTTTCCGTTAAACTATCCTACGGTTCTAAAGGGAAGATTTCTAAAGCCGATATTGTCAAGAGGGAAGAGATAGACGTGTACTGGGGTTATAGAGTTGACTTAGCCGAAAACTTGCTCGAGGCTATCAAAAAAGCGAAAGCAGACTTGGTAGTAGCGACGTCTAGACGTGGTACACTCGTAAACGAGATAATGGATGGGCTTATAGAAAGCATCAGAAAATCGAGAAAAATGCTTCTGCTCTTTGGAAGCCAGAAAGAAGGCTTGTTTGAAATATCAGAAAGAATAGGCTTAAACCTAGAAGATATAGCGGATTACATCGTCAATTTCATTCCAGAACAGGGAACCGCAACTGTTAGAACGGAAGAAGCTATGATAGCTTCCCTCTCTCTCATAAATTTTCTTGATACTTTGAAGGCTAAATCCTAAGTAAATCGCTACAGAGCAACATAGATAATACTTATTTACTAGAGGTATGAGTAGGATATACACCGGTCTACTTAGGATTATGGTGTCTTATAACCAGAGGAAATACTTAAAAACCTGAAGTTTTAAACGTCTATGAGCTTTAGCTTGCTATCCAAAAGGTGCCGAGAATGGGTAAAGGACATAGACCGCGAAGAGGATCAATGGGTGTATACCCAAGGAAGAGAGCTAGGAGTATCATAGCCAGGGTTAGGCGTTGGGCTAGGATAGACGAGGTCAAGCCCTTGGGTTTTGCAGGGTATAAGGTAGGCATGCTACATGTAATACGCGTCGAAACTAACCCCAACAGTCCGTTCTATGGACAAGAGGTAATGAAAGCCACTACGGTTGTTGAGGTTCCGCCATTGAGAGTGCTGGGCATAAGACTTTACTCTGATACCCCCTATGGAATGAAAACTTTAACTGAGCTATGGGATAAAGAATTGCTTACTTCCGCCATTGAAGGAAAAGATGACTATGTTAAAAAATTCGTAAAAGATTTAAGAAAAGTGTTCACTTTACCCGACCCAGAGAAGCTGCCCGACAGATCGGAAGTAGAGAAGAAGATAGAAGAGGTAAAGGATGGAGTCAGCGAGGTTAGGTTGATAGTCGCCACTCAGCCCAGGAAAGCCGGAATACACAAAAAGAAACCGGAGCTATTCGAAATCCCCGTAGGAGGTAGCATAGACAAGGCTTTAAAGTATGCGTTAGAAAAATTAGGTAAGGAGCTGTCAATCAGCGAAGTTTTCAAACCCGGCCAGTACATCGACGTTATAGCCGTTACAAAAGGCAAGGGGCTTCAGGGCGTAGTAAAGCGGTTTAATGTAAAGATACTGCCTAGGTGGCATAAGCATAGAAAAGGACATAGAAGAATAGGGAGCGTAGGACCAACTAAACCCGCCATCATGTTCACGACGCCCAGAGCCGGACAAACAGGCTTCCACCAGAGAACTGAATACAATAAGTTAATACTCAGAATAGGAAAAGCCTCCGACGATGATTTCAAAGTAAACCCGGATGGAGGATGGCCCCGCTATGGACTCGTCAAAAGCGAATATGTGCTCATCGAAGGCAGCATACCCGGTCCACCTAAAAGATTGGTGAAGCTACGCTTTCCTATACGCCCTAAAACAACTGAGGAGGTAAAAGTAAATATAGTCTACGCGAGCACAAGTCCGGTAGAGGTCAGGAGACATGTCGCCTAATCAGATTCGGATAGAGAATACAAAGGTAGCGGTAATCGATCTAGAAGGTGAAACTGTCAAAAAGATAGAGCTGCCCGAAGTATTCAAGACCCCCGTTCGACCGGATCTAATACGACGCGCTTTCCTAGCTATCAGAACCTCGAGGCTTCAACCACAGGGAAGAGACCCCATGGCCGGAAAGAGAACCACTGCCGAAAGTTGGGGAGTAGGCTATGGAATAGCTAGGGTACCCCGAGTAAAGGGATCTAGAAGAGCCGCACTAGCTCCCATGACTGTAGGTGGCAGGAAGGCACACCCGCCTACCACCGAGAAGAAGATTAAAGAACGCATAAATAAAAAA
>Ga0190367_1001969_pt1 | contig 11147 bp, 7 predicted proteins | sample 4872181011_MG_FD_171838 | JGI IMG/M metagenome (GOLD analysis project Ga0190367, IMG submission 171838) | Hydrothermal vent microbial mat bacterial communities from Southern Trench, Guaymas Basin, Mexico - 4872-18-10-11_MG | ecosystem: Environmental > Aquatic > Marine > Hydrothermal vents >... | reverse complement strand
GCTTTAACAGCGTCTGCGTCATACTTACCTGCAGCTTGAAGTGCAAGAGCTAAAATCCAGATTTCATCGTAACCTATTAGTCCGTAAATGTCCGGTTCTCTTCCTATTTTGGCCTTAACCTTCTCTATGACTTTTTGTGTTCTCAAGCTAACAGTTGGTCGGAAATCCGAAGCCGTCGAGCTCAGTTGAGTGTACAATTCGGCGTATGCTGGCTCTGTCACCCAATCCATCAAGCATAAACCACCCGTTGATAACAATCTTATGCCCCAATTTTCTGGGTGATATGGTTTCAAGGCATCAAAGAACGCTTTTCCTTCCTCAAAGCAAAGTATGGTCCAAGCCACTTTGTCAGCTCCATATTGCGCTATGGCATCTTGGACCTTTGAATTTAAAGTAGCGGCTTCTCCGCTGAATTCAGCGGCTTCAGGGTTGTATCGTATTGCTGGATCGAAACTAATTCCGTATTCTTCACATAATGCTTCCGTCGCTTGTTCTAGACTGTCTGCATACGCGTCTCCTCTCCACACGAAAATCACATGCTCTATTCCGAAATACCGGTAGAGGGCCGTTAGACAATACGCAGAAGTGGTGCTGTTAGGAAGAACTCTGAAAATGTAATCGTCTTCTACTGCCAACTCATATGAGTTCCCGCCAGCTAATAGAAGTATGTGATTTGTATTTGCGTATTGCATCATAGCTTTAAGATCAGCACTGAAACCTATACCGGTAACTATTTCTATTCCTTGTGCATGCAAACTCTTCAATTTATCTAAAGCTATTTCTGGCTTAAGCTGTGAGTCTTCTACATATAACTTTATCCACCAGCCAGCACCTGTTTTATTTAGATAATCGTTTACTTCTTCAACTGCTACTTCTGCGCAAGCTAGCAGCTCCTCTGCCCAGAATGCGCCACTACCGCTTAAGGCGTCAATCCAGCCAATCTTCACCTCGCCTTGTAGTCCACTCGGTACTTCAACTCTCTCCGCTGGCTTCAAATACCATCCGATGCCGGCCCCAACAACTATTCCTATTAGGACTGAAACCACCACGTAAATTGCCACTTTGTTCATACTCTTATTTTCCTCCGAACTTTGTTTTGCTCCTCGGACTCTGTATATCTTGACCTTATATAAATAAAGTTTTTGTTCTCCATCGCAGCCCGGATGCGGATGCGAACTGAGGCTAGTATACTTGAAAACCTTAAATATCAAAACTTTCATTTCTTAATGAAAATGATGGCAAAAGAGAAAAACGGTAAAGATAAAATACTCGTCCTTAAAGAGGTTAGGAAAAGTTTTGGAGCTCTAGTTGCGGTGAATGATGTTAATCTGAGCGTAAAAAAAGGACAATTGGTGATGTTAATTGGTCCGAATGGAAGCGGCAAAACAACATTGCTAAACGTGATCACCGGCACCTATAAGCCAGACAAAGGAAAGATTCTATTTAACGGAACAGACATAACAGGATGGGAACCATATAAAATATGCAGATTAGGTTTAGTTAAAACATACCAAATTCCACAACCTTTCATGAATCTTACAGTGCTAGAAAATTTGCTTGTAGTCTGTCATGGGCATCCTGGAACAAGTTTTCTCAAAGCCTGTTTCAAGGGAAAATGGGTGAAAAAAGAGGAGGAGACAGTAGAGAAAGCTTTCAAAATTCTGAAAACGATCAATTTAGATCACATGTGGGACAAGAAATCTTCCGAACTGAGTGGAGGGCAGATGAAACTTCTTGAAACGGCAAGAGCGCTAATGAGTGGAGCTAAGATGATTCTAATGGATGAACCTGCTGCAGGAATATTTCCCTCATTAATTGATAGTATTTTTTCGTACTTTATTAAACTAAAGAAGGAATTTGGAATCACATTTCTTATAATTGAACATAGATTGGAGAAAGTTTTACCTTATGTTGACTACGTATATGCAATGTTTGAAGGAAAAGTTATCTCAGAAGGTCTCGCTCATGAAGTATTGAACGATCCAAAGGTGATAGAAAGCTATTTGGGTGGCTAGGATGTTAAAAATTAAGGAGTTGAACGCTGGTTACGGAAAGTTCCAAGTACTTTTTAATGTCACAACACATATCAAAAAAGGGAAAATCATAGCGATAGTAGGTCCAAATGGGAGCGGTAAAAGTACTCTGATAAAGTCCATTATGGGGCTAACTCGCATATACTCCGGAAAAATTTTTTTAAAGAATGAAGATATCACGGGGTTGCCAGTACATTTGGTGACAAGACATGGCGTATCATATTTGCCTCAAGTTGGGAATATTTTTGAAAATCTTACAGTTAAAGAAAACCTCATGCTAAGTTGTTACACGCTTGACGAAACTGAGAGTAAAGAACGTACCGAAATGGTGTTAGATGAGTTTCCAATCCTAAGAAAATACATGGATAAAAAGTGTAAGTTTCTTAGCGGTGGAGAAAGACAGATGCTAGCGATGGCAATGGCGCTTGTAAGGGAACCTGAAGTAATTTTATTCGATGAACCTACTGCAAGCTTAGCTCCAAAGATAGCTACTCAAATATTAAGTAAAATAGAAGAATTAAGAGAAAAAAGAGGGATAACCATAGTGCTTGTAGAGCAAGCTGCTAAAAAAGCTCTTGAGGTTGCTGACGACGCTATTCTTCTGGTGTCAGGAAAGATATCTTATCAGGGTGCAGCTGAAGACCTTTTGGCTCATCCAGAGCTAGGTAAAGTTTATCTCGGCTTGAAGTGACTACAACAGTCAAGACAGCTCAAATTTCTAAGTTTATAAGAACTTCAGTATTTATCTTAAGAAGGCTATGTCTCAGTTTTTCGTTTCGCTTGTGCGTTAGATGCCTCAGACTTAGCAAATTTATACAATTTTTTGGTCTTAAAGATACCAAGAGTATCAATGGGTTTTTCCGGCATGAGTCCAGTGGGCTTGTACAGCAAAATTACTATAATCATGATTCCGTATAATATGAATTCTAGCCAAATTATATTGAATGGGATAAAGGTAAGGGTATACTTGAATATGTCTATTAACTTTTGGATGAATATGTAAATAAAGACTCCAATTGTTACCCCGATGTTGTTGGCTGTTCCTCCTAAAAGCATCATGGCCCACGGTATAAACGACCATGTAGCCCTATTATATGCCGCACTGATTACTGCCGCTGAGTAAAAGGCGTATAGCGCGCCAGTAATAGCGGTAATAGCTGAGGAAATCATGAGAGTTTTGAGTTTTACATTCACAGTGTCCACTCCTAGACAATTTGCGGCATCTTCATTATCCCTGATTGCTCTTAACATTCTACCTAAAGGAGAGCTGGTTAAACGGATAATGAAAACAAGAGTTAGCAGAGCAGCTATGAAAAGCACTAGGGAAGCAACTACAAATCTGTACTCTCCAGCCCACGCAAAAACATCGGGTGCTGAAACCCCTACACTGCCACCAGCGATTGGATAGTAATTATAACCAATTATTCGAATAACCTCTCCTGCTGCTAGCAATAAAAGTGCTAAAGGTCCGAAACCCCTTTTTATTGCAGGGCGAGCCGCTATATAAGCTACAACTGCACCAGCGATGGCAGCTACAATCAAAGTTATAAAAAGTAAAATTAAACTTAATATTGGGTTAGCTGCAAGTACAGAATTTATTCTAGCAACTACACGGACATTATCGTTAACGAAATCCCCGTTTATTCCTAGAAGCATGGTAGCTATTCTACCAGTAAATAAAGAGACGGTGAATGCTCCTGCGGCCATAGGTAATACCTTACCAAAATCAGGAATTCCACAGTAGCCCGCATCTAAGTTAAGACTCAATGTTAAAAGCAAATATATGCCAACTGTTGCCATGATGTCCAATAGGAAGTGAAACAGCGGTAACATTTTCCTCTCGCCTAAGTAAGTTAAGTACCGTTATTAAAAGTTTACTTTTCAAATAAATGGGACTTCAACTGAATAATCTAATCTATGCCCGCGCTCTTCCTATGAGTGGTTACAATAGATGCTTATGTGGCGGTAAGAGTCTAAGGCTGCGACTAGGCTGTTGTCCGAGGGAACTACAATTTTCGGATCAAACTTGATATCATACTCTTTTAATATTTCTCGCTGACGTGCTAAACCTTATAGATTTTGCAACGTATTGCTCTGAGCTGCCAGCTTCCAATCATTGGATCGCATTTATCTGGATTATCATCGATAATTACGTTTATGTTTGATTCCCATAAGCCGTATAGGGTTGGTTCTTCTCCCGGTTTCTCTGGGAACCACCAGCCGTGCTCGGCATGAACAATATTTAAGGGAACTCCAGGGTCAACCTTTGTTTTTTGCTTTATTTTGCCTAGGTGCGTTTCAATCCATACCCAGTCACCGTCTTTTATGCCAAGCTTTTCAGCTGTTTTAGGATGAATTTGTACAAGGGGTTCTGGATGTATTTTACGCAGCATGTCTATCTGTCGGCCTTCTGAGTGATGAAAGCACTTGAGTCTTCCACCAGTAATAAGGACTAATGAATGGTTTTTGGATTTTTCTGAAGCGCTTATTGGACTTTTGGCTGGTTCTTCATATTTCGGTAAGGGGTCATAGCCAAGCTTTTCCAGTATGGTTGAGTATATTTCAACTTTTCCTGAAGGTGTTGCGAATCCTCTTTTTTCGTATCGTTTATATTCGAATGGAGGAACATCCCAACGAATCTTTGTTACAAAATCTTTCCAAGAATAACCTAATGGTTTAAGTCTGTACTCGTATAATTCCTCCAAGTTTTTCCATGGCCATTCTTGGCCCAATTTTATTCCAAGTTCTCGAAGAAAATCAAAATCTGTTCTACATTCCCACATCGGCTCTATTACTTTTTCCCCAGTTTTAACATAGTTTCCAGCGACCCCATGATCCATGTGGGATCTTTCAAGCCAAGTAACTGCGGGGAGTGCATAATCAGCCAACATCGCAGTAGGTGTCATAAATATATCGTGAACCACGAAGAGTTCAAGTTCTTTTATTGCTCTGTAAACTAGCTTAGTGTTGGCGCATGTTAAAAGGGGATTGCTGTCTTGGCATATTACAGCTTTAACTGGATAAGGTTCACCTGTAATGATAGCGCGCCATACTGTAGGGGTATGAGCATTAACTAGAGAATATGAAGGAATAGCCGCTCTGTATCCTACTTTTTTTGCATATTTATTTATTTGATCATATAAATTCCAGCTAAGAAGTTTAAATCTCTTTGTGCCAAGCAGCTTTTCTTTTTGTTCTTTGGAAAGTTTTTCATTTTCTTCGATCTCGGTCTCTGATATTATTCTTGGATGAAGCCCACAGAGTATTTCACCGCCACGTACATCAAGATTGCCAGTTATTGCACGAAGAATCGCTCTTGCACGAATAGCCTGACTTGCATTTTTACCTATATGATCCAAAGACACGCCCCAACTAATTATTGCTGGTTTAGTTGTCGCGTAAATTCTTGCCGATTCTCTAATTTTTTCCGCTGGTATGTGAGTAATTTCAGAAACCTTTTCTGGCGGATATTCTTGAACCCTTTCCTTAAGCTTTTCAAATCCAATGGTCCAGTTTTTAACAAAATCTTTGTCATATAACTCTTCATTAATGATTACATTTAGCCATCCTAAGGCCAGTGCACAATCTGTTCCAGGTCTAATTTGAAGCCAAATATCTGCCTTTGCCGCCGTCTTTGTGAGTCTTGGATCAATAACTATAAGTTTAGCTCCCCTTTTTTTCGCTTTGAGAATGCTTCTCCACCTTGGGAGATGTGAACACGCCGGGTTACTGCCCCACTCTACAATACATTGGGTGTGTTCGATGTCGCCGTATGCCATCCATCCATAAGTTATACATTCAATAATCGCTGTATTATCCCAGCAAACTTGAGAAGCAGAACTAAATACGTTAGGGCTACCTAGTAGGTTCATAAACCGTCTTTGAATATATTCTGCATATCTCGGGGATGATCCGTGAATTAAAGCAATAGCTTCTGGGCCATATTTTCTTTTGATCTCTTCAATTTTTTTCGCTATTTCATCTATAGCTTGTTTCCATGAAATTCTCGTCCATTTTCCTTCTCCTCTTTCTCCTGTTCTCTTTAGTGGATATTTAAGGCGTTCCCTATGGTACAATAATTTCGGAGCAGCCATGCCCTTCTCACAGATATGTCCTCGAGTTAATGGATCGCTTGGGTCTCCTTTGATGCTTACAATCTGTCCATCCTTAATTTTGACTAATAATCCACAGTGTGTAGTGCAGCCTGAGCAGAGAACTCGTTTAATTTGTTCCGTTGATATTTCATTTGGCATACGTGCATCAACTATTCTTTGACTGTATTACTCTTTACTTTCGCTACTTGAATTCTGCTATTTTTTATGCTTTTAAGTAAATCATGTGAATTGCAGTAAATTAATGCTTTAGTTGGACAAACTGAAACACAGAAGGGCTCCAGTCCATTTTTTAATCGATTTTCGCAGAGCGTGCATTCTTCAGTTATTGAGATGATAAAATCCATAGTTAGTTTACCGTCCACTATTTCAGGACCTACTTCGTGCACTCTAATCCATGCTTCTCCATCGAGGTTGTTTTCTTTTCTACAAGCCACTTCGCAAGCATAGCATCCTACACATCTATCTAAATCTATAAGTATGGCTTTGTATTTGTTCATTTATTTTCCTCCTTGTAAACTTTACATAGAAATGACCTATTTCCTGTTGCAGCTGAAATTGGACAGCGTGCTTTATCATCGGTTAATATGTTTTCAGGTTGGCCATGCGCATAAGGTTGCCCCCAGCCATGCGCAACCATTACAACCTTCGGATGAACAATGAAAGTGACTTTTGCTTTAACTTTTATTCTTCCACGAGGGGATTCTACAAACACCCAGTCTCCATCTTTGATACCTAGTTCCTCTGCGGTATCGGGATGTATTTCCACGAAGGGATGCGGATGTATTCTATTTAACGAAGGCAAAGTTCTGAACTGTGTATGAGTAAATCGGCCAGGTTTAAGTCCAGTTCCGCAAATTAGAGGGTACTCTTTGTAAAGTTCAGGGGTGGAGTAAGGACTTTCAGCCGGTTCTTTGAATTCAGGTAATGGGTCGTATCCATGCTTCTTGAAAGTTTCAGAGTAGAATTCTACCTTACCTGTCGATGTATCAAAGCCTTTCTTTTCGTATTTCCTATAAACCTCATGTGGACTGAATTTTATGGCGATTCCTTCGGGATGTTTTCTAAGTTCTTCCACTGTTAAGCCTAGTGGTTCGAGTTCGTCGTTAATGGCTTCCTCCTCATCCTTCCAAGGGAAGTAATCTTCAAGCCCAACTCTTTTGGCTAACTCAAAAATAAACTTTGGATCAGACCAGCATTCGCCTAGAGGTTCGACCACTTTATCGGCCAAGGCTATAATGTGTGTATCAACGCTTGGGATTGCTACGGTTTCTGTGCGGATATGGGGGTATTCAAGGAACGAAGCTGCAGGTAAAACTATATCTGCAAGTTCAGCGGTTGCTGTCATATATAAGTCATGAACGACGATAAAATCAAGCTTTTTTAGTGTCTCTCTTACTTTCAAGCAATTTGAGGCTATAGTCGCTATTGCGCTACCTTGCACGATAAGGGCCTTTACAGGGTAAGGACTGCCTGTATCGATCGTATCTAATAGTTCAGGAGTGGAAATCCCCCAGAGTGGAAAGTATAAGGGATGCGTTGAGATGGGCTTAACTCCTTTACGTAAGATCTCTCCTAATTTTTCGCGTAGAGTTAGGTCCCTCAACTTCAATGGAAGAGGGAACACATTCCCTCCAGGAACGTCTAGATTGCCGGTTATTGCACGAAGAATTGCTATTGCACGGGTAGTTTGCACCACATTAGTATGCTGTTCAATACCGTTTCCATCTTCTAAAACGGCGCCAGGGCTGTTAGTAGCATAAAGGTAGGCGGCCTCACGAATCTTGTCAACTGAAACCCATGTTATTTCACTGACCCTTTTCAAAGAATACTTTTCAACAAAAGCTCTAAATTCATCAAAACCATAAACCCATTTTTCCACAAATTGCTTATCATAAAGTCCCTCTTTTATAATGTAGTTTATCATTCCAAGTGCTAGTGCACCATCAGTTCCTGGGCGAGGCTGGATAAATAAATCTGCTTTAGCTGCAGCACGCGAAAATCTTGGGTCGATAACAATTAATCTGGCTCCTCGTTTGACAGCTTCAATTATCCGTCTTCCCTGATTTGTTACGGATGTTTCCATAGGATTAAAGCCCCATAAAACTATCAAGCTGGCGTTTTCATAGTCTGGCAACGGTTGGCCGCCGTAAGTGTACTTATGCCCAATTGTACGGGGAGTATAGCAGAGATGATCGTGAGAAGCAACATTCGGCGATCCAAAAGCATACATAAATCTTTGTACGTAGCTCCAGTTGCTCCCCCAACCAGGAGCAGCTCCCCTATGCCAAACGAGGGATTCAGCACCATACTCCTCTTTAATTTCTAATAATTTGTTTGCTATAATGTCTAACGCTTCATCCCAAGTTATTTTTCGCCATTTACCTTGCCCTCTTTTCCCTTCTCTTTTCAAAGGACTTTTCAGACGTTTTGGATCATATTCATACTCTACAGCTGAGAGTCCTCTAGGGCAAAGTCCTCCTTTACTAGCTACATGATTAGGTATTCCTTCAACCCTCACAAGTTTTCCGTTTTCCACATAAGCCCTCATTCCACAAACTCTTCCGCACATTCGACAGACGGTGTTTACAACCTTCGTCAAATTCTAATCATCCCCCTAAATCTTTATCAAAGAAAGAATAACAGAACAATAAAAGTTTGCTGGTATAGTGAGCATTTTGTTAAAGAGGACGTCAACTACTATTTTAACTTTAATTTTTCTAGAACTTTCAAAAGCTGCCCGCTTTCAATTAGTTTGGCTATTGATTCTATGTCTTTATGGAGGACTCTGTCTTCTTTTAACATAGGCACTACCTTTCGAATAGCGGAATAGACCATTCTTGTTCCTTTTCCGAGTTTATTTGGTCCTCGAAAGTCTACTCCTTGAGCAGCACATAGTAATTCGATAGCCAAGATATACTTTACATTCTCAAGAATATGCATTGCTTTTATTGCAGCAATAGGCCCCATACTTACGAAATCTTCGAAATTGGCTGAAGTAGGAATTGAATCAACGCTCGCCGGATGGGCTAAAACTTTATTTTCAGAGGCCAGAGAAGCCGCTGTGTATTGAGCTATCATAAAGCCACTATGCAATCCTACTTCTCCCTTCTTCTTAACCAAAAAAGCAGGCAATCCTAAGTTTAATTTTTCATCAACAAGCCTTGCTATTCTTCTTTCAGAAATGTTACCTACTGTTGCTAGGGCTATACCTAATAGATCAAGGGCAATAGCTATTGGCTGCCCATGAAAGTTTCCAGCTGAAATGCATTCTTTATCCTCAACAAGAATTAGTGGGTTATCTGTAGCTGAGTTGATCTCTGTTTCTATCACTTTCCTAACATACGCAATAGCGTCTCTTACTCCACCTAAAACTTGAGGGGCGCACCTTAAACAGTATGGATCATGAGGTTCCCTTTTATATTCTTTTATAGCCTCACTGCTCGATTTAACAAGCTTACTTCCATCAACTAGTAACCTTATATTCTGCGCACTTATAATCTGCCCTTGATGTGGTCGTAATTGCTGAATTCTTTCATCAAAGGCGTCTAAAATTCCACACAGTGCCTCAAGACTCATTGCAGTCGCGATCTCAGCAGTTTTAACTAGTCTTTCAGCGTCGTAGACGGCCAAAGCTCCAATCGCCGTCATTAGTTGCGTTCCGTTGGTTAAAGCAAGACCCTCTTTAGCATCAAGCTTGATTGGATTAATTCCCGCTTTTTTCATGGCTTCTCTTCCGCTCATAACTTTTCCTTTATATTCTGCTTCCCCTTCCCCAATCATCACCAATGCCATATGAGCCAAGGGAGCTAAATCACCACTGGCACCCACAGAGCCTTTCTCTGGAATTATAGGATGTACACCTTTATTGAGCATATGAACTAACGTCTCTAAGGTTTCTAACCTCACCCCTGAATGACCTTTAGCCAATGTATTGGCTCGTAGAAGCATTAATGCACGGGTTACATCTTTGCTTAACGGCTTACCAACGCCGGCAGAATGACTTTTAATCATGTTAGATTGCAGTTTTTTAACGCTTTCTTGAGGAATTGTTATATTACTTAAGGCTCCGAATCCCGTTGTCACACCATAGATTACCCTTTTCTCCTTTACAAATTCTTCAACAACTTTTCTACATTTTATTATCTTATCTTTCGCTTCCTCTGATATCTTCACTTGAACATGATTTCGCGCTACAGCAACTACATCTTCGATAGTTAAACTATTTCCATCAATTAACACAGTCTTCATAGTTTTCCCCTCTCAGCTCATGCACTAGACGAATAATAAAATTTAAAATTTTTGTAACCCCTTTAACTCTGGAAAAAGTAGAGCTCTAGCGAATTCCTGTTCGAAGTCAGGGTCATTTGCAAGCTCTAAGTAGCGAATCCTTTTTGATATTTCTTCAGCTTCTTTCATTTTCTTCTTCGATAACAAGGCCATTTTAGCTCCAACCACAGCGGTGTTGCCTACAAGTCTTATTTTTTCTGCTGGAATATTTGGAATTAAACCGATAATTTTTGCGTTTTCTAGGTTGAGGTAGCTACCAAATGCCCCTGCTATATAAACTTTGTCGATCTCAGCTGTTTTTATTCCCTTTCTTTTCATCAAAATTGAACAGCCAGTATAAATGGCTGCTTTTGCCAGCTGTATCTCGTTTATGTCTCTCTGTGTAATTACGATTTCTTTTCCAGTGGCGGTTTCTTTGCCCCATGCAATGATGAATCTTTTTTCCTTTTTTTCCTTTCTTAGCCGTTTTGTCTTTATGTTTTGCTTAAAAACTCCGTGCTTATCTATGATTCTATTTTTTAGCATTTCAGCTACGGCATCGAGCACGGCTGAGCCGCAGAGGCCTTTAGGCTTTACTTTCCCTATAGTTTCGTATTTAACTTCAAAGTTTGGACTAATGCGTATTTTTTCTATGGCGCCAGTAACCGCCTTCATTCCGTGTTTTATATGGCCTCCTTCAAAGGCCGGACCTGAAGCGCATGAACAGCAGATA
>Ga0190367_1001967_pt1 | contig 11148 bp, 12 predicted proteins | sample 4872181011_MG_FD_171838 | JGI IMG/M metagenome (GOLD analysis project Ga0190367, IMG submission 171838) | Hydrothermal vent microbial mat bacterial communities from Southern Trench, Guaymas Basin, Mexico - 4872-18-10-11_MG | ecosystem: Environmental > Aquatic > Marine > Hydrothermal vents >... | reverse complement strand
AAGAACTAGAGACTCCAACCCTAAGTAGTTGTTTGGCGACCACCCATACCCCGCACCCTTAAATCGATTGGAGATAGGATTAACGCTATTTAAACCTTCCCTCACCTAGCGACTTTCGACCTACTAGACCCCATAGCCGTGAAGGTGGGCTTATGGGTGTGGCACAAGGAGGGGCCGTACTTCGGAGTACCTATATCGAACTTCGCCGGGTGGTTCCTGGTCACCTACCTGACCAGGTTAATCGCTGGGGGCGAGGAGGAGTACCCCAGAGGCCAGCGCGGCGCAGTACCAGGCCTCGCCCTGACGTGTTTCATACCGATACTATTTATGGACTCGATATCCCTGGGCGAGCCGATCCTAACCCTAGTAAGCGTGCTAGTCGGCGCACTATTCATGGCGGCGGTCTTTATTAAAGTGCGCGAGTTTCAGGGAGTGTAAAAAGAACGCTCTTGCAGCGGTGTGTATGGTGTGGGCTGGTCTCTGACGGGTAGTGTGGGTGGGGGAGGGTTTGCGTGTTTAAGGTATGCGGCGCGCCTCGCCCAACCCCCACCAAACCAGCTAAACTTACAAACAAGCCCCCAACCATTCAAAACAGCTATATTACCGTAGAGATAAAACATGTAGGGGCATGTAAATATACTTATCATTGTGACTTAATCATGTAGCTAGAATGTTACTGCAGGAGATAATACTACCAAAACTAAAGTGGTCTCTTCATATTTTGACGGGTGCTTCCAAGTGTAACTAGTAGCATGATCTGTACAAGTTTAACGGAAGTAATGCTTTTCCCTTTGTAATGGCTATTTTCTAACGGTGATAAGTTTGAAACGCCGTTTCATTTCAGCAGCTATACCTCAGACTGAAGAGGGGCTTCAATACCATATTTGGTGTAAACCTGGTGATGTTGCTCCGTATGTGCTTCTCCCTGGAGACCCTGACCGAGTACCTAGGATCTCTAAATACTGGGACGAAAAGAGAGAAGTTGCTCGCCATAGGGAATACGTAACTCACACTGGTAAATATAAGGGAGTTCCGATTTCTGCTACTTCAACAGGGATAGGGTGCCCTGCAGTAGCAATAGCAATAGAAGAACTATTGCGAGTAGGCGCAAATACATTCATACGCGTCGGCACTACAGGTGCAATACAACCCGAGATTAAAGTCGGCGACTTAGTAATTTCTACGGCTGCTGTTAGGCTCGATGGAACTAGCAGACAATACGTTAGATACGAGTATCCTGCCACAGCACACTACGAAGTCCTAATGGCGCTTATAGAAGCGGCCGAAAATTTAGGCGTAAGGTATCATGTAGGTATTACAGCGTCAACCGACTCATTTTATACAGGTCAGGCGCGGCCTGGATATAAAGGATATACTCAAAGCTGGATGAAGGAACTTATTTTCGACTTAAGAGCTGCACGCGTGCTTAATTTTGAGATGGAAGCCTCGACAATATTCACGTTATCTAACATTTACGGTGCTAGGGCTGGTGCAATCTGCGCAGTATTAGCTAATAGGATAACTGGCGAATTCATCATGGATTCAGGAGTAGAGGACGCAATACGAGTAGCCAATGAAGCCGTGAGAATACTTTATAAATGGGATAAAATCAAGGAGGAGAAAGGCAAAGCGCATCTCTATCCAGGCCTTCTGCAGTAAAGCGGTGCTTAGCCTTGCATAAAAAACTATTCGGAACCTCAGGAATACGAGGGCTCATAAACGAAAAGCTAACTCCACCATTAGTAGTTAAAGTAGCTTTAGCATTTGCTACGTTTTTAGGTAATAATGGAAGAGTCGCAGTAGGCATGGATGCAAGGCTTGGCAGTCACGTGATAAAGAGCGCGATTGTGGCGGGGCTTCTTGCAGGCGGCATAGATATTGTTGACTTTAGAGTCACATCTACGCCAGCGATATTACACGCTACTAAGAAAGGACAACTTGACGGGGCAGTGGCGGTTACGGGGTCTCACACACCTCCAGAGATACATGGTGTTTTATTCTTCAAAGGTAATACGGCGGAGCTGTTCGAGGAGGAAGAAAAGAAAATTGAGGAATTAGTATTTGGTGAAAGTTTTAGAATCGTGGACATGTGCCGAGTTGGGCATGTGAGCACTGCAGATGCTGAAAAAGCGTATATAGATAATATACTAGATATTTTCGGTGAGGGTAGTTTCAAAGGATATAAGATAGTCCTAGATGCTGGTCACTCCCCAGCCGTACGTGTACTTACAAGAATCTTTAAGCTCTTAGGGTGTGGTGTAATAGTTATTAATGAGAATATTGATGGAAAATTTCCTAAAAGACCACCTAACCCTCTACCTCAATACCTCAGCGAGTTAAGAAGAATTGTAGTAAAAGAAGGGGCAGATCTTGGCATTGCAATCGACGGAGATGGGGATAGAGCGGTGTTCGTGGACGAACGAGGTAATATTATCGCTCCAGACTACATAGGAGCCCTGCTCGCGAAGTACGAATTACTAAAGAGAAAGGGTACAATAGTCTGCCCAGTGAACACGTCTAGTGTCATAGATTACGTAGTGAGGAAATATGGCGGGCGGTACGTGTTCACTAAAGTAGGACCACCGGCGATGGCTGAAGCCCTAGTTAGAATACCAGATGCAATCTTCGCATTTGAAGAAACTGGAAAGTATATCTGGCCCCAAAACATCTACTACGGCGACCCAGCTTACGCTACTGGCAAACTACTACAATTAATATCGGAGTACGCCCCCCTCTCGCAATTAGTATCAGAATTTCCTGTACTATTCCAGGAGAAAATAGCGATACCTTGTCCAGATCACTTAAAAAGTCATGTGTTAAACGTGTTGCTTAACAGGCTTAAGAGGGCTGAGAACATGAAGTTAATACTTGTAGATGGAATAAAAGCAGTATTCGAGAATGGTGATTGGATACTCTTAAGACCTTCGGGTACTGAACCCGTCTTCAGATGTTTTATTGAAACGTCTAGTCCTAATAGGCTGAAATGTCTTAAGGAATACGCCTTAAAATTAATCAAAGAGGCAATTTATAGAAAGAGCTCTTGTTCCTATTTCTTATGATGGTTTAGCGCTTCAATGAGCCGATGACACGCGGGCATAGGCATTTTCCTCGTGGAGCCTGGCGAACGCAGAGGTGACGGAAGCGTAGAAGTCGGCCCTATCAGTAGTCGCGCCTCGCTTGCTACGTAGGAAGCTGCGCAGATGCCAATTATAGCACTCGCAGTTATTCATGTGGTTAAGCCCGACCGCATAGAGCCTCGGAGAGTTGTTAACGATGAAGTGCGAGTAACCCAGCTTCCCAACAGTCAAGTAGCTTAGCTAAACTTCTTACCTCAGTTGAGGCGTTCCCACTCTGTTCAGGACAGCCTCCAAACCATGGAAACGCTTATTGACTCGGCAGGTATAAATCTAGATGTTAAGAGGTCTTTAAAATGCTGACCCAAGAGTTTGAAGTCGAGTGGGCCGAGGAATTCCATGGTGGTAAATTCTCATCGTTAAGAGAGCTCTTTGAAACTAAAACGCAGACAGTACTTGTAAGTGAAGAAAACATTGAAAGCACAAACATCTCTGTAGGCATCAATGTAATAACCCATAACGACTGGAGAGGCGAGATAACCATATACGAGCCAGTAGATTATAGATTCATCCAAGTATGCTTATTAACGGAGAGTACGGTACGAGATATGAGCGAATATACAGCTAGACTCTTAAAGCTTAGAAAAGTACTTTATAGTACAGAGAGCGCCGAGAAGATAGTTAAGGAGATAAGGGGGCGAGCCTAGCTTTCTGAGCGAGATGGTATGCACTCTTTTGAGCCAGGCGTAGCAGGGGGAGGAGAATTGAGTGAGGACATAGTTATTGAGGTTAAGAATTTAACATTTCGTTATCCATTCACTAAAGAACCCGCATTAAAGAACATAAACTTAAAGATCAAGCGTGGAGAATTTGTAGGAATTCTTGGACCATGTGGTGCTGGTAAGACTACACTCTGTCTGACATTTAATGGGATAATCCCAAATATGATACAGGGCTTTATGAAAGGAGTAGTCAGAGTTATGGGTATTGATACTAGAACCACTCCTACTAGGGAACTAGCTAAGTATATAGGTATGGTGTTCGATAATCCGGAGTACCAGCTAAGCCAGATGACTGTAGAGGAGGAAGTAGCATTAGGTCTCGGAAACCTAGGCGTACCTCGTAACGAGATGCTTAGAAGAGTTAAGGAGGCTCTCAGGATAGTGGGTCTTGAGGGGCTCGAAAATCGCTCGCCGTTTGAACTCTCAGGTGGGCAGCAACAGAGACTTGCGATTGCAGCCGCCCTTGCTATGCGGCCTAGCATACTAGTACTAGATGAACCTACTTCTAACTTAGACCCCATAGGTAAGCAGGAAGTCTACTACACGGTGCTTAAACTTAACAGAGAAGAGAACATGACTATTATCATGGCGGATCACGAGGTGGAATACATGGCGGCGTGTGCCGACAGAATAATAGTGATGAATAAGGGTGAAATTATTCTTGAAGGTACCCCTCACGAGGTTTTTAAGTGCGTAGATACTTTGAGGAGCATAGGTTTACGAGTGCCTCAGGTAACTGAGCTGGCGCATGAACTGAGGAAGAGGTATAATAAATGGGATGATAAATACCCTATACTAACTGAGGAAGCTGTAGAAGCCGTGGTTAAAAGGTTGAAAGTATGAGTAAGGAGGTTCTGATTAGGTGTGAGAACTTATGGCACATTTACCCCGGTGGAGTAGTAGCACTACGTGACATCAATCTAGAGATTTACGACGGCGATATAGTAGCCATTATAGGACAAAACGGCTCAGGTAAGACTACGCTTGTAAAGCACTTTAACGGCTTACTTAAGCCAACTAAAGGAAAAGTCACAGTAATGGGTATTGACACTAGGAAAGCTGCAGTATACGAATTAGCACGCTATGTAGGCTATGTGTTTCAGAACCCTGTACATCAGCTCTTTGCAAGAACTGTTGAAGAAGAACTCGCATTCGGGCCTAAGAACCTGGGGCTATCGGAGGATGAAATAAAGCGGAGGGTAGAGGAGGCTCTCGAGTTCTTTAACTTAAAGGAATACAGAAACGTTAGCCCGCTAAGCTTACCCTTCCCATATAAGAAACTCGTTGCTGTCGCCTCAATATATGCTATGCGCCCTCGCGTCTTCGTATTGGATGAACCCACTACAGGTCAGGATCATGTAGGTTTACGCATGATAGAGGACATGATATTAAAGCTAAAGGAAGAGGGCTACACGATAGTCACAGTCACGCATGATATGAGACTCGTCGTGGAAACAGCTGAGAGAGTAATCGTAATGAGTGATGGACGTGTACTCGCTGATAGAAGCCCACGTGAAGTGTTCTCTGACTACAAGTTAATGTCTCTCACCAACCTTAGACCTCCACAAATCTCAGAGTTCACACAAAAACTGAGTAAAAAAGTACGTCTTAAGGGAGTACCTGAGACAGCATTAAACATAGACGAAGTACTAGAACCCCTTGCCCAGTACTTATAATTACTTTCATGTTTTTCCACTTCAGGATATAGTCTTGCTTTGTGTGCCGGAGTAGGTAATTATTAATTATCTGGCTGAGATTTTAATGACCTGGTGTACACTTTTGGCTATGTTGCGTTTTTACACAGTAGCATCGGTTCTGAGACCTGAGATAGAGAAGTACGCTAGGGAAGTGCACGCAAAGCTTTCTAAGGCGTTCACGGAACGAGGCGTTGAGGACGGTGGGCTTATTCTGAAACCTGATGCCGTGGCTAAGGGGAAGAACTTCTCAATAGTTGCCATTGCGACAGGTGGTACTGAAAGCACAACCTTAAAATTGTACGAAATAGGCGACAAACCTTTAGTTCTTATAGCTACGGGACTTGCAAATTCCTTAGCAGCCGCGCTTGAGGCTGTAGCAGCTTTACGAGCTAGGGGAGCCGCTATACAGATAGAGTATTTTGACAAATGGAACTTAGTAGATATTGATAGAATCATAGCGAAAGCTAATGAGCTAAGACGCCTATATACAATACGAGGCGCGCGTATAGGTGTGCTAGGAAAACCCTCTCCATGGCTCGTAGCTAGCTCAGTGGATCATACAAGTGCCTCGAGAAAATTGAGCGTGGAGTTTGTGAATATCCCGCTAAAGGAAGTGATTGAGTCGTTTGAAAACATAGAGTTAAGCCAAGCTGATATCACTAGAGCTAGCAAAATAGCTAAGCATGCAGCACGAGTTGAAATAAGGAAGAAAGCATTAAATGACGCATACAAGCTCTACTTAGCTATTAGAAACCTAGTTGAGCGGTACAGGCTTGACGCTATAACAGTTCGGTGCTTCGACTTAATCAGCATGCTCGGCACGACGGCTTGTCTAGCATTGTCACTGCTAAACGATGAGTTAATTGTAGCCGGATGTGAAGGTGATGAGCAAAGTGTTCTGACGATGCTTATTCTATCGAGACTTAGTGGAAGGCCTGCCTGGATGGCTAACCCTGTACGGTTAGACTTTGAGCACAATGAAATTATGCTTGCCCACTGCACCGCGCCGCTTAACATTGGTGTTGAATACAGACTAAAGACACACTTTGAAACGGGCATTGGTGTAGGCATTGACGTAGTATATAAACAAGGGGCTAAAGTAACTTTAGCCCGGATAAGCGGGGACTTGAATACCATGCTATTAGCTACAGGGTCTATAATTGAGAGTGGTATGGAACATACTATGCACTGTAGAACACAGATGAGAGTAAGATTAGACGGAGATGTAAAGCGTCTACTCGATTTCACGCTGGGCAACCATCTCACTATAGTAGTAGGAGACGTGAGTCCACTTTTGAAAACTTACGCCAGAATACATAATATAGAAGTAATAAGAGTATAAAAAGGCTATTTCTTTGACTTTTTCGCAGCGATTATTACTATTAGTGTCGATATTAAAATCGAAAGTAGTAAGGACACACTAAACATCCAAAGATATTCCTCGGTCTTAGGCAGGACTTTATATGTAAAGCCATACCATAAATTAAACACATTAAAGAATACTACCACTAGTATAAATAATGATGCAAACCATATACCTGAATATCTCTTGAACTCTACCATATCCTCTCACCTCTTGCAAAGAAAAAGAAAAAAATTAATTTTTAGTTTTCGTCTACTATTTCGTCTCCTCTTTCTTCTCCGGCGCTATGCCAGCGTAGGTGACTACTATTCCTGCGATGACTACGAATAGTGATAGGAAGATCACTGTCCCTGACATTATGGAGATGAGGCTCGACTTAACGAACGGCAGAGCCTCTATTTCAGCGCAAATCCACGGCGATACCATTAAGGCTATACCCAGTATAATTAGCGCTATTCCAATCCCACAGAGTTCGGTCTTACTTACCATACCCTAACCACCCCATGTACATGTCTGCCCGTGCCCCCTTCACCCGGTCATCCTCATGAGGAAGTAAGCAGCCATACCCACGAATCCTACAGTAATAACCCCAATGAGTACTGTAGCTAGCTCTAAGGGGAAAGTGAAAGTTCTAAGATAATTGAACCAGTTATGCTCATTGAGGTACACAATAGATAATACCATAATAACGAGCGATACAATTATGACAACGTAATCTAAAGGTCTTACCCTAACTTCACGTAAACTTGTTTTCTTGCCCGACGAGCCGAAAGCCCTCGCCTCTAAGCTCATAGCTAATTGTTGCACTCTCTCCATTGACGACGCGAATAAAGGTATCATGCTTGGGATTAACGCCGTAAGGCCACGAGCCTTCATGCCCCGCGACTGCTGAGCTTGAATTATTGTAGTTGCCTCTTTCATTAGAATTGGGATTAACTGAAGTGTCACAAGTGTCATGAAACCTATGATATATGGTATTTTGATCTTGAGTAATGATACAAATAGATCAACAGGATGTGTAACTTGCACTATTAGTAAGGCAAACGCCCCCATTGCCAATATTCTACCAGCAAATACGAGACCATAGTACAGTCCTTCGTGATAAGCCGTAAGAGGTCCAACAGTCATAATTGGCCTGTGTGGCGGCGGTATTGCTGGCCAAAATGTCTGGAAGAACGCCATAGCAAATGCCGCAGGGATTAGTATCATCATACCTTTAAGGAAGCTTTTAAACACTCCAGTCAGTATGGCGAGCACTGCAGCGACCCCTGCAAGCACAAATAGAATAAATGGGTTCATCAAAGGAAACACTACGATTAAGAGTTCTATTAGTAGCATAACCTTTGTAAGAGGATTGAGTTTATGGAGAACCGAGTCGCCGGGTGTATAAAGAGTGGCACGGGCGGACGTCTGAACCACCCAGCTGTAGGTTTACTTGGCGGTTAATATTACAAAACCAGCAGCAAGCGCTACGCCGATGACTATACCGATAATAGCATACATTACTACTCTAAGCGGCGGTTGCTTGGTTATCTCAACTCTGTAGCGTAAAGTAGGTGGTAAGGCTTCAACTATTAATACAGCAAGGAACACTGCAAGTATCTTGTCAGCAAGACTGGATAAGATATTACTCGAGAACACAGCTACCCAGAGCTGAGCACCCATTTGAAGATACACGGCGGTCATTATGTCTGCGAAGTGGCCAGTAGCTCCACCAAATACGAAGACATAGATCGGTACGGCCATACTAGTTATGATAAAAGCACTTATTATACCCAATAATAATAGTCGCGGAAAATCCTTAGTCAAACCTATTTTTGCTCCATAACCCCATACTAATGCGCCTATAGCATTACAGGCGGCGAATGGTAAGTATACGGGGTTGACTAGAAGTGCGATGGCAAGGTTAGTTATAACTCCTGTAAGCACTCCCCACCAGGGACCCAGAACCCAACATGTCACACAGGTACCTATCATGTCGAGGAATACTGGTAAATGTAGGACATTGACTATATAACCTCCAACAACGTTAATTGCTGCAGCAACAGGAACGAGAACTGCAATATAAGTCGGAGGTATACGTTCAAGCATCTCGCCCATATACCCACCTCAGCCTAGGCCTTACATAAAAAAACTTATTAACTTTGATATAAGCTTTATGGGGAGTCTATTTAAATACTAGCGCGAGTGAGGAGACCTTTACTTATATTGTTTCTTTACTTGTTATTCACAAGGTATTTCTTCGTCGCTTAAGAGTAGATGTGTCTTCGGCATCAAGCTATCATCTAAAGATCAGCTTAAAAAATCATATGAAATAGAGGCAAGAGCGATAAAAATTCGGTTAGAAGAATTTGTTTTAGACGGTCTTCTTATAGTACGTTAACATGAACCGCTTAGGTACTCTCGAAGCTATGATCAGGGAGATTATGTAGCTGATCACCTTGTCAGGTACCTCTGTGGAGACGCTCTGAATGTAGTTCGCCAGCCAGAAGTTACCTGTAGTCTTCAACACGAAGGCGTAGACTGCGGCTGGTAGTGGCTTCGCGAGAGGCCCTCCTCCGAATATCAATATGCTCATTATCGTACACTGTATCGGGTATATGAAGCCGAAGAGTATTACCGCCATTATGTAGGTCATTGGCTTCTTGAGGTCTGTCCAGCCCATCTTCATCATAATCCATGTGATTATGGCAATGGTGATGTTACAGAAGCCCCATACCCAGGCGGGCAGGCCCCAGACTGTAAGGGCCATGATTATGTTGTAGAGGAAGCCTCCGGTCGCACCTACTATGAAGCCAGCTATTAACGTTCCTAACATCGTGGCCCAGGTGTCGCCCCATATTGGGGCCTTCGTTATCTCTACGAGCACGCCACCGACGTAGTTCAGGGCGGCTATTGTCGGGATCATAACGACGGCGAGAATCTTAGCGCCTGTGGGGACTACTTCCCTGGTTTCAGACCCCATAAAAGCTCACCTGGTTTCTTCAATTAACGTAATAGAATTCGTCCCTTTTTAAGGTTAGGGAATAGTTTATTTACCTATCGATACATTTAGTCCTCTACATCATCGGCAAAAAACGCTTTAACTGGGGGCTTAGCTCTACGGCTCTTCTGAGTAATGTCTTAGTAGCTCTCTCCCCCTCCTTAACTACCTCCTCTTCGTTTACCATAGTAGAGATACCTCCTCTCACTACTACACGGCCGTCTATTATGACCGTGTCAACGTCGCCAGCCGACGTCGAGTAGACGACGCAGGAGTACGGGTCATTCAATGGCCTTAGGCGGGGAGGCCTAGGCTTTAAGAGTACGATGTCTGCCTTATACCCTGGCGCTATCCGTCCTAGTTTTTTAAGGCCTAAAAGTTCAGCCGACCTATAAGTCGCTAGCTCTAAGACCTCTCTCGCCGTTAATATAGAGGATGACCGTTTTAGCAGCCTCTGCCCGTATACTAGGTTCCTAACCTCTCTGAATATATCGATCCCGTCATTATAGCAGGGTGAATCCGTACCGATTAACACGTTCCCGCCCAGACTAAGCAGGTCATACGCGTAAAACTCTTCCCCAGCCAGCATGTACACAGAAGGGCACAGCACGACCATAGTACCGGTAGAGGCCAGCAGCCGTTTTTCCTCTTCGTCCACGTATAGGCAGTGGGCAGCTAGTACTTTCTCATTTAACAAGCCTAGGGAATGTAGTAGCCGGACAGGTGTAAGCCCTGTCCTTTTCTTAACTTTCTCGACTTCCCTCTTACTCTGGGCTAAGTGCATGTGAATTAGAAGCCCCGTCTCACTCGACATTTCCCTAAAGAGTCTCAGCCATTCTCTGGATACAGTCTCTGGGGAGTGTGGCGCCAATACTGGCTTAACAAGCCCTTCTCTTTTAGACCATTTACGGGTGAAGTCAATGGCTTTTCTGAGTTCTTCCTCTCCCACCCAAGGCCCATCCCAAGACATGACCGTATGCCCAACGAGCCCCCTTAACCCCACTTTCTCGATCGCCTGGGCTATCTCCTCGGCGAAGAAGTAGTGTTCAGCCACTAAGGTAGACCCAGACTTAACGGCTTCGAGGGCGCCCATAAGCGCCAACTTACCCGTGAGTTCAGCGGTCAGAGCCTTTTCCGAGGGCCAGAAAATCTCGTAAAGTACGTCACTCCTATCCGCGGCGAGCCCCCTCAAGGCTATCATTGCAAGGTGGGTGTGAGTGTTAATCATCCCGGGAATAGCTATCATATC
>Ga0190367_1001966_pt1 | contig 11151 bp, 16 predicted proteins | sample 4872181011_MG_FD_171838 | JGI IMG/M metagenome (GOLD analysis project Ga0190367, IMG submission 171838) | Hydrothermal vent microbial mat bacterial communities from Southern Trench, Guaymas Basin, Mexico - 4872-18-10-11_MG | ecosystem: Environmental > Aquatic > Marine > Hydrothermal vents >... | reverse complement strand
ATAGAATATAGTATTGTAGATAATAACGAATATATTGTACAGACAGGTGTATCAGAAAGTACTTCAGAAATGAAAGTATACATTAAACCTTACTATAAAATAGATATTGGAGGTACTTTAACCGTTGACGCTAGAATAAAGTATCCTTCAGGTAAATACTTTACTTATAAATTAGATGATCTTAGTAAGTATATGTATATTGCATGGTTTTCAATAAAGGATAAATACACTAGAACAGACTCAGATGAGTATAGTTATGCAAAATATGAACTTAAACTGAATCTAACATTCTATGATACCAGCAAAGCAGATATATTTGAACAACAACTTACCACCAATGGTATAACGTATACCCGTTCAGGAAATTCATTTATAATAACAGGAGAAACACTAGGCGAATATGAGATTTCACTGAATACATATACTCAGAGAGTATTAATGACAACATGGGATGATCTTAATGGAATCTCATTATACGATTTAATTCCAGTTAATAGTAGTGGAGAAATACAATTTATAATTAGTGGATATGTAAAGTTTACAAAAACAGAAACCAGCTTTTCACAAACACTATATATAACAAATATTAGAATAAAATATGCCGTTATACCAAAAATAACTCCACCAAGAATCAGTTTATTAAAAGATGGATACCAGAAGATAAATGGAGCATTTGCAGTACAAGTATATACTGATCTCTATAGGAGCGACAATGATAGCTATGTACTTGGATACTATATCCTTGATAATCCGCCACCACCATCTTATATCATTAGAGATGTATACTATGATATAGATAATGATGTGATACATTATGTCTATACTATTATTTCAGCTGATTGCTATGGACAAGATATAGTGAATATGTCAGCAGAACATGTATTAGATGCTAATAACGATACAATTAATATATATTATTTAAACATTAAACCTACAATAAGACTTTTCAACAATGTAACACTAGCATTATTCAATCTCAATAAAATGTCTTTCCTGAATCTCGCTCCAGAGATTATAGAGTATCTATTATCTATACCACCTTCAGAAGGAGGCTATGGTACACCAATTCTCGACTGGGCCACAGTATCAGCGATAACCCTTAACTTCTCTAGACCCTATGAACTATATTATTACCATAAGGAAACCGATACATGGATTAAGGTAGATGTTGTTTACTACAACGATACCAAGGTATATGATATAGTAAGGAATAATGATAGCGTCTTGATTGAGAAACTAGAGGCAGGCGATTTATCACAGTATTATTACAAGCTGATCTATACAGATGATAACTCCACATACAAGGGATGGCTATGGAACGATAACGGTACATTAAAGATGATCACGGGACAAGTAACATGGAGCCTGACAAATGCTGAGCTACAGCAACTCTTAGCAATGGTACAGTTAGAAGGCATAATGGATCAGTGGGCACAAGCATGGGAGGATATAGCTAGGAAGCTAGGTCTTATAAGCGAGTCTTTGGCTGCTGCGGCTAACTGGTTCAATGCTAACTGGATCTACTTGTTACTTGGATTCTTCGGAGTAATGTTTATGATATTGTTGATATTTGCATTGGCGTCTAGGCCACGTATAACAGTAGCTGTTCCACGCTAGAGGCAGGGGGTTAGAGAAGATGATGCAGTATTTGAGACAATATACTAAGCGTAGATGGTATATTCTTATAAGAGTGAATAATGTAGTAGTAGAAGACTTCTATGCAAATCTGAACGAGGATAACGGATATCCAGATACCTGGTCTATAGAAAGGTATATTAGGAGAAAATATGGGGCATCAAAAATTTTGTCATGGATAAGAAGTATATCTAGGACAATAGTCTTCGACCTCTATTTTTAATCCCAATCACTACTTCTTATACCATGAACTATTTATAGTAATACCGTTATAGTACTATGTAGATGGGATCAGAAATACCACTGTTTCGGGTGGAGCATTGCAGTACCTTAGCCCTAGTTATTACATGAGGATGGCTATGAATGGTTATGATATTCCATTGTATGAGAGGGCTTATGCTCTTGTGATGGAGTATATTGAGAGATATGGGACTCCACGTGGAGCCTATGCATATGCGGCTAGTATATTGTATCCAGAGCTCTATGATCGTAACCCTAAGGCTGCTGTTAAACGTGTCTATGGCCTTATAGTATATCGTTTTAGAACCAATATCTTTAGAACTTCTAGAACTAATGGTTTTAGAACCAATGGCTATGAGGAAACATGGAGTAATCCAGAGCACTATGACATGGGCTATATAGTGGCCCAGTCAAGACCATTGAGGCATGGAAGGAAAACCATGTTCAAGAGGGACATGGAAGAGTACAGCAGAAACGTATTCGAGTTTATGAAGCTAGTACATGCGATGACAAGGGATATCTATGGAGACTATTACAGGAGAATAAAGGATCTAGTAAATACAGTACTCCACGATAAGAGAATACCTGAAGTAATAGGGGATAAGAGAATATGGTATAACAACAAAAGCTATGTCAGAATAGATAAGGAGACAGCAGCCCTAGCATACATAGTCCTACTAAGGATCCACCGTTCAGCAAAAGGATTAGCCGAAAAACCAAAGAAGCTGATAAACACATTCATGGCCTACACCAGGTATACATTAGAAGAGATAAGGCAAGAACTAGTAAACCTAACACCAAAATTCTATGACTGGCTCCTGCTCTTGAACTAGTTGGCCCTTTTGCTTTGCACCATAATTTTGTGGTTCAATTATCGCCTTTTTCCTAATGGGTGGAATATGGTGAATAAGGCTGTAGTTGCTATTGCCCTTGTACTGGTAATGCTTGCTGGTATAGCATGTGCTGCTATAATATCTAATTTGACGATCCGAGTCTATAAGAATGATAAGCCAGTATCTAATGCTATAGTGGAGTTATGGGCTAATGATACAATGAAGCATCGTGGAACAACTGATGCCAATGGAGTAGTTACTTTTGCTAATGTAACAACTGGGGACTATACGATATATGTTTACGTTAATGGATCAGTATATCGTTTTGACAAGACTATTGATGAGAATACTACAGAGCTTAATTTAACACTAAGCGGTGTAGAGGGTGTTAAGGCTGCTGCTAAGTCATGGCTTAACAACTACTATATACTTGGCGGTATAGGTGCTGCATTCGTCTTTGGCTTGTTAATCGCCTATGGATTGAGCGGGAGAAGGGTACCTAGGAGAAGGTGAGAGTATGAGGCAGAATATAGCTTCATTACTCGGGCTATTAATGTTCATATTAATAATTGTTGGAGCTACTGCCGCATATATAGCGTATAAGAATCCAGATACGACAAATCTTGTCTTCTGGAGCATCTTCGGAGTAATAATAATATTCCTTATCTCAGTATTCTTCTTCGGCGGAGTAAAACTACCACAGCCAAGAACAACAACTTAACGAAATAGAGTCTTTTTTCACCAAAATCTCTTCTTCGCCCTTGTTCTCATGGAGAGGTGATGTTGTTTTATGACTAGGAGATCTAGAGGGAGTAGAGGAGGAGTACATTTACTGGTTTTGCTAAGTCTTTTCCTAGTTACTCTGGTCACGTTCTTGCAGGCTGTTGTGGATTGGCTGCAGAGCATGAGTACTGGAGCCTATCAGCCACTATGGCAGAGAATACTGATCGCCCTAGTAGCTTTCCTAGGCTTCCTAGGATTCCTACTAGCCTACATAGCAAATTCTAGGTCAAAGAGATCACCAATACCAGGGTGGTAACTTGCTTAAAGGACTCAAGGGATGGCTAAGATTCTTCCTATGGCCTTCACTACCATACCAGATATTAGAAGTCGTTTACCCAGACAGGATCGAGACTTATTTCGAGGGATATGATGAGATAAGAGTCTATTCAAGTAGGAGAGGCTATACAATAACAGTTATACCCCATGAGTCAAGAAGTGATGCTCCTGGCCCGATAAGCTTTGTAAGCTCACATGATCCCTGGACTGTAGGAGCACTTGTTACTCCATTCTTCATTTATAGAGGCCTGGTTATTACATGGGCTGTTATATGGTTTTCATTGATATATTTCTTGATATTCTATGTAGTGAACTTCTTATTCATACCGCCTACAATAGAAGTTAATGTGCCGCCATTTGGTAAAATAGCTATACCTGATCCATTGTGGAAGCCAGATCCAGTAATGCAGGCCTTCTGGATAGTAGGCATAGGCTTCCTGGTAATGTACTATGTATTTCACTTACTGAGATTCGTCCAGCCAACTGTAAAGTATAGTACACTAATAACCATAGGGAGTGTAAGCGGGGTCCATTACACAATACCAGCACCAGAACCACTTACAACAGTAAAGACCTCAGACTTTCTAAGACTATTAGGCTATAAGATAAGGCATTTCGAGTTAGAGACCGTGCACACGCTAATGGGTGCATTAACAAGCATTATCCGTGAGAATAAAGCATTGAGAGAACAGGCCTTATCATATGATGATGCTATGTCCAGAGTTGCCCAGATAGATACTATGCTTAAACGTTTCAGCAGTACACAGGTAGTTACAAGGTTTATGATGACTAAGCCCTTACTATTCATGCTGTTGATAACTATTCCATTAGTTGTAGGCGTCATTATAGGTATGGCCCTTGGTGGTGGAGTAAGTATTGAACAGCCCCCAGCCCCCTAGTACAGAACTCTATATAGTCTATCTCTTCGCACTATTGTTTAGCTTCTACCTAGGATTCACAATAGTACTGATATATTTGAGAGAGGCTCCATTAAAGCCACGTATAAAGTATGCTGTAACAGCAGGGCTTTTATCAACTAAGTTCGTGATATTCATAGCAACCATGCTAGGCATAGACCATTTGTTCTTCTACCTAAGAATAGGGAGACTAGTACTCCCAATAACAGCCAACCTAATACTATTCACAAGCAACCTACTAGCAGTACTAAGCCTAAACTGGGAACGTATAGGCAAGTACCTAACAATCACAGAAGAAGAGTACCTAGAGATTATTGGAGAAACTTGAACCACAAATTTGTGGTGCAGGTGTTTCGCCTCTTCTCTTGATGGGGAGGGTCCATGAGCTACTTTGATTATGATGAAGAATATATAGCTGGGCTACATGGATTGTTGCAGACATTGGTTAGGGCTGCACGTATTGATAAGAAGATGATTAAGGCTGATTTCAGCAGGGTATTTGGAGAGGAATTGGGTAGATGGATGGTTCATGTTAATGTGAAGCCAGATGATCATAGGATCTTTATTCTTAGTAGATGGATATTGGGGGAGACAATAAAGACTTTTCTTAGAGGCCGTTACAAGGGTAGGCTAGTTATTCCGCCACAGGCTAAAGTCCTTATGATGGAGCTTGGGGTTAAGAATCGTTTTGACTATATGAATCTACCTAGGGCTGTGAGTGAGTTTGAGAGAGCACTAAGGTTAATGCAGAGGAGGGTTGAAAAATGAAGAGGATAGTTATTCCTGAATCATTTATATATTCTCTCTTAACTGGAAAAAGCAATAGCTACGACATTAAGAGGACAACTAGCTTCAAAGTATTCGAGGAATACCTTATACCACCTAGAGATAGACCTACGAGGGGATTCGTCGATCTTAAACCTATAACTGTAGTTGGCTTCATGGCTATGGGCAAAACTGTTTTTGCAGCTCATGTAACTAAGAAGGTGAGACGCAAGTTATCGAGAAGATTCGGCACCGAATTATTCTCTGTAATGGGCAAATCTATTGTAGATGTAGTAGAGTTTCTTAAAGATAATAAGGATCTCTACCAGGATAAAGAGGCAATGCTGTTATTCCTAGATGATATATTCTACCAAGGACTAAGCACAGAAAAGGGAAAAGCCAAGAATAAAGCAGAAAAATACTACTCAGATATAAGACACCAGTTCGAGAAACTAGGATTCAACAACGGGATACTATACATTATATTTGCAGGACAGCGACTCAAGTTAATACCACCATTCTTTAGAAGTTCTCCCATGCTAATATTCAAGCCTTTGCTGACAAACGATAAATACGAAAGGCAAACAATAATAGAAGCTCTACAACATGATGACACCAGGTTATCAAAGACTTTAGCAGAGCTAAGCATAGCAATTCTAGAAACAGCAGCAAAAATAATATACACTAAATGGGACGACCAAATAAAATCAATAACGATAGTAAAGCCTGGATGGGACTACCCCTTCATATACATACAAGACTCTGCACCAAACCCAAAGAATGTATTCGATATAGTTGTTCCGTTCAACTACTCTGGAATCTATGGTGATGAAAACGAAGAAGAGGTTATGAGAAGAATCGATGAAACCGCTAAGAGGCTATTGTTGAAGTTAGCTATAAAGAGCATAGCTGTTGGTATGGAGTTACGAGACAAAGGGATATATAGTCTTAGTAAGAAGGGTTATGAGGATATAATACGTGAGGCTTTGAAGCTACCATTTGGAGACAAGCTATTATCATGGAACTTGATAGAGGAATCTCTCAGTGAGATAAATTATGAAAGATTGAAACAGATCATTACTCATAGAGTTGGAAAACCAATTGCACAACTCGCATACATAAAGAGAACTACCAGAACAAAAAATAAAGAATAAACATTTGTTCCAAACTATAAACTGTATCATTTATTTGAACAGACTAAGTCTAATATACTTATAATATGTATATACTAGTTCTCTTTTTCGCCTTCTTTCTTAACGGGTGGATAGTAGTGGTTGTTAGGAGGGTTAAGGGTAGGGTTTGGAGGCCTATATATCAGGATGTTGATAGTTGGTGGGCTGTTAAACGTGGTATCTATGTACGGGATGCCCGTAAGGAGGGTATTGATCTATTTAGTGAAGCCGTGGGTATAGCTACATTGATTCTCTATGAGTATCATGGAGGCTATGGAAGATGGACCTTCGACCACTTTGGAAGGAGAAAGAGAATGAATACTAGACTCGCTAAGCTGAGGCTTAGATATATTAGGACACTTGCTAAACGGCATGGAGCTAAACAGCATGAATATAGACGTATAAGCAAACTAGTAGCCTATGCCCTTAAAACACCGCATCTCAAGAGCAAATGGAGAGAATACGCTGAAAAATCAATCGCAGGCTATAACAAGCTCGACACAGACATACTCGAAATAATCTTCTCGGGCTAAGATCATGAGGAGGAGACGTAGGGATCCTACACAATTAGATGTTTTCAGGATGAAGCCTAGGGGAAAACGTGGACCCAGGGTTATGGTCTACAGGGATAAAAGAGGAAGATTCATGGAGGTTATGAAGATAGATAAGGATGTTGATTTAAAGACTAAGAGGAAAAAGAGATAATTTTTCCCACCTATATACTCTTATATAATATATTGTATATACTGGTGGGCTCCACTGGAAACACCATATATTCTTCTGGAGCTTCGCCTTTCTCCTAATGGGTGGAATGAGTGTTTGAGCTAACGGGTTCTCTCATGGAGCTGGTGATTACAGCTGTATTTATCTTTAGTGCAAGCATAATGTTCCTAGCCTTTGCACTAGCAGCTTTGAGATCCTCGGGAGAGCCCAGGGAATCCAGGCCTATAACTCCCCATGCCATGGCTGTTGCTCCGAGAAAGCCTATCGGAGAAGTCAAGGCACCTATTAACCCCCCAGTAAACATTGAAGAAAAGATAAGGGAAATAAGCCAGGCTCCATTAAGCTCTAGATCTATTGTATTAGAGATAGAGCTTCCAAGAATACCTGAGAAGATAAAGCTAGACCTAGACAAGTTCAGAAAGTTCATGGAGATACTGAGGGAGGAAGAGCACCACAATTTTGTGGTGCAGGGAGAAAGTGAAGAAGAAAAAGCGGAGGAGAGGAAGAGCTGGAGTGCTTTGAGGAGGCATGATAATCCTTTACTGGATATTCTTGAGAGGGTTAGTGGATTGGAGTTCTCGGAAGATGGAGAGCGTGTCTATTGTCCAAGGCATGGATGGGTCCACTATATCATAGCTAGTGATGGCAGGATAATATGTGGAGAGGGACATGAGAACCTATGGGATCCTAATAGGGAGAGGTATAAGCCGCCAGATAAGAGGGAGTTAATGAAGCTACAGAAGGAGCTAATGGATGTAAAGAGGGAGATCGGGGAACTACAGCATATAGCTGAAATGAGGCCTCCCAGGACCAGGGCTAAGCCTAGGGAAGGAGCTAGAGAAGAATACATGGAAAAGGAAGACTATGAAGAGCCTGGAGAAGAAGAGACTGAGGCCTAGGCGAAACTATTGATCAAAAGCCATTGAAAGACTTTTCTGGACAAAATAGGGAAAAATAATGACATGGGCAACAAGGAATGAGCTGTACACAGGCACAACTAGTACTCCTAATAGAATACATCGAGAGAAGACTAGAAAACAAAATGAAGCAACTAGCAATACCAAGTGAGAAAATACGGAAGACAATAATGGAAGTAGAACGAATAAAACAAACAATAATAGACTACGGACTAGAAGAAATCGAAAAACAACTAGGAATATAACCGATATACTTCATAAAATTTAACTGTGGTGTAAATAATGTCCATTAATCCCAAGGATATTGTAGATACGATATACATAGGATATAAGGTGATTAAGGAGATTATAAAATATTTGCCTAGCATAAAAACAAGGTTTGGTAAACTTTCAATATCCCCTACCATTATTATCAGCTTTCGTGAACCAGTACCCTTATTTTCATGGAAGAATATAGTTAGAAATGTCTTATCTGAACATATAAAGCAAGAACATGATGGAAGCCCTTATCTAATAGTTCATGGAACAAAGATTAAGATAATAAGTATAGATAGTTATTGTCTACCACCACTTATAGATATAGATAAGCTTGAAGAAGAAATTGAGCTATATAAAGGAATAAAGCTAGAAGGACAAAAAGAAAATACTATAGATCTTCTTGACTATGGAGAACCTCTTGTAAAGAGGGGATATATAGTGTTAGGTATGGAATCGGCTGATATAAGTTCTTTTAAAGCATTAAAGGCGCTCTCTCTTAGGATAGCTGAGACTTTCCAAAGTTATGCTATTGTAAAGTTATTTATTAGAATATATTCAAAAGAGGAGGAGTATAGGAAAAAGAAAGAGGCTATCCACAAGCTAACTATGAATTTAGAGAAACATGTACATATTAGATTTTATGTTGAGAGAATAAAGCTAAATGGTGAAGAAGAACCATTTATAAAGATCCCAATAGTGCTTAGTCAAATTGATCTATTAGATGATATACCGAAACTATTAAAACCGCCCAAGTTAGCTGTTCTAAGAAGATAAAATAGTTTATATGATGACCGCTCTAGCCCTCAATAGTCTCTTTAGTATTTCCTTTACATAATCAATAAACATGTCATCGCTTATAGACTGGTAAGTTGTTATTTTACCATAGGCATTAATGAGAAACCATCTTTCTCCAATACTTATACCTAGGGTTTCAACTCTACCGCTGAAACCCTTTTGGTATTCTCCTGTTTCATAAAGCCTTATTCCTTTAATCCTTATACCATAGATTCTGTCATCATCTATATCCTCAGCTTTTAAAACACTTATATCATCAAATTCCTGTCTTATTCTGGACTCGGTTGATGGAGAAAAATTAAACTTTACTCTTAAGAAAGCTTGTAGACCAACAATTTTACTAATTGCATTATTTAGAAGAGATGCAAGAGCCTCATTTGATAATATTGCTACAATATTGTTCAGTTGAGAACTACCCCTAAGAATAGGGAATACATAGTATATAATCTCTGTACTCGTAAGATATGCAAGCATCTTCTTTTTAAGTTTATCTTTCTCTCTTACCGTTATAGGGATCTCTTTTATATAATCTATTAGAGCTACACAAGCATAAACACCATCCTCTCTTTCACGTACATACCTAACGTACAAACCTAGCTCCTTCAACCCACCCTCAATAAACTTCTTATCATAAATAACCTCTTTATCCTTACTAAGGATAATTTCCTTAACTTTAACATCTACTCTAGGATTAATCTGTCTAATATGTGCCGTACGAGGCATAACACTAAATCACCAACCCTAACTGAAACAAAACCATACTAATTAATTATTTAATTGTTTAATTTTTTAAATTCTGTGTTTATGACGAGTTAAGAGATCATGGAGTAAACTTTAAAAACCCTATATAATCTAATGCTGTTATTTACTTTGTTTTCTTCTTTGTATTAACCATGAATATGGGTTGTAGTGTAAGCAGCATATTGGTTAACTCCCAATCTTCTTCACATAGATCCTCTTTACACTCTATTTGGGAGAACTTGTCAAAGCATCTTTTACGCAGTAGATCTCTCATGTTAAGATATATCAAAGACAATAACTTCCTCAAATTACTAATATTATACCTACTCAATACATTATTAATGGCCTCATCAATAATCACATCTACACTTGGAATATCAAGTTTAACCACGAAACCACCTAAAGAGCCCTCAACGTATCCTGATTTAAATATTTAAATTTTTAAACTTTTAAACGCTAACATTATGATCACTCTACGAATGCCAGAGAAAAACTTAAAAACCAGGCCATGTAACGAAGATCCCCATAAAAATTTACAATCGTTACATGAAAAGAATGAAGCTTGAACCATAAATTTGTGGTGCAAAAGTTCTTTTGTGATAGCCTAGAAGTTATTAGTTTATTGTTGTATATCTTAGAGGTATTCTTGATTAGTTAGTTATATTTTGTCTTAATATTTTAATATGGTTTCTAATGATTCTTTATGTTGTAGGATATTGTTGCTGGTGTTGGGCCTTGAGCCGATTCCTTGTTATTGTTGTGGCGTGTTTAGTTATAGGGGTTATTGTATTATCGTATATTAGTTTCTTTCTTTATAATGAGCTAAATACTAGAGTTACTCCATTAGAGAAGGAGAATAAGGATCTAAAGAGGCAGGTTGATTATTGGAAACGGTATGCTGAGAGTATTGAGTCTCAGAGGGATTATCTCCAGGGTGTTGTAGATAGGCTTACGAAGGAGGTAAATAATTATCATGTCTGGCTTCAAGGAAATATTTCTGAATGTAATGTTAGAATAGCTGTTTATGAGAGACAGTTGAGTCAATGTAGTGAGCTACTAAGTGAACTCAATAAACTTAATGAGACGTATTATTATA
>Ga0190367_1001965_pt1 | contig 11154 bp, 14 predicted proteins | sample 4872181011_MG_FD_171838 | JGI IMG/M metagenome (GOLD analysis project Ga0190367, IMG submission 171838) | Hydrothermal vent microbial mat bacterial communities from Southern Trench, Guaymas Basin, Mexico - 4872-18-10-11_MG | ecosystem: Environmental > Aquatic > Marine > Hydrothermal vents >... | reverse complement strand
AAGACCTGGTTTTATTGGAACCTTTTTTAATCTTAAATAGTTCATAGCTCCTACAAATGATAGAAATGTAATTACAAATTTACTTGTTCCAACAGCATTATTTATTTCTAGTCCAAGAAAATAGAAAAGTGGGACCATAAAGGCTCCTCCACCTATTCCAGCCATTGTTGATGCTATCGCTATAAGGAAGCCGCTTATCATGTATATTATAGTATCTATTGCTATCAAAGCCGCTGATCCTCCACTTAACGTATTGATTATGTACAGTATTTGTACTACTTAAATCTCTCTTCTAACCATACATTTCCTCTTACATGATAGCCTAGTGATTCCCAGTAGCCATTTATATAGTCTTTGATAAAGACTATCCTATGAATCCATTTAGCTCCTTTCCATCCATATAAATGAGGAATAAATATTCTTGCTGGAAACCCTTGTTCAGGAAAAAGTGGTTTGCCATTAATTTTAATTACAAGTAATGAGTCTTCACTTAAGAAATCATCTATAGGAATCACTGTTGTATATCCATCGAGAGAATAAGTATAAGCCCACTTGGCTTCTTCACTGATATTATCTGGATTAACGAGCTCTATTAAGGATATACCTTCCCATAGTACATCTCTTACGCTCCATCCAGTAACGCAGTGAAAGTCTCTCCTTAAACGTCTTAGCTTAAACTTGAATAATTCATTATAGCTATACCTTATTCTTTTCCTTACAAGGCCCTCGATAATTAAACTCCAGTTTTCTGGAATATGTGGTTGTCCAAAAATCCTATAAACTATGAAATATGGAATATATTTTTGACCTGGAGGTTCCTTAGATCTACTGGTCCTATTTATATTAGACATTAAAAGATTGTAATCATACTTTATGGGTAAATTCTCTAGCTTTCCCCAATCTACATAGCTGATAAGAGATCTATCTACAGTAGCAATAATATGTAGTACTTCTTTGTTATAAGTTATCACTCTAATACCTATGTATATTCCATCCTGTTTTTTATTATATAATTTAAACTTATATACTATGAAATTTGTCCCTATAGGCTCATTTTCGGAGAATACTAGATTCCAACTAGCTCCCTTATCTATTAGTAACTCATTAATGAATAGATCGTCTACTAGGAAGTGTAGATTAGAGAGATCCTCATATTTCATTCCTATATTCAAGCACTCAATAACATATTCTATACCTTTTTTCAAAATGTCACTAACTCTAAATGACCAGCATCTTATCTTCATTAATGCCACCGTTTAAATCTATCATAGAAAGCAAGTAATGAATTTAATGTATTTATAATCTAGAAAATCTAACTGATTATTTAGAAGATTTATTACTAGCTGGATAGAATTATATAGAAAAATATTTAAATATTCTAACCATTATATTTAGTAACACGAATAGGCATTCGGTGATTCATATGCCAGGACAAATCCCTCTAATTGGCGAAAGATTCCCTGAAATAACTGTTCATACAAGCCATGGTATCAAGAAACTACCTAACGACTATACAGGTAAATGGTTTGTATTATTCAGTCATCCAGCCGATTTTACACCAGTATGTACTACTGAATTCGTAGCTTTTGCAAAGAGATATGGAGATTTTAAGAAACTTAATACTGAACTTATAGGGCTTAGTGTAGACAATACATTTAGCCATATAAAATGGATTGAATGGATTAAAGAGAAGTTCGGTATTGAAATACCGTTCCCAATAATCGCTGATCCTCAAGGTAATGTTGCTAGAAAACTGGGTATGTTACATGCAGAATCAGATGTAGTTACTGTTAGAGCTGTATTCATAGTAGATGATAAAGGGATTATACGAACTATTCTTTACTATCCATTAAACATGGGTAGATTAATAGATGAAATATTGAGGATCGTTAAGGGATTACAATTAGTTGATAGATATGGGAGAGCCTTGCCAGCTAACTGGCCTAATAACGAATTAATAGGTGACGCTGTAATTGTGCCACCTGCATCAACTGTACAAGAGGTTGAAGATAGATTAAAGAAGTACAAGTGTTTCGACTGGTGGTTCTGTTACGAAGAAGGTAAAGTTCCTAAAGAAGAAGTAGATCTTGTAAGAAGTTTTCTTGAGAGAGCTTCCAAACCGTGAAGATAAAATGTGGGAATTTAATACTATTTTTATTTTAGTCTCTATAGATAATTATAGTCTTTAGACATATTCTATTATGGTGGCCTAAAATGGTTAAGATACATGTTGATAAGATAGTTGAGAATGTGTATGTATTGAGGTTTGATGATGATCGAATAAAGTATTTTGAGGCTCTATGGAGCATACCTGAAGGGATCACATATAATTCTTATATAATGATCATAGATGATAAAGTAATATTGTTTGATACTTGGAAGCATAGGTATTCTCAATTATTTATAGATACATTAAAAGAAATAATCGATCCACGAGACATAGACTATATAGTAGTACATCATATGGAACCTGATCATAGTGGTTCTTTACCTGAACTATTAAGATATGCTAAAAATGCTACAGTAATAGGGCATCCACTAACAAGATCTATGATATCATCATTTTATGGAATAGCCCCAAGATTTAAACATGTAAGAGACGGCGATGAACTTGTATTTAAGGATGATATAAAGTTAAAATTCATACATACACCATGGCTTCATTGGCCAGAAACAATAATGACGTACTCAAGCTATAAAGGTATATTATTTAGCTGTGATGCATTCGGAGGCTTCTCCATACCTCCTTCACTATATGATGAAGATGGAGAACTTATAGAAAAATATATAAGTTATGTGCGTAAATACTTTGTCTCAATTATTGGAAGATATAGAAAATTTGTTATTAAAAATATTGAGAAGATAAATAGCTTATCATTAGATATAAAAATTATAGCACCTGCACATGGAATAATATGGAAATACAATCCTATGAAAATAGTTAAATTATATCATTCCCTAGCTCACGGTCTCCAATCCAAGGAAAAAGTCTTAATTCTATATAGTTCAACGTATGGGTTTGTTGAGAAAGCTATGAATATAGTCATTGATGAACTTAGGAAGAACAGTATTAATCCAATAGTGTTTAAGATAACCGATACATTTAGAGATGATATATCTGATGTACTTGGTGAAATAGGTGATTCTTCGGCATTAATTATTGGTACGGCAACATATGAGTCAAATATCTTTCCACTAATAAAGTACTATATTGATTTAATTATAGGAAAAGCTAGTATAGGTATACCTGTCTTAATTATATCATCATATGGATGGGGAGGTGTAGCAGGAGAATTATTAAGTAAGGAATTGTCTTCAAAAGGCTTTAATGTACTTAGAGTAGTGGAGTTTAGGGGTATGATTAATACTGAATCAATACAGAAAATACGTGAGGCAGTTAATGAATTAATTAATGCTATGAAATGAGATATTATCCATAATTATTTAGTTATGATATTATAGGTGTATACATTGGATATCATAAAGATAGCAATTGATTCTTTAAAGGATGAACTGGAAGCAACTATCATATATGGTAGATTAGCTAGAATGTATAGGCATAAACCTATTTCTAAGAAACTTATTAAAATAGCGGAAATGGAGAGTCGTCATGTAAGATTTTGGTCAGATTTTCTTAGACGCCGAGGCTATGATCCATCTAGAATAAAACCCAGTCGTCTAAAATAACGATCTATACATTCATATTCAAGATCATAGGTTTAGGACTTACATTAAAACTTTTAGAGGCAAGTGAATCTAGTGCTATTGAGGTATATACAAAGCTTTTAGAAAGCCCTGATCTAAGTAGTGATGAGAAAAGCGAACTTTATAACATATTAGAAGATGAATTGGTGCATGAAGACGAATTTATTGATGAGGAATCAAAGTTTAAAGACTTCATGAACCATGTTAGAGATGCTGTACTTGGTATGAGCGACGGACTCGTAGAAGTGCTATCTGTATCCGCTGGTCTGGCAGGTGCCTATGGTAATACATTCAATGTAGCGCTTGGAGGCCTTATAGTAGGTATTGCCGGCGCTTTATCGATGGGTATAGGGTCCTTTATTAGTGTGAGGGCACAAAAACAAGTAAGACTAGGGGTTTTATCAAGAATATTTCTTGCATCACGATACATTCCCAAGCTTTTTAGAGACAGAGTATTCAATTATATGAGAAGAAAGGGTTTTAGTGATAAAACTTCGGAAACTATAGCAGATGAAGCTCTTAAGAATAGGGAATTACTTGGAAAAATTATTGCTGAAGAGGAATATGGGTTAAAAGAAGAGGCTCTTGAAAACCCTGCAAAAGCTGGTTTATATACTGGTACATTCTATATTATTGGTGCTCTTGTTCCATTAATACCTTATTTCCTATTATTACCAGTTCAGCTATCCATACCCTTGTCATTTATTCTAGCAGCTATTATGCTTGGGATAACGGGTTTTTTGATAGCAGTATCAGCTGGATTGAGTATTAAATGGAAAATTTTGGAGTTAATATGTGCTGAACTAGGATCGGCTATGTTGACATATGGTATAGGCAGGATAGCATCTATATCACTGGGTATAGAAGTTGAATAAATATTTAAACACTATTCTTTTATAACGTCAAGTATTATTGCTGGGCAGACTCGTTTAACACCATCCATTTTAGCTATTTCTCCATGTATTTTTGCCACATCATCACTATCTTTAGCCCATATTATAGCTATTATACCATGATCTCCCGATGTTATAGCTAAATACTTTACATAGTCTTTTTCCTTTAAGGTATTAAGTATATTAAATATGTATTCAGGCTCTACATCAATTCCTGTTATTGATACAACTTTATATCCTAGCTTTTTAGGATCAATTAAAATGGTGTATTTTCTAATTATGCCCATCTGTTCGAGTTTTCTAATTCTCTTAATAACAGCAACATCACTTAAACCTATGGCCTTAGCGATCTCGCTATATGAGATTCTTCCATTTTCCAATAACATATTTATTATTTTCATATCTTTTTCGTCAATTGTGGTCAATTATTGTCACCTTTATATGAATTACCATGTAAATTCATGATCTTAAAAATTCCAATCCTATAATTATCATTATTTGTAGGAGGTTCTATATAAGCTACTAGCTTAGCATCTACGCCGTGATCCATGAGTATATATACAAGATCCTCTATCCAGTCCCTGATTCCACATGTATAGCAAAATGTTCCTTCAAATTTGACTATGGTCTTATCTTCTTTTATGTCTATGAGTTTAGCGAAAGCTTCAGGCGATCTATACTTATTGTAGGTCTCAATAGCTTTAAGAATGTTCTTCTTTAATAGGCATTCATTCGTCTTTATAGTCATTTTATTATACATTATCTAGACCCTTCGATACCTAGCTAATAACATTTAATTCCTTTCTAGCTTCCCATAGACCATGTAGATTGCAATAGCTTAGTGCATAAAGTACTCCTTTTTTCTTAAGTGTTAAGGTGATCTCTATATCTGGCTCCATATAGACAGGGGCTATTTCAAAGCATCCAAGTAATATTGGATTAAATGGCCTCCCCTCCTCATATAAGTATAACTCGATCTTTCTAATGGAATGTTCAGGCTTGTTTGGATGAGGACCTACCTTTATTCTTACTTTAAATTTTTCACCAGCTTTTACAGTGTCTGGTGCATCAATTTTAGGAGTATGTGATTCAACTTTTGATATAGCCTCTCCTTTTGCGGTTTCAGAGGTATAGATTAGGTCTTTGAAAGATTTCATATATTTTCACCAATCTAAAACTTATGTAAAACTTACTTATAAGCTTAATGTATCTAATATAATAGTTAGAAAAGTTAACCAATTTGATGTTGCTCTTCGGAAAGTAGCTTTAATAGTTTACTTATGTTTTCTTTAGCTTCATATATAGTTTCTCCGGCAAGCAATGCAACTAGTTTCCTAAGAAATCTAGTTATGTTGCCTTTCCTTCTAGCTCTTTCTACTTCACCTTTTAATTGATGTTCTAGATTGAATATTTTTAATGCTTTAATAATTTGATCACTATCTATTATTTTCTTTATCTTATTTTCTAATTCACCATATAGCTTTACTAGTTCCATGCCAGCATTCTTTATATCCGCATAGTCTATAAGTAAATTAACAGCATGTTCGCCATAACCATATGATGTAAGTATAAGCAATGATTTTGGATCAGATGAATACTTTACTTTCATGGCTTCGGGATATATCTTAGATTTTACTTCTAAAGTATATGGTCTAAATACCTCGTCGTCCCTGTACCTTAACATAGTACTCCTATATTCAAGATCAAACCTGCACCTATCTATAAAGGATCGAAGCTCTTCCTTATTATCTAGTTTTAATTCAATGATCGGTACATGTGTCCATTTTATTAATTTGGAACTCTCCTTAACCGTTAATAATTCTCCATCAGGTTTCCGTGCATTAAGTAATATGAGTTCAGCATCACTAGCATCATATAGCTCTATATTTGGCTTTAATATTGCTGGTTCAGGCACCTTTAAAATAAATGTATAAGTCCAGTCATCATATCCTTTCAGTTCATTATAAAGCCCATGTCTTTCTGCAATTTCATCAGCTAGTCTAACATAGGGATTAATAATTTCTTCAATATCAACTACTTCAACCCGTCTTCTCCAATAGATCATATTATGAAGTAAATACCTAGTTGCCGGGATCCATCTCTTAATTATTGGGTTATAATAGAATGTTATGGGGTATCCGTCTATACGTTTCGTGATCTCAATTATAGGAGTTATCTCTGGATCAAGTATCTTAACACGGTGGCCTTCAATATCATGTGTTCTATGGCTAGGATAGGCTAGTGTCTTAACTTTTCCATTATGATCTATGAATAGTATTGTGCCTACGGCATCAATACTTACTGGAAAATATCTTATATAGGCTCTAGGATTCCAACTATAGATACATAATTCTCCATGCTCTATTATAATGCAGTTTTTCTGTATGAGCCTAGTAAATACATCAAGGTACCTGCCTTCAAAAGCCTCTATCTTCTTAGTTGGTTGGCCTAAATACTTACTAATCATCTTAATTTCTTCTAGAGATGGTTCATAACCTTTATCAATAGCTATTTTTAAAGCTTCAACCATACAAATGCTATTACCCTTACAATCTTTATAAAGATCTGTAGAGCTCATTTAATCTTCACCTAGTATTTTAATATTTATTATAGGAATAAAATTAAGCTACGTATGAACGCTAAGGCTATAGTTTTTTCTATGCATATCTATTATTAGTGAAGAATCCCAACGTGGGCTGATTCCATGATGAGATCGGCCTCTACAGATTATATGGGTGTATCAATTATTGGTTGAAGTATATGTTGGTACTAGTGGTTGGAGTTATGACTGGAACCCGGATGGTTTTAAATGGTATGCTAGGGAATCCGGGTTAAATGCTGTTGAACTTAACTCTAGCTTCTATAGACTACCATATAGGTCTATGGCTCTTGGATGGAGCCGTTTATCTCATAAGATTAGATGGGCTATTAAAGTCCATCGTATGATTACCCATGTATATAGGTTAAAGCCTCCTAAAGCTCTTGAATGGCTAGGATACCTATTGTCTAGAGTATCGCCGCTTGAGGAGAAGGGCTTAATTGATTTCTATCTATTCCAGTTACCGCCGAGTTATACAGCGTCTAAGACTAATTGGGAACGTATAGAGTACATTGCATCTAAAACAGAGCTTGGATCTAGAATGGCTGTTGAATGGAGACATATTAGCTGGTTTAATGATGAGTGGATCGATCGTTCTAAGGAGCTAGGCATAACGATCGTCTCTATTGATTCTCCTGACTTCATATTTTATGCTCGTTCATCTCCTTACGTGTATGTCCGTATGCATGGACGTAGTTTTTGGTATGTTCATTATTATACTGATGAGGAGTTACTAGAAGTTGCTAAAAAAGCAGTTGACTTGGGTGGTAATAAGATATATGTATTCTTTAATAACGATCATGATATGCTTGATAATGCTAGGAGAATGTATGCTATACTCTTAAAGATCATCTCATAGAAACCTATATTGTATAGGAAAATCCTTAAAACCGGTTTTGGTATAGGTTTTTTAGGTGCTTTAGAGTAGGGGAGTAGTTAAAGTAGCTGGGTGAGGATAAAGGTTTGAGCGAAGAAGCATTTAAGTATATAGTACGTATTGCAGGGACCGATGTCGACGGCAGTCTTAAGACTGCTTGGGGTCTTGCAGAAATAAAGGGTATTGGTGTAAATCTAGCATATGCTTTATGCCGTACATTAGGTATTGATCCTGAGAAAAGAATTGGTTTCTTAACAGATGCTGAGGTTAGAAAAATAGAGGAGGCATTAAAGGATTTATCAGCTTATGGTCTTCCAGAATGGGTTCTTAATCGTAGGAAGGATTATGTTAGTGGTAGGAATATGCATTTGATTGGTGCTGAACTAATATTCTATGTAAAACAGGATATTGAGAGAGAAAAGAGGATTAAGAGCTATCGTGGTATAAGGCATGCACTTGGTCTAAAGGTACGTGGACAAAGAACACGTACAACTGGTCGTCTAGGCATAACTGTTGGTGTAAGGAAGAAGAGGAGGTAATAAGCTATGGGTGATCCACGTAAGCCTCGGAAGAAATGGATAGGCCCTAAGCATCCATGGCGTAAAGAGAGATTAATGTATGAGATGAGGCTTGTAGGTGAATATGGACTACGTAATAAGAGGGAGCTATGGATAGCACAGACAATCATACGTAAGTTTAGGCATCAAGCACGATCATTGCTTGCTGTACCACAGGAGATTCGTGAAAAAGTTGAGAAAGCCCTTTTACGTCGTTTATATCAACTTGGTTTATTACCTGAAAACGCTACACTTGATGATGTTCTTTCACTCTCTGTAGAGGATCTTCTTGAGAGAAGGCTTCAGACCATTGTTTATCGTAAGGGACTTGCTAGAACGATCTATCAAGCTAGGCAATTAATAGTCCATGGACACATAGCTATTGCTGGGCGTAGAGTTACTGCTCCAGGATATCTTGTTACTAGAGATGAAGAGGATCTAATAGATTATGCGCCTACAAGCCCATTTAAGAAATTAGCTGAAGAACAAGCTGGAGGTTAACTATTATGGCATTCTCAATTCGTGAACTAAAATGGGGTGTAGCTCATATCTATAGTTCGCCGAACAATACTATAATCCATATAACAGACTTAACTGGTGCAGAGACTATAAGTCGTGCAAGCGGTGGAATGGTTGTAAAAGCTGATCGTGAGAAACCAAGTCCTTACGCTGCGATGCTAGCTGCTAGTCGTGCAGCATCAGCTGCTATGGATAAGGGTATAACGGCACTACATATAAAGGTACGTGCGCCTGGGGGCCATGGTCCTAAGACGCCGGGGCCCGGAGCACAAGCTGCAATACGTGCACTTGCTCGTGCAGGCTTTATTATTGGTAGGATTGAAGATGTTACACCATTGCCTCATGACACTACTAGAAGGCCTGGAGGTAGGCGTGGTAGGAGAGTCTAAGTTTTAACTGGTGATGATGTATTGGAAATAGATATTTTAGAAAAAACACCTTTAACAGTTAAGCTCTATATTAAGGATATTCCCTTACAGATTCTAAATGCTATTAGGAGAGTTATGATTAGTGAAGTACCTACTATGGCTGTTGATACAGTTGTATTCACTCTAAACACTAGTGTATTCTATGACGAGATAATAGCTCATAGACTTGGGCTAATACCATTGACTAGTGAATATGCATTAGACAAGTATAAGTCTCCGGAAGAATGTATGGGTGGGGAAGAAACTATATTCTCTGAAGAATGCTTTGTAAAACTTGATCTTGAGGCTGAGAATAAGAGTAATGCTCCACTCACGATATATAGTAGGGATCTAGTGTCAAGCGATCCCGATGTAAAACCAGTCTATGAGTCAATACCAATATTAGTACTTGGGCCTGGCCAGAAGATTAGACTTGAAGCATATGCGAGACTCGGTCGTGGTAAGGAACATGCCAAGTGGAGCCCTGTATCGGTTGCTGCTCATAAATATGTACCTGACATAAAGATTGATTATAATAAGTGTGAAAAGGGTTGTAGTGCTTGCATTGATATATGTCCTAAAGGTATTTTCAAACTATCTCGTGGTAAGGTTACCCTAAATAAAGATAAGATCCTTGAATGTACATTTTGTAAATTATGTGAGTCTCAATGCCCTAGGGGAGCTATAACTGTAGGTTTTCGCGAGAATGAATACATATTATCTATTGAGTCAACAGGTTCATTGCCTACTAAGAAAATACTTTTAGAGGCTATACGTATTCTTGACTCTAAATTAGATGACTTCCTTGAACAATTACGTAGAGAAGGTGTGATACAATGAAGAGAACCGGTCCAACGAACATTATACTGCGTAAGACAATAAGGAAGCTTAGAAAAGCTGCTAATAGTAATAATGCACCAATATGGGATACAGTAGCAGATCTACTTGAAAAACCTAGGAGAAAGAGAATAGCCGTTAATATCAGTAGGATTAATCGTCATACAAGTGATGGCGAGGTAGTTGTTGTACCTGGTAAGGTATTGGGTGCCGGGAAACTGGATCACCCAGTAACTGTTGCAGCTATAGGTTTTAGCCTTAAAGCTCTTGAGAAGATAAGGTCTGCTGGAGGTAAGGCAATACATATACTCGACCTTATAAGTGAGAATCCACGTGGTAGTAATGTCAAGATAATTGGTTAGGGTGGTAGACAATGGCTGGAGAAACTAGTAAGAAAACAATCATAATTGATGCAACAAATCAAATACTCGGTAGATTAGCTAGTATAATTGCTAAAAAGCTTCTCGAAGGCTACCGTATAATAGTTGTTAATGCAGAGAAAGCTATTGTTAGTGGCGAGCCTAAGAGGGTGATCATGGGCTATAAACTTATTGAGCAAGTAAGGACTCTGCATAACCCATATAAGGGTGGTATTCGAAGGCCTAAGGCTCCAGATAGATTATTTAAGAGAACAGTTCGTGGAATGCTTCCAATGGATAAGCCTCGTGGTAGGAACGCGTATAAGAGACTACGTGTCTATATAGGCGTTCCTCCAGAACTTAGTGGTAAGGAGAAGGAGTTCATTAGGTTCCGTGAAGCT
>Ga0190367_1001963_pt1 | contig 11164 bp, 6 predicted proteins | sample 4872181011_MG_FD_171838 | JGI IMG/M metagenome (GOLD analysis project Ga0190367, IMG submission 171838) | Hydrothermal vent microbial mat bacterial communities from Southern Trench, Guaymas Basin, Mexico - 4872-18-10-11_MG | ecosystem: Environmental > Aquatic > Marine > Hydrothermal vents >... | reverse complement strand
TGAGGTTTAACCTTACTCTCATGCACCGAACAAACTATCCCCATCTGCAGATGGAGTAAAACCAAATCCCTTGCGAGTTCCTCGCTTGCGGTGTTGTGAACGATTTCGTATCCCGATTTTCTAATCCTAACGTTTCCGTCGCATCTGAAGTATGCTTTGAGTAACTCCATCTTCATGTCATCGTTCACGTTGAAAATCGTCCAGTGTATTCTCTTCTCCTTCGATCTCTCGCCGAACATCTTCCCGAATACGACCTTGAAAATCCTGCTTGGAAGATAGACGTTTATCGTGTTTTCGCACTCTCTGACTCTTGGCTCAATTCCGAAAACCGCTTTAGCACATTCTATGCAGTCCTCAATAAGCTCAATATCTTTCTTCCCAAAGCTAAATTGAACTCCATCTCTGTAACAGCAACCTTCACCCAGATAATAGCCAAAGAGTCTCATCAACTCCTTCGTAACCCTGAGCTTTGTGGGAATAACGACGCTCGAATTGAAGTATTTTATGCCCAAGGGTTCGGGCTTTGAAGATTTAAGCCACTCTTTAAACCTCACAGCATCGTGGTTGATCCTTCTGCCCAATTCCTCCTCAAGGGTTTTTATCGTTTTTTCGTCAAAGACTAACATGGTTTTATCGTCTGCAAACCATAGAAGGTCTATCTCATCCAAAGTTCTACCCTTTGGAACATTCAAAGCACCTATCAAAATATCTCCCACCCTAAGTTTTTCAGCGTTGACGACCCTCAAATCACCATTGAAGATAAAAACACTGTGCGATTTACTGACCCTCACCCTCCAACCGTAGTCCGTTTCAATCTCCAAGATTTCATCGTTGTTTTCGTGTCTTATAACCTCGGAAATCTCGATGAAGGATGGGTTTAGACTTTGATCGACACTCAGCACTTTGTAACCCCTAACCTTACTTCTTTCGTGAGGTATTGGATATTCTCTCTTCTCTGGATTTACCATCAGGCTATCAACGAACTCTCCTATCTTAACGGGCTTAACGAATCCGTTCTTATCCTTAATTACGATCTTCTCGTTGTAATCCAAGCTCAACTGAACAGCATTACATGGAATGTTCTCCTCCCTAGCCCTCCTGAGCATCAACCTGATCTGTTCGAGTGTTGGTTCGTATATCGGTTGTCCCTCCTTGGCATAGAAGAAACAGTTGCTCACAAGAATTCCATCTGAAACTACGAAGCTGTGATGTTCGTTTTTAACTTGCAGATCATAGACATAACCTTCGTAGTCTTCAAACTCTATCTTCGCTATTTCGTCAATGATATAATCCTCAATCTTTTCAATTCTTGTGTGTCTATTTTTGCCCAAAGTTTTTAGTTTGTCTAAATGATTCCCTCTTAAATCTACGAGACTTACCAACTTTACCAAATCTTCTCCACCTATGTAAAGCTTGTATAAGTCGTAATTAGCACCCTTGAATTTTTCCTTCTCAACATTATAAACTCTTGCGAAAACTCCTAACGATGCTAAGAGGTAAAGCAAATCTCTTATCAAACCTCTTGAAACACTTGCCATGCTCAGATGCCTCTTACCCTTCACAACGTATCCATCGCCGTTTAATAACCCGCTGAGTAAAGACAACCTAAGTTCAAGTGGAAGGTCTAAAAATATTCTCGGTAACCTCTTGTTTTTGGCACCTTCGGGAATTCCTAAAACGTATTTAAACAGCAGTCCGATCAACCTACTACCTACAACCAACTGCTTAGCTTTGCCGTTTGCTTTAAGCACACTGTGTGGTAGATTTAGCTTACGCACGATTTCAAACAACTCCCTCTCCGCATCGTTTTTGCCAACAGTAATCCTAACGTCTTTGTTGGTGTAGTGCCCATCCGAAACAAAGTATCCAACGAGCTTTGAAAATTCTGGTGTAATTACAAAATTCGATGGTATCGTATATCTTGTAGAATCTCTTCCAAGCTCATAGCTACCATCAAGATCGATTTCGTAGAAAACGTTAAGTGGAATATACCTTCTCTCCCTCCAGCTGTAAACTATGCTTCCATACCTCTTTGACAACCTTGTATTTACATCTACACCCCTAACAAACGTCATCCTTTTCTCATTTGTCGGTAGAACTCTAAATTCCCTTAGCAGAAGATTTAAAGTTCTTACATTCCCGTTAACGTTGAATCTCAACAATGACAAAACCCTATCACCAACCTTGAGCTTACCCGCCTCTCTCCTGAATAGAGAACCGTTCTGATAGACAAATATCCTATGTTCGGGCGTAACCCTAATAACTCTACCAGTTTTGGTCGTTATTCTAACGATCTTGCCCTTGTAAAATCTCTTGAATACTTTTTCAACCTTACACCACTCCGCTTTGAAATCTTTGAAAGACAGAACCTCTAAGCCATCAACGAAAGCGAATCTTCCCCTAATTCCATCAACCTCGACCTCGTGATCGAATCTGCAATCTCTCGCCAACTCCTTGAATTTCAAGAGTTTAACCTTGCCATTCTTTCTAATGAGAATCTCTTCGTCTTCTGGCAGGCAATACCAGCAACTTAGGTTGCAACGATTCGTAACAACTATGTTCAACAGGCACGTGTGCGAGTGGTGCCTCTTGCACAAACCACACTCAAACGGACATTTTGCTCCACTACTGTCAACATGGTAACTCTTCAAAACCTTACCCTTAAAGAACCACCTCCTAAACCTCTCAAACGTATCGAAATCTTCATAGTAAAGCTCGGTAATCAAACCCTCTGGACACCTCTTTGTAATCCAAACCTTACCATCCCTCTCCCAAACAACTGCTGGAACAACCTTCCTACTCTCAGGACACAGTGATTTTGTTCTGTGGGGTAGTGGTTCTCCGTAACCTACACTCGAACTCTTCAACAACTCCTCAAAATGTTCCTCATCAATCTCGGGATACTCCACAAGGTCTCTAACTTTTCTCATGATATACTTAAACTCCCTGGCACCTGTTGGGACTCCTGTGTATATGAAGTCCATGTGTTTCAAAAACACAAAAAACATAAAGTCTTTTCTATCTTACATTTAAATCTCTCGTTATGACAAATACAACCGAGTCCAACTCATCCACAACATCAAACTTCACATCCTCCCCTCTCAAGGCTTTGAGTATTATTTTACCTCTACTCCCACACCTAACCTCACCAATCCCCCTCCTTATTCCAAAGTAGATCTTACCAATTGCACACTTAATTATAAAGATGTCTCCAGCAAGTTCCTCCCTTCCAATTCTCTTTGCAATCTCCTCAGCCTTATCAAAGGCATGCATGTAATTTACAGCATTTATACCAAAGTTTCTAAAGACTAAGAACCCCAAGGCACCTGACTTCACGTAATCTTCAATAGCCATATCAAGATTTCCCTCTCTCTCAAGTATCTTTGCCCTGAGGAAGTGATACTTTGCCTTCAGATCTGGTGGAAATTCGGACAACCCTTTAAGGGTGTTTAAGATCTCTTTGGCTTCCCCAAACCTCTCGTTTGCTATGTATATTGAACACAGGTTGTTTAGTGCAGTTATCACTCCTTCAACATCGTTTATCTCATTGTAAATCCTAAGAGCTTCCTTATAGAATCTTTCAGCCTTCTCAAAATTTCCACCCTTTGAGTAAACAAATCCCAGGTTGTTTAAGATGGATGCAACCCTCCCCATCCTCTCAGGCTCAAGCTTGGCCTTTGAGTGTTCAATCCTTAAGACATCCATTAGACATCCCTCAGCCTTTTCAAATTTGTTCAGATCGAGGTAGAGTGAGGAGAGAATTAAGAGAGCATTCTCAGTTATCTCATCGTCATTTGAAATCCTCAGACAATCCTTCAAAAAATCCTCAGCCTTCCCATAATTCCCCTTAACATAATACAACTTTGCAAGATTCAGCATGACACCTGGCAACCTCTCATCTCCCGATTCCTCATACATCCTGAGGACACGTTTATAGTAACCTTCAGCCTCTTCATACCTCCTTAGAACCATGTATAGGTTTCCCAAAGTTCCAAACAATCTATCCACTTCTTCAACCTTACCTATAAGCTTCTCACCAACAAATATTAGTCTCTCAACACATCTGTGCCTACCGTATATCCTGTTAGCAGTTTCTATAAATAACTCGAAGGACTTTTCGTAATCTCCAGCCATGAGATGGTGATAGGACTTTTCAGTACAGACATCTAGATCTTCTTCGAGACACTCGTAATATTCAATTGCCTTCCTGTGGTAATCAACATCGTCCCTCATAATCAAATCCCTAAAGGTTTCATCTATGAATAAACTACCCCCAATCCTCTTAACGAGTCCCAAATCCAAAAGCTCACCTATGAGATCCAAATCGTAAAATCTCTTTGCAACCTCAATTTCTATTGGAAGTTGTATGACAGACAAACTCTCTATAACCTTCAAGACTCTCTCGTCAAATCTCCTATATATTGCCTCCCTCAACCTATCCCTAACATTCCTTTCAAAGTCTAAATCACTCTCATTCCTCTCTATGTAATCGATAACATCCTTTGCATTCAAAATCCTTGCAATTTCAACGTATCTCTTCATTGCAAGAACTCAACCTTGCCCATTAAATCTTTTGCCTGAATACAATTCCAGCGTATCCAACAACCTCGGTCATAGGTTCAACGTCACCACTCGTCGAATAGTCAACAAGCTCTGCCATGGCATTGTATCGATTTGAGTAAAACATGGCAACTGCAATTGCACCGTATCCACAGACACTAGCCTGCATTCTGTATATTGTGTTGTAAAACTTTGAGACATCCATAGATATGATGGAATCGATAACGATTCTATCCTTCCTCCTACACTCCTCATCTGGTATGTAGTGGTGCATGTCCGATGATGCAATCAAAACAACCTTTCTCCCAGTTTTCTCCTTAGCCTCTACAATCTCATCAGCAACATCCCTAGCAACATCCTCATCCTGCAAACCCAAGCATATAGGAACAATCTTAAATGATCTCCCCATGTTTATGTATTGTAGGAATGGAACTTGAACCTCCAAGGAGTGTTCAAACCTGTGTGCAATTTCATCAAGATCAACAATCCTCTTTGGCATAGCATCAACAAAATCGTGGTCTATCTCAACTTCACCCAGTGGAGTTCTCCAAGTGTCTGTTGAGAGTGCTATTGGAGATCCGTATCCCGTGTGGTTTGGGCCAACTATGACGTAGGTTTCTGCATGTGGAATTAGAGAGTAAACCTTCCCAGCAGTTCTTCCAGAATATACGTATCCAGCGTGTGGAGAGACACATGCAATTATGGAATCGTCTGGATTGTATTCAACGAACTCTCTAAGCATCGATAATAGTGATTCCCTGTTTGAAGGATAGAACGTTCCGGCAACTGCGGGATGCCTCATAAAGTTACTTGAATTCAAAAGATATAAACTTATGCCTCATTTGTCGCATTAATGCTTGTTGAATTAACGTTAGCTTATTGTTGGTGAGTTCGTTTTTTTCATTCTTCACGTCATAGAAGAAAGCAAATTGTTATTCAACCTTTGTTTGGGTAAGAAGAAAAATTCATAGATTTCTCTATAATTACTAAAATGCTTTGCCTGCTTGATAAGAATTCCCTCAATTTAGCTCATAACGTTAATAGAGACTCAGACGCAAGGTTATAAAGGTATTATAACTTGGTTTTAAAGTTGTTGGGGTTGGAAATAACATATTTGTTAGTTACTATACATTTCTCCTTCAAGATCTGTTATTTGTCAAATCATCAATAAATCAACCTCTGTATCGGTATTATCAGAATGTCTCTAGCCCCAATCTTCTTTAACCTCTCCAAAACCTCAAAGAGTCTGTCCTCTTGAACAACTACATGAACAGCTAACATCTCCCCATCCTCAACCTTCATGACGGTTGGACCCTTCAATCCTGGAACTATCCTCTTCACATCATCCAAAACATCCTCAGGAACGTTCATCATTAGATACATCATACCCTTTGCATTCAGAACACCCCTAACCGATGTAACCAAAGCCCTAACCTCAAAGTCTTCAGAAACATCTCTGTTTGCAATTAAAACAGCCTCAGTCTCCAATACTTCTTCAACAATCCTAAGGTTGTTCATCCTCAAAGTAGTCCCCGTAGATGTCAAATCCAGTATTGCATCAGCTATACCTATGTAGGGTGCATTCTCACATGCACCACTAACTTCAACAACCCTCACATTTAAACCCCTCTCCCCAAAAAATCTCTCAGCTATGTTCTTGAATTCTGTAGCAACCCTCTTACCATCCAAATCTTCAATAGACCTTATCTCAGAATCAACTGGAACCGCAATTACAAGCCTAGCTTTACCAAATCCAAGCTTGAGTAAAATTTCAACTTCAGCATTTGATTCAACAACCATATCGTATCCAGTTATTCCAACATCTGCAGATCGATTTGAGACGTAGTTTGGTATATCCTTAGCTCTTGCAAAGAGAACATTTATGTTTGGATTGTTTGTTGGAACTATCAGTCTCCTCTCAACGTTTTCAATTCTTATTCCAGCTTCTCTGAGTAGCTCAACAGACGGTTCACTGAGCCTCCCCTTGTTTGGAATGGCAACTATCATAACAAACGTTTACATGAGATTATAAAAATTGTTGACTCTCTAAAATATATCCACATCCCCATTTACAATCATCTTTGTAACCTTCGTAACGTTGTCCAACCATCCTTCAACAATTTCAAATATCCCCCTCTCCATCCTCTCAACATCGTAACCATCTTTTGGAATTATCTGAACATCAACAGCCTTTGGCTCGTTTATTGGCTTTCCAATCTGACTCAGAATCTTTACGTAAATCTCCTCAATCCCCTCAACTTTCTCATAACATTCTCTCGCAATGAAGTTTGCAAGAACGTTGTATATCTTTCCAACATGATTTACTGGATTCTTACCTGCCGATGCTTCCAAGCTCATGGGTCTGTATGGTGTTATTAATCCGTTACACCTGTTCCCTCTCCCAACGTTTCCATCGTCACCACACTCAGCTGAAGTTCCAGTTACGGTTAGATACACGTTACCCCTCTCGTAATCGTCAGCTGTGTTCACGTGAACCTCAACGTTTCTATCTGTGTATTCCTTGGATACGTCCTCTATCCAAGCCTTCAAAGAATCGACAACTGAAACGTAATCCTTCAGACTGTCGAGATATCTGTCAACAGTTGCACATGCAACAGTCAAGGTTATTCTGTCACCAACCCTCAATCCCATGACCTTCACATCCTCACCAACAGCCTTCTCCCTCTTTCTAAATTCATTGTAAATCCTCCTCTCAACGTTGTAAACTATCTTCTCAGTCTCTGTAAGTGGTGCAAATCCAATTCCAAAGGATGTATCGTTTGCATGTGGAGCTTCTCCCCTCCTCCTCATAAAGACATCCTGCAAGTTTGTGCTGCCCTCTCCAATCCTAACATCAAATACAATATCTTCATCTGGATTCAGATTTGCCATAGTTTTTCTTACGTATTCCTTTGCAGCCTTTAGGGCAATCTTGTCTGTTGGAATCCAAGTTCCCTCAAATTCCTTCGTAGCCCTTCCAACAAGGAGAACGAATATGGGTTGAATTATTTCACCACCACCAAAAGATGGTTTCGACTTCCCAGCAACAATCTGGGTTTCATCGGTGTTGTGATGTAAAACAATTCCAAACCTCTTCAGGTATTCCTTGCTCAAAGCTCTACTCATAGATTCCGCAATTCCATCAGCCAGGGTATCTGGATGCCCAAGACCCTTCCTTTCAACAATCTCAATCTTCTGCCTCTCAATTGGTATCTGGACATGTCTCTGGACATGGATGTTTCTCATAGCTTTGAGAATTTTATTGGGAGATATAAGTGTTTCTCAAATCCACAATCCTCTTAGCTTTACCTTCAAACCTCTCCAAAGTCCCCTTCTCAACAAGCTCAACATCAATCCTGATCCCAATCTCCTCCCTCAAGGAACCTTCTATCTTCCTCTTGATCCTCTCAAGATCTGAGAGTTCACCTGTAAAGAACTCATCTCTAACCTCAACCCTAACAACCATCTCATCCAAAGCCCCAACCCTCTTTAAGACTATCTGATAGCTGTCACCAACCTCTGGAATGTTCATCAAAACTTGCTCAATTTGACTTGGAAAGACATTTACACCCCTAACGATCATCATGTCGTCTGATCTTCCAACTATCCTGTGTATCTTTGGATGTGTCCTACCGCAAGAACATTCATTCTCCATAAGAAAAGTTATGTCACCAGTCCTATACCTTATCAGTGGTAAAGCTTCCTTTGTCAATGGAGTCAAGACGAGTTCCCCCTTCTCACCCTCACCCAAAACCTCACAAGTTTCGGGATCAACTATCTCAACGACGTAGTGATCTATCCAAACATGCAAACCATCCTGCTCCTCACACTCAAACGCAACACCAGGTCCATTCATCTCACTCAAACCATAGCTGTCAAAAGCCTTCAATCCAAAGGAGTCTTCAAGCTTCCTCCTCAAAGATTCACTCCAAGGTTCTGCACCAAAACATCCAATCTTCAATCCAATTTCACTAGGATCTATATCCATGCTCTCAGCAACCTCCTTTATGTGCAAAGCGTAGCTTGGTGTTGAGTGTATTGCGGTAGTTCCAAAGTCGAGCATGAATCGAATCTGCCTCTTTGTATTTCCAGTTCCAGATGGAACAACCATAGCTCCAATCCTCTCAGCTGCATAGTGAAATCCCAATCCACCCGTAAAGAGTGTGTAACCCACCATGTTTTGAAACACGTCATCACTCCTTATTCCAGCCATATACAGACACCTTGCACACATGTTTATCCAATTCTCAAGATCTCTTGCAGTGTAACCCACAACCTTTGGTCTTCCAGTTGTTCCACTCGACGTGTGAATTCTAACTATCCTCTCCTTTGGGGTTGCAAAAAGTCCAAATGGATAGTTCTCTCTGAGGTGATCCTTGGTTGTGAAGGGTAGCTTTGAGATGTCTTCAAGCGTTTTTATGTCATCTGGGTGAATACCAACATTCTTAAAAGCTCTCCTGTAAAATGGAACGTTGTCGTAAGCATGTCTAACAACCCATCTAAGCCTTTTGAGTTGCATCTCCTCAAGCTCCCTCCTTGGCAAAACTTCTTCCCTCTGCCAATATTTGTCAGAATGTGGCATAATATCAATGTATTCGACTTGTATATATTCGTTCCGATAGCGTTTTTATTCTTCCCACAATTCAAGTTATGTGAAGGTTGTTGTTTGTGGTAAGGGTGGAAGTGGAAAGAGCACGATAACCGCTTTAATTGCAAAGGAGCTTGTGAGGAGAGGATACGACGTTTTGGTTGTGGATGGTGACGAATCAAACCTCGTTTTATACAGATTCTTGGGATTGAAAAAACCAAGGGAGCTTAGAGAGTTGTTTGGTAGTAGGAAAGAAGCATTTAAGAGGGTTAAGGAGTTAAAATTTGAAAAGATCGACGAGATTCCAGAGGATTTTTTGAGTGTCAAAGACAGATTGAAGCTAGTTTGTATTGGAAAGATTCATCAGTTTGGTGAGGGATGTGCATGTCCAATTGGAACAATTTTGAGAGAGTTCTTGAGGAACTTAAAGCTTTCAGATAACGAGTTTGTAATTGTAGATACCGATGCTGGAGTTGAGCATTTTGGGAGGGGTGTTGAGGAGGGGTGCGATGCCATCTTGGTTGTTTTGGATCCAACATACGAGTCGATAGTCCTTTCAAGGAGAATTGGGGATATGAATGTTGATAAGCCAATACACTTTGTCTTGAATAAGTTGGATGAGAGATACGCTGAGATGATTAGGGGAAATGTTGATGCAATTGCCGAGATACCTTTCAGCGAGGATCTATTTTTGAGGTGTTTGAAGGGTGAAGAGTTGGAATACGTTGAGGGGATTGAGGATGTTGTGGATGCTTTGATTGGATTGAGGAAAGGTTACAGTTGATCAACGTTTCTAATCCTCCTTAAAATCTCCTCAGCTTTACTAACACTTATCCCTTCCCTGAGCATCTCTTCAACAACCTTCTCAACCTCCTCACCTCTAGCTCCAACCGACAACGCTAAGCTCCTAGCATGCAACTCCATATGCCCCCTCTGAATTCCCTCGGTAACCAAAGCCCTCAAGGCTGCAAAGTTTTGAGCTAAGCCAACCGATGCAACTACTCTAGCCAACTCTCCAGCACTATTGACACCCAATATCTTCAGACATATCTTAGCGATGGGATTTGCCCTCACACCACCAACGACACCAACTGACATTGGTATCTCTATGTATCCAACCAAATCTCCATCCTCGTTTATTTCGTAGTGTGTTAGTGGTTTACCTTGCATAGCCGAGTATGCATGACATGCAGCTTCAACTGCTCTGAAGTCGTTGCCAGTTGCCATCAAAACAGCACAAACACCGTTCATTATACCCTTGTTGTGCGTAGCACATCTGAAAACATCAGCTTTTGCAAATTCATAAGCTGTAACTATTGCATCGATAACCTCACTTCCACCAACAGCTTTCTTGTCAAATATCGCTTTGGCATAGGCTATTCTGTGAGTGCAGAGATTTGACAAAATTCTAAGTAAGACTTTACCACCAGTAACCCTCTCTATGAAGGGTGCGACCCTCTCACAGACAGCATTTATAAAATTTGCACCCATGGCATCTTTTACATCAATCAGTAGGTGAACAATCAGCATTGGCTTTCTACCCTCTATTACTCTAGCGGTGACATCCTTACAACCACCTCCAAGCTTTACAATTGAAGATTCTATCTCGTTAGCCCTCTCCACTATTTCATCCTTATGTCTCAGCACTTCAAACTTTGCTGAGTGTGGATTGTCAGTTACAACCTGAATCTGACCTATCATGATGGAACTTGAGTAGTGAGTTGTGAATCCACCCTTAACCCTTGCAATCTTTGCTCCATGACTTGCCGCAGCTACAACACTCGGCTCCTCTATTACCATTGGAATCAGATAATCTTTACCGTCGATTTTGAAGTTTGTCGCAATTCCAATTGGCAATTCAAATGTTCCAATTACGTTTTCTATCATTGCATTCGCTTTTTCAAGTGTTATCTTTGATTTTTTCAAAAGCTCAATCTCTTCCTCAGTTAATTCGGAAAATTCTGCAACTACCTTCAGCCTCTCTTCTGGTGTAAGCTTGTAAAACCCACTTATGCG
>Ga0190367_1001962_pt1 | contig 11168 bp, 6 predicted proteins | sample 4872181011_MG_FD_171838 | JGI IMG/M metagenome (GOLD analysis project Ga0190367, IMG submission 171838) | Hydrothermal vent microbial mat bacterial communities from Southern Trench, Guaymas Basin, Mexico - 4872-18-10-11_MG | ecosystem: Environmental > Aquatic > Marine > Hydrothermal vents >... | reverse complement strand
CTCAGAAGCTCCATCTACCAAGTCCGTCGAGACAATATTGAAGCCCCTATAGAGCAACCAACCACATTATTGGATAGGTTTTTCTCCATAGGGGAGACATTATTCCTAGATGGTGATGACAATGGATGAGCAGAGAGTGATAGATGAAATCTCAGTACTATTCAAGAATCTCGGAGAGGGTTTTTCCACCCAGATAATGATGGGTCTGGATGAACATATTGGCATCCCAAGGGCAAACTATATGGTTATCTCCCAGCAGCCAGAACTAGCAATAAGGTATCTTGAGCCATTACTCGATGTGGATGAACTCATACCAATTGTTCTCGGGGTGATATGGCGAGTAGCAGAGCATAACCATAGTAAAGTATTATTCAGCACCCTACTGGATATGTGTAGGAAACATGGAGGATATAGCAGGTTCATACTGTATATTATTGCTAGGGTATTCAAGGGGGAGGGAAACACCATAATAACGCATGAGGATGCCATGGCACTATTGGAGACAGCATCATCACGTAGGGATCTTATGGACAGGATCATTACTCTAGGCCACATATTCGAAAATACATCGGACCTCCAAGTCGCAGAAATACTCCTCAATATCCTCGAAAAAAATCATGGACTAATGAGACACATCGTTGATGCACTGGTAAGAATATTTGCTAGTTCTTCTCCTCTACTTGATAGATATGGGAGGATTTTCCATAGGTTGAGTCCAGTAAGGGCTGAGGCATTGCTGAGGGCAATAGGTCTCCTACAGATATATAACTATGATGCATATCACAAGAATCCAAACCTAAGATATATCATAATGTACAGTCTACTGAGGGGAAGCGAAAGACTAAGGGCCCAGGCAATAGTCACATTGGGTTATATATTTAGGTCTAGCGGCATAAAGTATGTTGCTTCACTCCTTAGGAGGTTCCTCGGGGTGAGCAAGATTGTTGATATAGCAATAGCGAGAGCCATGGGTCTCGTATATAGGCGTACTGGGTCTCCAATAGCCAGAAGAATGCTGGTAGATCTACTATCCAGGAGGGATCCCGATGTAGTCAAGGAGACATTGCTCGCCTTTGGGGAGGTATTTGAGGGGACAAAATCTAGGGAGATACTAAAGATATTTGAGGCCTACTACAGGGACGACCTGGATAGATACTATTTCCATGCGATCAGAAAGATCTACGGATCAGAACCACAAAAAATAGCGGTAAACATACTCACGATTAAGGGGAAGACTCTACCAGAGTTCATGGAGAGGATTATTGGGGATACTGGTGATACCAACAGAAAACAGGATGGAACACTGCGGATAGACAAGCTAATGATAAATTATTCCCCCCAATATGGCGTGACTATAGCCAAGTATTCGCTGTGGATAGTCCCGATAAGGGTCAGGCCTGTACGGCTGGATAACTATGTGGTGAATGCGGGGGCAATAATATTGGTGCTGGACAATAACATGCAGAATCCATTACTCATAGGACTACTGGCCAATATCCTATGGAGGACTGTTGGACATGTCCCAATAATTATTGTCAACACAATGGGGAAGCCTAGAAAAGATGTTATTGATAGGATACTGGACTATATGGGTAGGCTATCAAGAAATGCTGGAACAAGAGTCGAGTATGTTGATGCCGACGATTATAGGGATATTGATGATTTCCTAGAATACATAACGGATCTATCAATAAACAACCTAGAGGCCAACAGAACAGGGGGAAACCGTATTAATGTTTCACATTAGGGATTTTAGTAGAGTGGTATTATATCATGTATTTCCCAGTATATCTGGGGAATACGATGGATGAAGCCACAATAGCCTATGTGGGGAAAATACTTGATACCCTACGGGGATTATCAGAGAGTGAAAAGAGGCTCATGTTGGCGTTTATTGAGAATAGGAAAATCACAATATCACAACTCCTATCATTGGGCTATACCTATGGGCTCTCAGGGATAGACACCATAAGGACATTAATCATGCTCATAAACAAGAATCTCGTAATCCCAATATTTCGCTTTCCAGAGGATCCTGGGAGCCTACTGACGAAGACACCATTCGCTGGGTTATTCTTGAGTTTTCTTGAGATAGTAGATATGAAGAAACTTTCTAGAAAATGGAGGGACCGCTTGGAGGGAATAATAAATGAGTTAAAGAGGGGCACCGAGGATCTTATGGAGATAGGTATGTTCGGGAGAATAGGGCGGCCCATGTACCGCAAGAGGGTCTCCCCATGGTCCATCATAGGGAAGTTCTACGAGGTCTCCAGGCCAGAATTCATCATTAGTCATATTGAGGCTCTGTTTAACACGGAGATCCCTGATGAGGATAGGAGAGGATATATAATACGTATGTTGTCGTATGCTCTATTATCCATATGGATGGGGTATTATCTCGCAAAAACACATGGGAGTGCTGGAGTCATTGAGAGGATATATCCCTACGTGCTCGAGAGAACGTTAGGGCTCCTAAGGCGAGAGAGCCTGGGGGATTTATTTAGAGATAGGGGATACATCGATACAGTACTTACTAGGGCATCCCAAATAATCAGTTTTGCCTGTGAGACAATAAAAGAGCTATTTTTCGTAGGCATTGAACCACAGGAGTATTTCGCAAGAGAGCTCCTAAAAAGAATAGACCATCTAGTAGACATAATATCCGAGTACAAGCCAACGAACATGAGGGAAATCATTAATGAGCTAGAAAGAGCACGAAGCCTTATCTTGACATAATATGATTCCACGAAATCATTTCTCTCCCTGCTTTATCCTCTCTATGAAGTCTATTGTGAGTGAATGTAGATCAATATAATCCTCCTCATCATAATTCTCACGGATCTCCGGGTTCGCTATCCACTGGACAAACCATGCTGGCCCTAACTCCCTAGTAACGCTTGAGAAGGATTTTTTCTCCAATCTATACACGTAAAGCCTGTTTTTTGTTGCGACTATCAACTCGTTTTCCCCATCACCATCAAAGTCGGCGAATGCTATGTCGCTAATATCTTCCTCCAATTTTATCTCTTTCTTTTTCTTTTCTCCTCCTTTATCCTCTTCTTCCATACTTAGGAACTTCTTCAGGAACGATATTAGTGAGAGGTCAGATGGGCCATTATCAATAACACGCACAATTGATGCTCCCCTTTTCTTTTCCAACCATACAGTAGCATACCTACTAAACTTTCTCCCCCTAACGAGATACCCATAGGTATCATCCCACTTATTCCTTATTTCTGGAATGGACACATAGTAGAGGTTTTCACCATCAGAGCATCTTGTTGTGTCATCAATAAATATGCTGTCCCCATCAACCTCATATATTGTGTAGCCTGTGGCATCACTAACAAATATCTTGTTCCCCAATACCACTGTATGTGCTGGCGTATATGAGCTCGTGGGCATTACGCATTGGCTCCACCTATTTATCACCCCCAAGCTGAACCTACCAAACACTATGAGCTCATCCATATAGTCCCCATCCACATCACCAACACAGAAATTCTTTATGCCTTTGAAAACCCTATAATATATCTTATCCTCATATGGATCAATTATGTATATGGCACCACCACCAGCAAGTAGCAATATCTCGTCCCGTCCATCCCCGTCAATATCTCCAGAGCGAACACCAAGTACGTCTTGATCTATATATTTGGCATAAGTCTTATGTTCCCTAGGACTACCAATAGTATATTCCTTCTCGATAACAGTCCCATTAAGGGCTATTATCGTGGCATATATTCTACCAAACATCGTTGAGACTTGGACTACCTCCTTACGGAAATCTCCATCAATATCCGCAAAAACCATATGTTCAGAGGCACTTGGTATCCTCAGGATGGGGATACCCCACTTAAGGATTTCAGTATAGCTCCCCCTCACAATAACGAGTTCGTCATAGCCATCATAATCAACATCATCCACAATGAAGTATCTTATTGGACTCTTCACACCGATTTTTATGCTCTCACCAACGAAACATAGACCATCTGGTGTCATAAGGAAAATCCTAGATCCAGGGAGTACACCAATACCACAGGGTTTTTCATTAATCTTCATATTCTTTACAAGCTCTAGATCACGCATTCTATATATCTTTACCTCCGTTGGTGACGAGAGATATATATGCTCGGAGTCATAGGTTATCCTCGGTTCCGTATTCCCTATTGGGAGTCTCCTTATAGTGTTGCCCTGATAGTCAATAATCGAGGCCTCCTCTGAAGTCAATATCATAATTGTATCCTTGTACGGCATGGCATATACCATATCACCGAAATCCTTAAAGAAGACATTGTTCCTCTTTAAGTCGATTATGAGTACCTCTTTGTTGCTGACAGCCAGAAAGAAAACCCCATCACTATTCTTGATAAAGTAGCAAATAAAGTCCTCAACACTAGCTCCAAACCTCTTAAGCACCATGGAAACATTCATTCTCCTCATGATTCTCCTCCCACGCCAATAGAGTATGTGCCCATTGAGGTATGTGTAGTAGTAGATATGATCACTTACTCCATCTATCGCTATCTTTGTGAAGGGTTTGGTGAGAATCATCATTGTCTCCATACCTTTCCTCGAGAGACGGACGACCTTTCCACCAGCTAGGACAGCTACTATGTTATCCCCATCATTCCTCCTCTCTATGGTGAAGTCATATATTCTACCATTGATCGGTGGCACCATAATTCTGGCTATTATTTTACCATCCTTGATAACCACGATACCAGTACTGGATATCAACGCGATCTCGTCTCTACTATCCCCATCAAAATCCAAGCATGCTACTCTTTCTATATCTAGGAGATCCTCCGAGTATATTAATTCTAGATCCACATACCTGTGGGTGTCATTCATCCTGATCACCCAACAGTAATAAATATGACATTCCCATATTCCGATAGTTTTTTGAGATATCCAACTAGGATGTCTCTATCATAGAATTCACGGTCAGATATAATGTATATTTCCACCTCAACAAATTTTTTCGCAATATCCAGAGCAAACTCTAGTGCAGGAGACAGGAAGGTGATATCTCCCCTTCTCTCCAAGTTCAGCATCACCTCATTAACCAACATTACTGGATTCATCGAGGCCTCACATGCATAATGTACTCTATCACTAAACAATGCAACGATCGTTCTAGTATTATATTCACCTAGAGCCTCTAGAAGGGCTCTAAGTGTGGCGAGAGCCTTGGGCATATGTTTATCCATCGAGTAACTATTATCAAACAATATTATTGTGGGTCTTGGCTCCGCTGTCGTTGGGATTGGTTCCTTCTTGAGGATTGTTATCGTCGGTATTAGTATCCCAGACCTACGGATACTTCCAAGCCAATCCACACTCTTTATGGGTTCGCTGGGCCTCCATAGGCTATAGAAACAATAGTTTGTCTGTATCTTACTCAGGGTTTTTGTCTCCGAAATAAGATTGATAAAATCCTCGCGGCTTATGTTTATCCATTGTGGCTCTATTCTCTCAAGATTTACCTCAGTTTTTTGGGGTATAGGTAATACCTTGACTTTGTCTCCCCCCATAATTACGGGTGGTTTGTTAGGCATATCTATCCCTCTCGGGAGGACATCTCTCCCCAGAACCACGGGCTCTAATGGCACAAATATCACGGTATTATCGAACATCGCTACCTTAGCAATTGTTCTTAAGACTCCAAGTGTTTTATCGTAGACTGTCCCATTTCCCTCCAAAATATCCATTATTCTCTTTGACTCGGGCATACTGACCCCTACTGAGAGCCCAGCAAATGTCTCTTCGATCTCGAAATAGATTTTCGATATTCTTGTCGATCTAATATGCCCCATCCTAACCTTCACATGCTCATAGAACTTTCTGAGTCCAGCCCTATAGGCGTCAGCATATTCTGGAAAGTACTCTGGTGCCATATAATCCACAACAATATCGTAGGTAATATTTAACACATAGTCAATCATGTCCCCCATAATGATGTTTCTCAGTTGTTTCTTAAGGGCAAAATGAATATCGACTCTTTTTGGTGAGATCAATATGTGTCCTATCTCGTGGAGTACTCCCGTGATTAACATATCTCTGTCATCTAGATCCTTCGCTATGTATATCCTCGATAGGTCTGTATAGAGGACAAAATCGTCAACATTCTTCACCCTTACCGATATGCCGAATTTTTCTCTGATATAGTCTATCAGCTCCTGGGTCATCCTCCCCGCCTCAAAACCCTATATGCTGCTAGAGGATTCATAGATGCGAGTAGGAATGGATATTTCTCTAGGTCTATCATATCTAGGATTTCTTTTGGAATCTCATTGTCGGGCTTCCCCATAAACCCTAATGGCTCCATACTATCAATATTTCTACCATCCCCAACTTGGAGGGCCCTATATACCCTAGCTAGGACATCAAAATCATCGACAATATGCTTGATTCTGGATATGTCCAGCCTCTTCTTACGGTGCATCATCATAAGGAATTCTAGGCCCTCATCAGGATATAGATCCACTTTCTTTCTCCCATTGTTTATTAATTGGTATATCGCATCTAGCATATTATTACTCTCCATCTCTCTAATGATTTTTCTCTCGTCAGGCCTATCAGCAGAGAACTTTAGGTGGAAGTAATGTCCGAATGCCACATAATCCCTTAGCATATAGTCATAGATCCTCGAGACAGTATCGTTAGAATCAACAATTCTATCTATTATTTTGAACTGCCCAGTACTATGTAGGAAGTCTAGTAGGAGTACTACTCTCCCAAAATCCCTCTCCTCCAAGGCTCTCCATAAGTCTCCTTCTAATCTTTCCAGTAGGGGCATACTATATCTCTTCTCATCGATTTCAACATGTATTTCCTCGAACCCAACGAGTTTTTTGATGTGTTTCCTTATTCCTAGCTCATCAGCGATCTTACCAGAGATATATATGTTGCCTGAAGCATCAAGCCTCTCCAATAATCGATATAGTGTATCCTCCTCGAATACCTCTCTACGTAGGAGGTACATTGTCAGGAATACATGGGGGTTCTGCTCCAGCACTATTCCCCCGAGCCAACGATAGTCATCCACGGATAACTGATTGATATTCCTCAGCAGGAAGTCCGGATCTGTATCCAGTAGAACCCTAAGGATTATTCTCCTCATATTCTCCTCCTTCAGCGCTCTCCTCCAGAGAAACTCGCTGTATATTGGGGATACCGATGAGAAGGCTAGGCAGAGTTCTAAATATTTGTTAATAGTTTTCTCAGCAACAGATTCATCCAAAACCCCTACAGCCAAGTCTAGCAGTATGTTCCCCACAGATCTCCTAGCACGTGGTTTTTTCTCAAGCACCATAATCTCGTCCCCCAAGATAACAACATATTCTAGTTCATCCCCAAATTTAATCGCTTTGACTTTCAACTCAGAATACTTACAGTATCGCAATACTGGACACTTAAGCTTGGTATCCCAAACAACATTAGAATTATTGACTCGGAATGTGCATAGTCTATCCCCATCCAGTACGAGTCCATGCTTTCTCCTGAGTTTAATCTCCACACTGACTACTTTTCTATCTAGGAATAGTGGCCTAATTTCCGTCTCCGAAACATGCAGTATGTTGTGGCGCCCTCCTGCTTCTACATGTGCATAGTTTAGCTTGGGTGGTTCCCTAGGAGACAAAAATAATATCTCTCCATTGGAGGAGACTATCATTACTGCTGAACCATAAAAACCACCAACAAGCACGGCTGCGATCCATATATCGGATACCTTTTTTATCCATAATACCCTCATAAATCGTCCAAATAGTGAACTCAGGTATAAATCATCTAGCAGGTTTGTCTGGATGGGATATATTGATCTGGAAACCCTATCGATACCAACAATAGTACTTAGCGATCTATCGGTGGCGAGTGATGTTTTCTGGGGTTTTCTCTCCCCTTCAGATAGATATGTTGTTGTGTATCTATAGCTACCGTGGAATCCCCCAAAGAAGTCCACAACATTATATATGTCTCCATCTCCCCCCTCCGAAGCCCTCTTTATTAGGACCTCTATCTCATCATCATCGTCAATATCACCCACAAGTATGTCTGAATCAAAATCGAGGAGATTCACCGTGCTTAATGATCCTGATCTGAAGGACAACACATGCTCGATAGCTACTGGATATTTTCTATATAGCACGACGCAGAGCTTATCCCCGATATTTGTTAGGTATCTCCTATATGCATAGGTACTATATATGGTGTTACCAGCACCATCAACGATGTATATGTGGTTTTGTGTGCTTATGGCTACTAGTTTTCTATTTCGATACTTAACGGTTGCCATACTTATTGTCTCCTCAGGAAAGAGTACCAATGGCTTTCGTTGTAGCCTACCATTTTTTATCACCCCTACGCCATATGGTCCGAGAATAAGGATCTCGTCTCTTTCATCATCATCTATATCCAGACATCTAACACTTCTCGCATTGGGCACAACTATTGGCTTTGTTTTCCTCATATCTATTGGGAATACTAGCGGGAGTATGAGGATGTCACTACCTCTGAGGAGTACTACGGATGGTTTCTTCCCGTCAAGTAGCCCTACATCCACAAATCTATATCCAACGCCCCTATGGTATATGACCTCAAAGCCAACCGACCTCTGCATGGCCTCCTGCCTCCAGCATCTTTTCTATTGTCTCTATTTTTTCTCTCAGCCTAGCCTTCTCAAGCATTGATCTCAAGGGTGGCCATATTATGGTCTTAAAGTACAGTATTGCTGGGTAAAAACTTAGGTTTTTGTCCACCAGATCCACAAGTGTGTCGATGGATGAGCTGGAGATCCTGCCATTCCCAAAGTTCTCGAGGATTTCATCACAGAAATCAATGAACTCGGAGATTCTCTTCACAAGTTTGTTCCTGATGACATACTCCTCGACAAACCATCTCTTCAGCCAGTCATCAGAACCGGTATAGAAGCCTCGCGCTAAGGTGTCTGATCTGACATTTATTCTGTGTGCAGCAACATACGGAAACATTGTTAGGAACATGTCTAGCGATATTCTTTTCTTGTTTCTTAGCCATGAGAAAGCATAGGTATATTTAAATAGGTCCCTCAGGACTCTAAACCCCATAGGGGCCACTAGGAAATAGCACGGATCCCTCTCCGCTCTCTCACATACCCCCTCCATCACACACGGAGGCCTTATCGATATATCCATAAGCTCATTTCTCTTGAGTCTATGGCAAGTGAACGAGTAGTATAGTAACACAACAATTTTCTCCACCCTATAGTCTAGGCGTGTCCTCTCTGATAGGCGTCTCGGTATGATCTTATTCCAGAGGACTTTTAATGACTCGAAGTCCAGTCTCTCATCCTCCGGTACATCATTGAGGAAAGCTTCGTATGGCTCAAGAAAACTCCTAGAAATAAAAGCATCTACAAGACCGAGTGATTGGTCATATCCAAGCTGTTTCATTGTTATCGATATATTTACTCTGTCAAGTAGGGCCCCTGAGAGTTTCCTACTGGCTATGTCTAATGGATTTATATCCATAACCAGTAGGAAGTTATCCAACTTGAGTTTCATGCCGGGAATACTTGTTATCTCCTTCTCCGACAGTATCTCCAGTATGGCATTCTGGATTAGGGGGGACGCCCTAGACATCTCATTTAGATATTTGAAAGGCTTCTCCACGAATGGTCTAAGTATTATTTTTTCCTCACCCCCAATGAGGGCGGCTAGGTCATACCTATAGAATAACTCATACTCAGTGATGTTCTCATGGAGGGAGATCTTACATATGTGTTCTGGCGACCCAAACATGGCTACACCATATATGTATACTAATTGATCCTTTCCAGTACCATACCTACCCCTCAGGAGAATGGAAGAATTTTTTATTGTGCCCGCCGACAATAGCACATCTATGTCTATCTCTGGGATCACTATCTTCTTCAAGATCTCCTTCTTCAGCTTCGCAAGCTTGTTCTTCATGTCTTTCTCGAAGTCATCGAGATCCATTATGACCCCCTAACCACTATTTATCAGGTTTATTTATATATAGGTAACTACCAGCATATGTAGAAATACAATGATAAGAGAGTTAAAAGGGGTAGTGTTGTTTATCTCGTTACCCTGTAGTTCTCCTCATTGAAAATATGCTTTTTTGAACAATTTTGAGGGAAGAAGCCCACAATAGCTCCATGGATCTATGTTCCATGTGATAGATATACATGTTTATTGTGAAAAAATCCATGTGGAGCTTTCATTGGTCGATGTTAGATTGGATAGAAAATATATCTGTCTCGCCATTAGGTACATTCCTTTAAATATTGACATAGAATCTTACATATATTTGGTGATAACTATTTCCACCTTCAGGATCGACCGAGGGTGGAAATATTTCGGAACTTTGGCCAGATCCTTTTCGGAATTGAGTACATACGTAAACAATCTGTCTAGGGGGGTTACGGAAAGGGTCAAGGATATACCCATAAGCATCAATATTAGACGCAGAATCATAAGGCTTTCTGATGGAAATAGGGAATATGTAAAGGATATTGATGACCCTCTTAAAGTTTTTCTATCAAGGATATCAATGCTCGCCCCAAAGCGGAGTTTAGGGGAAGTTTTGATGAGTATATGTAGCGAGATAATTAGATTAAGTAATAATTTCTCACGCGGATATGAGGACATACTGTATATGGTTCTTGAGTTACTATTATATGTGACCTTCCCTATGGAGTGCATAAATACGGATCTTTTATTTGAGTTCTTCAATAGGAAATTTGGAATTAGTGTGGGTAAGCTCATAACAATCCAGAAGGCCTTGGAGAGTAGGGGGTTGATTGCTACTAACAACCTGACCAAAATTGGGGGTAGATGGGCCAGAAGAATTTTTCTATCCTACCTACACTATATATTTGATGTCCCAATGTTACCCTTTATCGGAAGGGAGAGGATGGGTAAGCTCAAAAGCTATGCGATATTTCATGCTCCTCTCGAGCCACGTATACCATTACAATTTTTCAGTATGTTGAGTAGAGATCTTGGTGGAAGGGATAGACGAAAAATCACCAAGCTGGTGTTAAACACGATTAGACATAATATCAGTGAGTTGGTTGGTAGAGGCATCATCCTGCTGGGTTTATACTCTAGTAGGAATGAAAAAAAGCTAATAGAACACATATTTGGTGAGGTCAAGTGTGT
>Ga0190367_1001961_pt1 | contig 11176 bp, 9 predicted proteins | sample 4872181011_MG_FD_171838 | JGI IMG/M metagenome (GOLD analysis project Ga0190367, IMG submission 171838) | Hydrothermal vent microbial mat bacterial communities from Southern Trench, Guaymas Basin, Mexico - 4872-18-10-11_MG | ecosystem: Environmental > Aquatic > Marine > Hydrothermal vents >... | reverse complement strand
ATTGGAGTGTGGTGGTTGGGGGAGGCGCTGTCGTGGACAGCAGTTGGTGGGGCGGTGCTGACGGTACTAGGGGTGTGGATGGTGTTTTTCACCGCACCGAAGCGCATCGGGGTAGCGGACCTGCTATTCCCTACAGCGACGGCGATCGGATGGGCAGTCTGTATTGCGCTCTACGATCTCGCGCTCCAGTACTCAGATCTACTGACGGTTTCGCTGATAAAGTTGGTAGTGGTGTGGGGAATTGCAGGGCTAATCCTACCGCTTCATCGCTCACCTCCTTCGAAGGCGCAGACTAAGGAAGCGTTGTTGGGCGGCGCGCTAGGGCTGACGCTTGGCAGCTACTTGTTCTATGCAGCGCTACAGCTCGCTCCCGCAACCCTCGTTACACCTCCTACCGCACTAACACCCCTTCTCACAGCGTTTCTTGGACACGTTGAGAAAAAGCGAGTACCACCACGATTCCTACTGGGAGTAGTACTCTGTAGCTTAGGTACAGCGCTCATCCTGATCGAGTAAGGCGTAACGGCTATTTGTAACCGGTACGCGTTTTGTTGAGTGAGTAGTAACGAGCAGAAGAGTAGAGGGCCTACGGAGGTACGTGATCTCCTAGAGCGACGTAGACGAATACTGGAGAAGGCGGCGCGAGGGCGTCGGAGGCTTCCTCCAGCGCCCGAACCGGTGTGGGTAACGATCAGACGTGAGCGAGACACGCGGAGTGGATTAGCTGGTTAGTAGCTTCTCGAATATCCTGTAAGAAGATTAGAAGCGAGGGCTGTTGCTCGGATCTCGTTTAGCGGCTACTCAGTCGGCGGAATGGGAGGTGTGAGGTGAATGCGTACGGGGTAGCTGAGGCTAATGTTAGAGAGCTTGAGGGCTTCGGCGACCGCGTGTTCGACTTCGGGTGGAGCGTGGTAGCCGACGAGGTCGGTTAGGTCGACGACACCAGAGGCGGCTTGTTCGTGAAGGCGATGTTCGACTGCTTTGACTAGCTGTTCGGCTTGGGGCTTGCACTTCCAGCGTCCGCGACCGCGGCAGCGGTTGCGGCTGATGCAGTAAGGTCCGGCGGTGTGAAAGACGCGGGGGTAGACGTGTTTAGCGAGCGCGAGGAGGGCATAGGCGAAGGCGCGCATCTCCCACTGGGCGTCGAAGCAAGCACGTAGTCCGATGACGTGGTGAATCTCCTCGGCGTTCATCCAAACAGCGAGCGCGGTTTTGAACGCGTTGGTTAGGACAAAGCGCGCATCTTCGAGAGGAACGTCCATCGATACGAGTTCGCGGTAGCGGTGGAGTGCACCAAGTTGGAAGCGAAGGTAGTGGAGGGTCTGCTCTACGCCCTTCTTTACGATCTCTGGAGGAACGATAAAGGGCAGTTCGCCTTCTCGAGCCAGTAGCTCACTCCTGCCTTCACCTACAAGCGCATAGCGCTGGCTTCGTTGAATGTAGGCGGCGATGCGGTGGCGTACCAGTTGGTGGCTGAACGCCCGCGATACACCGCGGACATAGAAGATGATGGTGGGGAAGTCTTCGACCGAGCTGAGCCATAGTTCGCGCGCCACCGACCAGAACCGCTCTACTTCATTTTCGGAGATGCGTTTCACGAGGTCTGGCACCTCAACCTCCTGAAGTGAAGCAAGCCCCGCTGCAGCCACAGCTTCTTCAGCAGCAGGGATGTAGCTGAGGAGGTAAATGTCCACGTGGAGGTAGCTGAGGCGGTTAAATAAGCATAGACGAAGCTAAAAAGGCGCTGAGGGAAGCGGGGTGCTACCGCTCGGACACTTCGCTACCGGCGTTCTGGTAGCAGAAGCACTACGCCGCTACGTGAAGCAAGTCCCTGATCCACACACATGGTGGCTAGCGGGAGGGCTGTGCGGGCTTGCTCCCGACATCGACTGTATAGGCTACCTGATCCTCGCGCTACGGGAGGGGTGGCGGAAGGCCGTTCTCTACGACCACCACTCGTGGCCTACTCACGCGCCCATCGTTTGGATCTGCGTCAGCTTAGCGGTACTACTGTATCTGCATCAAAGCTATGGGACGCTGCTGTTGACAGGCAGCCTTACGCACTTCCTCTGCGATACTTTAACGCCTAGCACGGGTATCATGTGGTTATGGCCGGTAAGTACAACCGTTATACGTCCCTTCTCCTTACTCAGCCCGGGCTTTCAGTGGGTGATCGACTACCTACACACACCCGCGTTTCTCGTCGAGATTGGTTTAGCAGCGCTGGCGGCTGTCTTCATCTACCGCACTCTGCGCTCACGCTAGATAAGCTGCACAGAGTTTTATTGAACGGATTACGGGAAGCGGATGCTGCTAGACGTTCCTGAGTGGCTGCGGGGCTTTATCCAGCTATTCGTGATCATTAACTCGATTGGGAACATGCCGGTATTCTACTCGCTTACCGAGCAGATGCCGTCCTCCGTACGTCGGCGAGTGATTACGCGCAGCATCGTAATCGCGGCAGCGATCCTCCTCGTCTTCGGCATATCAGGCGTGTACATTCTGTGGTTCTTCGGCATCACCATTCACGATTTCCAGATTGTAGGAGGTATTGTAATCCTGATGATAGCACTTGCTGAAATGCGGGGAGAGCCTGCACCAACGCGTCGAATCGAACCGGAAGAGCTGGCGGTATCGCCGCTAGCAACACCGCTGCTTGCGGGACCAGGGGCGATAACAACGGTGATGATTTTAAGCGGCTTACTACCGATCTACCAGCTTGTACTAGTTATCCTTGCGAACGGTATAGTAGCATACTTGGTTCTTGTGATCGGACAGTATCTCTTCAAGTACATGGGTCCCACCGCTCGCCGAACCCTGCTACGAATAATGGCGCTGTTTATTGCAGCAATCGCCATCTCCTTCCTACGGGAGGGAGTAACGGGCTTTATTCGAGAAATAGCAGGTAGTTCTGGGTAGAGGTTACTCCTCTTCCTCCTCTTCTTCGAGAGGCTCGAGGCGAACCGCTGTACCGTGGGCGGCGAACATGATAAAGCTGCCAAGCACATCGCTTGTTTCAAACTCGATACCCACAACCGCATCAGCCTTTAACCGAGTAGCATGAGCTATCAAACGACTAAGCGCTTCATTTCGCGCTTTTTCAAACTCCTTCAAGAACTCCTCACTCCGACCACCTACTACAGAGGTTAATCCCGCCAAAAACCGACCCCAAGCACCGCGGGTTCGAATCGTCATACCGTAAACAACACCCAAGACCTCCTTGATGCGATAGCCGGGAACATTAGGTGTTGTGGTGAGGATAATCCCTCGTCGTGGAGGCGCAACTTGAGCAGCTGGAGCGGCGGCGCGAGTGGGAGCGCGTGCAGGGGGAGCAGCGCGTAGGGAGCGTCCGCAGTTCGTACAGAAGACGGCGTCACTAGGGACTTTAGCGCCACAGTGGGGGCAGCGCTTTACAGCCATCACGACTGCTAATCTCTCAATATAATAGCGTTTGAGAAAGGCGACGATAACGTAATAACAGTCTAATCCAAGCTGGTGCCACACTTGCCGCGTCGGCGACGCAAGAGTCGGTGGCGAGAGCGCTGGAACCAGGTCTACAAGCTTGCACCACAGACCACTAAAGCCCAGTACAGGCTAGCCGAAGCATTACGACAGCGAGGTATAGAGCCTCTACTCGAAGCCCCTGTTAAAGCAGGTGGTCGAGAGTGGCGAGTCGATCTTCTAATACCGCCTAGGCTCTGCATCGAAGTCGATGGATTGATTCACTACCGTCGAGATCAGAGGCTTAGGGATGAGGAGAAGGACGCAGCGTTAAAAAGCGCAGGATACGAAGTGCTTCGCGTATCTAACGCGGAGGTTTTGGAAAATCTGAATTCTGTTGTAAAGCGCATACTTCAGAAACTTAAGGCGATCAAGTAGTTTCCACGCAGAAAAATGCGAACGGAGGAATCCTAAGTACCTGGTGGGGGAGGAGGCCATGTGCTAAATGGGCGGAATGCCCAAGCGAAGGTGCTTCCGTTCCTAACAGCAACCGATGGGTGGTTACAGCCTACTTCTCCGAACACCCAGGTGCGGTTCTGAACGTTCCATCGCCACCAGAACCATGCATGCGTCTCGTTACCAGAAACACCGTTAATCGCATCGACAAAAACCGCCTCCACATCAGGGAAATCCAAGTAGGGTCCATAGGTACTGTACTCGACTTCCGCAACAGCGAGTGTGAGGTTTAAGAGGGTGCTTCCCATGGGAACAGGAGTGTCATTGTACCATAAGCACGTACCATTCCCGAAATCAATCAGCAAGTTTGCGTAAACAGTAAGGCGAGACAGCTCTGCGCTCAGTTCCTGACATACATGACTCACCGATTGATAAGCAAGGTAGTAGTTGATCGCGAAGGCTGTTGCGACTACAGCCCACGCGAGCAAGCCTACGATTGTCACGTACTCCAGTTTGGACATGGACGGATTATCCAACCAACTCCTTAAAAGAGTAACGCGTTCAAAATTCCGTGGAAGAACTGCAGAAGATAGTAGCTCCGCGGGCACCCGGTCCGCGACCCTCGTTCTCAGTAGTTCATGCGATCCTGCTACTGGAGGCAGTTGCTGGAGGGCGGGTTGGTCGAAAGCGCTTGACGAGTTTGCTGGGATTAGGGGAGGGCGCGGTGCGCACTTTACTACGACGGATGGTGTCGGCGGGGTGGATTGAAGTGTCGCAGAAAGGATGTCGGCTTACGAGGGAGGGTAGGCGCGTATGGCGGTGGTTGAAGCGACGGCTGCCGCGCCGTATTACCATGCGAGATAGTTGGCTAGCAGTTGGCTCGTGGGCTGTTGCGGTTCTCGTTCGAAGAGGGGCTCATAGAGTAACTAACGGTGTTCAGCAACGAGATGCAGCCATTATGGAAGGAGCGCGGGGTGCGACAACTATTGTCTGTACTGCTCCCGGACAGCTTCAAATACCAGGACTTCAGAAAAAATTCTACATGAAGGCACAGTCAGACCTTCTAAAACTCTACCAGCTACTGAATCCTCGACCAGGAGACGCCATCATCATTGGTAGTGGGAATACAGAGCAAGAAGCGCTAGTCGGGGCGATCGCCGCGTCTCTTACTCTGATCGATTGCTAGTAGATGCGTACCCTACCTCTTCAGGTGTGTACCAGAAGACAAGATTACCGAATTGCCAGTCTCGAATGACGATACGAGCGGCCTCCTCTATATCAAACACCCCGCCTTTCCGAACTAGACCTCGCCACCGTGCAACGTGTTTTAGGACGGCTAGGGGATCGCGTACACGAGAGCCGGTTCTGTAGAGGCGGTATAGGGAGCGGGGGTTGCGCGAGAGAGCTAGTTTGATAATGTCGAGCGCGGGAGGGACGGGATCGGGAAGCGACTCAGGTGGTGCGGCTCCACACATCATGCGTGTAGTGGAATCACCTACGGGTGGGAACACTCCAGGAGTATCTATCAGGTAGATGCGGTCGGCAAGACGAATAAACGCCTCTCCACGTGTAAAGCCAGGAACAGGGGAAGTAGCAGCAGCGTAGCGACCTGCAAGTGCGTTGATGATAGAGGACTTACCGACGTTGGGATAGCCAACAATCCCAACCCGTATGCGTGGATACCTGAAGCGGCGTAGGAGGTCCTTAGCAAGCTTTTCGATCAGATGGCGAAGCATAGTCACTCCACGCCGCGCACTAATGCAGACAGTCGGGTGCTCTTGGTTCAGAACTCGCCGCCAGCTATCTGCTATATGGGGAGGAACCAGGTCTGCTTTATTGATTACAAGAATTAGCTGCTTATCCAAGCGCGCAACCAAGCGTTCGAGCCGTGGATAGCGTGTGAGATGGGGGATTCGTGCATCCAGAACCTCTGCTACGATATCCGCTAGCCGTACAACCCGTACGACTCGCCGCCATGCTTCACGAACACCTACCATAGTGGAGATCGTTTATGTACAATTCATCCATTTGGGTTTTAAATGGGGAGAGATAGGGTAGAGTATGAAACAAAACCTCCTTCCCATACTGGCTGTGTTGCTGGTTCTGACTGTAGCAGGAGAGACCACAGCATTTCGCTGTACATCGACTATTAACGTCGAAGAGGAGTATGTGCTTCACGAAGTCTTCGTCACAATCGCTATCGAGCATCTAGCGCCTGAAGCAATGGCTCAGACGTGGCAAACAATTTGGGATAGCAATCGGGACACCTATACCGAGATATTCTCTGAAGCAATCCGTACAGGGTTCAAACAGGAAGACGCTGAAATCGATTCGCATGTGAACACGGTTGAAACTCATATTACACATAATGAAACTCACGTTATAATCACTCACCACATAGTCGTTAACATTACTGGAGTGATGGAGGAGAAGGAGAACAAGGTTCAAATTCGTTGTCATTGGCGAAAAGCGCGCATTAAGCTTCGTGAAGTGTGGAATGCAAGAGCAGCGGTAGGACCTATGGGCGACTGGTGCTTTGTCGATGAGATAGATTGCTCGTGCTTTGCTGTACCGCTGGAGCAGTGGAAGCAGAAGCAGATCGGAGATACTATCTGGTTCTATCACAATGTTACTAATCTAATAACTACCACCATCACCACTCCAGCTGGTGAAACAGTAAGCGTATCCATAGACCCAAGCATGCAAATTGGAGCACCAGCAGGATCGACCGCTGAGGGAGATGTGATTACCTATGCACCTGAAATTACCTACTCACCCGAGGAGGGCTTTCTCGGGAACATCTGGCTTTACATCATAGTCGGTGTTGTAGTGGTGGCAGTAGTAGGAGCAGCGGTTGTTGCTCTAAGACGCAAGTAGGTGTTAACGAATCTTTTTTACAACCTACTGTTGGCAAGTAGTGGTTTTACGCCTCCCCTCATCATAAGGACTTCCATGCCGTTGTGGTACCTTACTGATATTAGCTGCACCGTACTGGCGTGAGGACTTGAAAGTCGTGTTTCACGAGCTAGAGGTATCAAGTAAGAAGCGGTTCGAGCTGATCGATATAACCTATGAGGTAGAGCGTATTGTGCGCGAGAGCGGTGTTCGTGAGGGAATCTGCTTGGTTTATGCACCTCATGCAACAGCAGCTGTTGTTGCAAATGAGCACGAAGCAGGATTGGTTCAGGACATTATAGAAAAGGTAAGGGAGTTAGTTCCGCCGGGAGCTGGATATCTTCATGACCGCATCGACGACAACGCGCACGCACATATCGCTTCGGCGATTATAGGCTCGGCACGCACCTTCCCCGTTCGCGACGGAAGGTTAGTGCGAGGGACGTGGCAGAACATCTTCTTACTGGAGATGGATGGTCCGCGGAGCAGACGGCGGATTCTCGTAGAGGTTCTTGGAGCATAGACTACGCTAGTAGAGTTGTTGTGGAGAAAAATAGAGTAAACTCGCTATACCTCTCCTCTGCTGAAGAGGCGGCGCCGCCAGAAGAAGAGGAAGAGGCCTAGGGCTACGACGGCGGCTATAACGATGCCGATTATGAGGGTGGTGAGGCGGACGCTGAAGGTTACAGTGGCGGTGGTTTCGTTTCCTGCACGGTCAAAGGCACGTATGGTGATAAAGTGTACGCCGTCGCCGAGCGGTACGGTGTACTCGGTAGCAGAACCTACGTTAATCCACACACCGCCGTCGATGCTGATTTCGTAGTGGTCGATGTCTAGGTTGTCGCTACCCTCCCAGCGAACAACAACGCTGTGGGTGAATAGGGTAGCACCTGAAGCGGGTTCGAGGATCTGTATGGTAGGCGGGGTTGTGTCTACGAAGAAGGAGATAACAGCCTCGCATGTATTGCCCGCACGGTCGACCACTATTAGCCGGAGCGTGTGTTGCCCGTCTGTAAGATCAGAGAGAGTGACGCTGGTTGCTAGACCCATGTACACCTGACTGTCGTCCAAGTAGAGCGCGTAGTACGCGATTTCGAGGTTGTCGGATGCTGTCCAGCTCACCGCTACGCGAGAGGAAGGTATGTAGCTGTCTGGCTCAGGGCTTGTAAAGGCAGCGCTGGGTGGCGTAACATCAACGGTAAAGAAGAGGGTGCTAGAGACGTGGTTGTTAGCGAGGTCGTACACAGTTAGGGTAACGTTGTGCAGACCCTCAGCTAGTCCAGTTAGTGGGTAGCTGGAGACGTTAGCGTCGAGTGTTGTGACAAAGGAGCCATCAACGTACAGGGCGAAGGAGGCGAGACCGATGTTGTCGGTAGCGTTCCACTGAACCACTACGTCTGCAGAGTTAAGGAAGCCGCCACTTGGTGGGAAAGTGTAGGAGAGGGTGGGTGGAGTAATGTCAACGGTGAAGGAGACGGTGGTGTAAGCGACGTTGCTCGCAGCATCGTAAGCCGCGACTTCGACCGTGTGAGTGCCTTCCGGAAGGCTGCCGAAGGTGTAGCTAGTGGCAAGCCCTACGTCAACCCACACACCGCCATCGATGCGGATCTCGTAGTGATCAAGGAGTGTGTTGTCGTCAGCTACCCACGATACAACGACCGTAGTTGTAGCAAGGTAGCTGCCTTCCGTGGGAGCGCTGATCTGTAGGATGGGAGAGGTAATGTCAACTATGAACGTAACTGTATCGCTCGCATTGTTTCCAGCGTAGTCGACAGCTACGACGCGGACGATGTGCTTGCCTTCGTTCAATCCTGTTAGCTGAATGCTGGTCGTGGAAGTGGATCTGAGGTAGACATCGTCGAGGAACACATCGTAGTGGTCGATGCCAAAGTTGTCGGAAGCGGTCCACGAGACGGTAACGGTTGTGCTATTCAGATAGCTGTCTTCTGTGGGCTCGGTTATGCCGATCGTGGGGGATGTAAGGTCAACGGTGAAGGAGACAGTGGCGTAGGCGACATTACCCGCCACATCGTAGGCAGCAACATCAACAGTATGGGTGCCTTCGGAGAGCCCACCGAAGGTGTAGCTGGTAGCAAGCCCGACATCGATCCAGTTACTGCCGTCGATGCGGATCTCATAGTGGTCGAGGAGTGTATTGTCGCTAGCGCCCCATGAGACAGTTACAGTCGATGTTGCAAAGTAGCTTCCATCAGGCGGACTGAGGAAGTCGACGACGGGTGCTTCTACATCGATGGTAAAGGATGCAGTAGCGTTTGCGGCATTGCCGACGAAGTCGATGGCGTTGAGTACAACGGTGTAGTTGCAGCTGTTGGTGAGGTTTTGGAATGTGTGGTTATTCGCACCCGTTACGTCAATCCACCCGCTATCCCAGGTGATGTTGTAGAGTCGGATAGCTATGGAGCTTATGCCGGAAGCTCCGTCTGAGCAGTTCCAAACGACGGTGATGTTTGTGTTAGCGATGTAGGCGCCAGTAGGAGGTTCTAGAATCACGATATCAGGTGGTGTAGCGTCCACACCAAAGGATAGCAGCACTTCATCCTTGTTACATGCAAGGTCGTAGACGCGGATCCGAACCGTATGCCAGCCATCGAGAAGCGTGAGGTTTACAGAGGTTTGCAGATCGTAGTCCTGCCAAGCGCCGCCGTCGACACTAACCTCATAATGATCAACTTGGATGTTGTCGGACGCGCTCCATGCGATGTGGAACGTACGTCCCGCGTTCCACGTGTTGTTAGCAGGACCGCTGGTAACCTGTAAGGTAGGCGGTGTTGTGTCGATGAGGAAGGTTACTTGGCTCGTGTCGTTATTACCCGCTTTATCGAAGGCACGGACAACAACCGTGTGCCAGCCATCAGCAAGAGTAACTGTGTAGGAGGTGGAGAGCCCTACATTAACCCAGCCAGCGCTATCGATGTTGATCTGGAAGTAGTCAAGCGCGATGTTGTCACTACCCACCCACTGGATGGTAATCGTACTTTGGTTAATCGCTGAATCGTTACTTGGGTAGGTGATCAGTACGGAGGGAGCGGTAACGTCTACGCAAAAGACCACACAAGACTGGTTCTCGTTACCTACGAGGTCCACCGCCTTAACCCAGGCGGTATGCCAGCCTTCGGCAAGCCCTGTAAAGGTGTAGCTCGTAGCGCCGCCTACATCGATCCACGGTTGTGTATCGATCTTAACCTCATAATGGTCGATACCATAGTTATCGGAGCCGCTCCACTGAACGGTTACATCGGGCGAAGCGACGTAGCTGTAATTGGCGGGTGATAAGATATCGATATCGGGTGGAGTAGCATCCACGTCGAAGACGATTGTGTCTGTTGCATTGTTACCATTAGGGTCGATAGCGCAGATATCTACAACATGCCTTCCCTCTAAAAGCCCTGTAAGTTGGTACGAATCGGTAAAGCCGACGCTGAACCAGCCTGTGTCATCGACATTCAGCTCAAAGTGATCGATCAGCACGGGACTGTATCGCCATGCGAGAGTCACATTAGGAGCAACGACCGCGCCCCAAGGCGGATGGATGAAGTAGACTACGAAGTTATCGATACAGTATACACATCCATCTTCAGAACCAACAACTACCTCGAGGTCGCCGTCACCATCAGCGTCAGCGAGAGCGGGAGAAGAATAGACCCCACCTAGAGTGCGGTATTGCCAGCGAAGTGATCCATCGATAGCAAGGCAGTAAAGGTAGCCGTCCATTGATCCAAAGAGAACTTCTAAGCGATCATCTCCATCGATGTCCCCGACTGCTGTCGACGAATATATCGGTCCGTTGGTCGTGTAAGACCAGAGTAGGTAAAAGCGTCGTGCTACAGACCAGTAGTAGACAGAGTAAAAGACACCATCTTCACCGCCAACGAGCACCAGAAAGCTACCGCTATAACGGGAATCGAGCACGATACTTGGAGATGCAGATACGCGAACATCTAAATCATAGCTACGTGTTGCAAAGCCATTGTCATCTATTATAGTTATGGTGCCGGAATAGTCAACAACAACAACCTCGTCGTTAGCATCCCCATCCGCGTTAACGATAACAGGACTTGCATAAACACTATCGGCAACGGTGGCAGTCCAGATTGTAGTACCTGTACCATCTACTGCATAGACATTGCCATCGTCGTCTCCGAAAATGATGTCCGGAATGCCGTCAAGGTTGATGCTGCCCACTGCCGCCGTACAACGTATAGGTGCTGAAGCAGCCACGCTCCACTCAACGACGCCGGGTGATTCGATGCAGTAGAAGGTGTTGTTTAAGGATCCGATAACGACCTCTACACGTCCATCACCGTCGAAGTCGCCTAGGGCGGGAGAGGAGAGAACAGAAGCGCCGAGGTCGACTCTCCATTCT
>Ga0190367_1001960_pt1 | contig 11188 bp, 10 predicted proteins | sample 4872181011_MG_FD_171838 | JGI IMG/M metagenome (GOLD analysis project Ga0190367, IMG submission 171838) | Hydrothermal vent microbial mat bacterial communities from Southern Trench, Guaymas Basin, Mexico - 4872-18-10-11_MG | ecosystem: Environmental > Aquatic > Marine > Hydrothermal vents >... | reverse complement strand
ATATTATACTAGATATAACCGGAGTGTTCATTATCATATTCTTATCCATAATTATTACAACAACATATTGCTGAGGAGAGTGACTTGAAGCATTGTTTACCTTCTCGGTAGTTCCAAGAGGAGAAGCTACATGACTTGTTAATGTTATGGTATATGGTTGTATAGATTTACTATCTTTAACATTATTATCTATCTGTGATGATTGTCGGTAAATATAAGTAGGAGAGATAATTGCGGTTTTAAACGTTCCTCCACTATGTTGACGTGGTGAAGTGGAACCCTCATTTACTCTTCCGCTGCCTTCAGTGAGTATCTTACAAGCTTGTTCTTGATGTTTTCTTAGTTTATCTAGGTAAAACTTTCTAAGCTTTCTAACTTTATCTTTTATAAAGTAATAATTGTACAATACTGGTATCAACCCTACTATAGCGTATACTATAATATGCAGTATCGTCAATAGAACCATTCTCTCAACCCTTATAAGCTTTGTAACACGATAAGTAGTCATTGAATACTCTGACTCTACACAGCTATACTTACTCTTAGATTAACGTTTGGTTTAAAAAGGAATCTACTCAATTATACTCATATCGTTTCATATATACTAGCTTATATATGCTTGTATAGCATGTAGTATTAAGTGCAGCTATTGCTACATTGACCTCTCTTCTAGAGCCTTCAAGATACTATCTTTAATTTTGGCAGTAGTGCTTCTCGGATTTCCTGATTTCGTTATAGCCGAGCCCACAACTATAATATCGGCACCTGCAAGCGTGAGATCTCTTGCCGTGTTCTCATTTATTCCTCCTGCCACTGCTAAGTACTCACCTATCTCTCTCTTTACTAATGCTACCAATCCACACATATCTTTGATAGTCATTTTGAGCTTTCTTTGAACATCTATTCCTACATGTAAACATACTATGTCTGCACCTAGCTTCTTAACCTCAATAGCCCTTTTGACAGGGCTAGGATGGGATATTAAGTCAACTTCTACAAAAACATTAAATTTCCTACCTGCATTCACAGCTTCAATTATTGTTTGGTCGTCTGCAACTCCGAGCACAGTCACTATATCGGCACCTGCTTTAGCTGCCAGTTCCACTTCTAAGAAACCCGTGTCCATAGTCTTCATGTCAGCTAATATTAATGCTTCAGGAAACCTCTTTCTTAAAACTTTGACTGCGCGTAATCCCTCATTTTTTATCAATGGCGTTCCAGCTTCTATAATGTCTGCTCCACCATCAAAGGCTTCCTTAGCTATTCTCAATGCGTCATCAAGAGTAGGTATATCTAGTGCTACTTGGAGATACCTTCTCCTTTTAAGTATTCTTGCACGTGTCATAAGGCGTTCTCCATCTTACTCAACACTCTTTAGGTCTTAAAAATTTTAAGTAGTGTATTATTGAAGACTACTAGTGTGGGTGGTAATTAGTGAAGAAGTTCATTTTCATTACTGGTGGAGTGCTTTCTAGTGTAGGTAAAGGTATAGTTACAGCATCAGCAGCAAAGCTCCTTCAGGCTAGGGGATACAATGTGACAGCAATTAAGATAGATCCTTATCTAAATGTTGATGCTGGGACTATGAACCCTTACATGCATGGAGAGGTATTTGTAACAGAGGATGGTGGAGAAACAGACCTAGATTTAGGTCATTATGAGAGATTTTTAGATATAACATTGACTAAAAAGCATAATATAACAACCGGTCAAATATACCAAAGTGTTATTGAAAAAGAGAGAAGAGGAGAATATTTAGGGAAATGTGTTCAAATAATACCCCATATAACTGATGAGATAAAGAGAAGAATAAGAGAAGTAGCTGAGCTATCCCAAGCAGATGTAACGCTTGTTGAGATAGGTGGAACAGTAGGTGATATTGAGGGATTACCTTTTCTTGAAGCAGTAAGGCAAATGAGGATAGAAGAAGGATTCGACAATACAATGTTTATTCATGTAGCATTAGTCCCCATACTTGAAGTTACTGGCGAACAAAAAACTAAACCTGTACAACATAGTGTTCAAGAGCTTCGTAGGATAGGTATACAGCCAGACGCTATAGTTGCTAGGTGTAGAACCCCACTTGAGCCTGAAGCTAAGTATAAAATAGCACTTTATGGTAATGTACCAGAAGATGCCGTATTTACCTCTTACAATGTTGAAACCATATATGAAGTGCCATTAATATTAGAAAAACAGGGTTTTGGAAAATACATTATTCATAGATTAAAACTTCAGGAGAGACAGCCCGACCTCAGTGAATGGGCTGAATTTGTTAGAAGAGTAAAGACCTCCACTAGAAAGGTAAAAATAGCTATGGTAGGAAAATATACTAAACTCAAAGACAGCTACATTAGCATAATTGAGGCACTCAGACATGCTGCAACAGAATTAAACGTAAGAGTAGACTTTGAGTGGGTTGAGGCTACATATATAGAAGAGGGTAAAATTAAAGTTGAAAACGTACTATCTAATGTTAATGGTGCTCTGATACTGCCAGGTTTCGGCATACGTGGTGTCGAAGGCAAAATTAAGGCAATACAGTATCTAAGAGAAAACAAAATACCCATGCTTGGTATATGCTTTGGTATGCAACTAGCTGTAGTAGAATATGCCCGTAATGTTCTTGGTCTTAAAGGTGCTCATACAACAGAAGTAGATCCACATACTCCTCATCCGGTCATAGCACTTCTTGAAGAACAAAAGCATGTGACAAAGTTTGGAGGTACTATGAGGCTAGGTGCTTATGCAATAGTACTTAGGAAAGGCACTATGGCGTATAAGCTTTATAATAGTAAAATAATCTACGAAAGGCACAGACATAGGTATGAAGTAAACCCACAATATATAAGTATGCTTGAAGAGCATGGTCTTATTATTTCGGGTATTAGTAAGGTTGGAGGTAGAGTAGAGTTCATAGAGTTGAACACTTGCGAACATCCGTTCTATCTTGCAACTCAAGCACATCCGGAGTTTAAATCTAGGCCTATGAAGCCGTCGCCACCATACCTTGGATTTATGAAGGCAGCGAGTGAGAGGTTAAGATAGTAAGCTGTCAGCTGTCAGTTTAGTCTTCAAGTAATAATACTATACACTTAATACTTGATTTACATAGCTTCTTAACCCCTCTTAATCCAGGCTTATATGTTGTTGTTATTAGCTTAGCCTGCTCAAGTATTCTTATTTGAGCACTTGCATTAGCTTTACTTTGATCTATTAACTCAGCTATCTTGCCAACATCTATCTCTTTAGATCTTAAATGCTTAAGTATTTTAAGTCTAGTTTGAGAGGATAGTGCTGACGCCACTCTCCTAACATATTCTTCACCTTTGGCTATGAGGGTATCCTCAAAAACGTATATACCCGGAGCTTCAGGGATCTTGAATTCTTCTCTTAATCTCTCTTTAAATTTAGTTAGTAGACTCATGATATGACACCATACGTAATCTAACTATTTTAGTATGTAATGGAATATATTAACTTTTACATAAAATTAAAATTAGAGAACCAAAATAAAAAATACTAATTCTTATATACTATGCTTTTTACCTAAAACATGAGAGCTGAGTTAAATTATGAAACTAGCGTACATAGTAAAACAGTTAACAGATAACGACGTTAGGGTATTAAAAGCTATTGAAAGAGGTATGCCTACGTATGAGTATGTGCCTCTAGAATTTATTGAGAAACATAGCAGGCTTAGACCAAACGAACTATCTTACTCCATAATGAAAATAAATAGGTTAAAACTAATTAAAAGAAGAATAGGAGACTATGTAGGATACATGCTTACACCATTAGGTTATGATTGTTTAGCTTTAAAAAGCTTAATTAGAAGGAATATAGTATCAGCATTAGGTCCTAAACTTGGCGTAGGAAAGGAATCTGACGTTTATGAAGCCCTTACGCCGACAGGGCTGAGAATAACAATAAAACTCCATAAGGTAGGTAGAATAAGCTTCAGACACACTAGGCGATGGAGAACGTATACTGTTGATAAACCAAATGTTTCATGGCTTATAGAGTCTAAGATTGCTGCTGAAAGAGAATATACAGCACTGAACTTAACTTACGAAGCTAAAGTCCATGTACCTAAACCTATAGCTAGAGATAGACACATTGTTGTAACAGAGTTTATTGAAGGCATACTTTTAGTTAAATATAAGAACACTAGGGATCCAGAAGGCCTCCTTTACACTATACTAGACGATATAAGGAAGACATATTTAAAGGCGGAAATAGTTCATGGGGATCTTAGTGAGTATAATATCCTAGTAAAAATAATTGATGAAAAAGAAGAGCCATTAATAATAGATTGGCCCCAATACGTTGAGAGAACGCATCCTAGCGCGGAATCATTACTCAAGCGTGATGTAGAATATATCGTTAAATACTTCTATAGAAGATATAATATAAGAGTCGATGTAGCTCGTGCGCTTGATTATGTGAGGGGAAAGATTGAAAAAATATAAGACAATAGTGTTCGGAATTGACATAAATCCAGGTTCAAGTCCTCAGTCCACAAGGCAGCCATTATACTCTCTCGTAGTTTTAGGTGATGGTGAAAAGATAGAAGAGTATGAGGAGATACCCTTACATAGGATTATAAGATTATGCTGGGAGTATAAGCCTAAAATCATCGGTGTAGACAACATATTCGAGTTAGGTAAGGATGAGAAAAGCATACTCAAGCTAATGAGCTTATTACCACCTGACATCAATATTGTACAGGTAACCTTAGGTCCCGAAGGATTTGAAAGTTTAAGTGAAGTAGCAAAAAAGATGAACATAAAAGTTCGAGGTAAACTTAGCTCATTAGAGTCAGCTTACTTAATAGCCCTTCTTGCATATAAAGGGGTAGGATATAGAATCAAATTATACAAAGAAAAGACTAAGATCATAGTCTCAAGAAAGAGAACTGCTAGTGCAGGAGGTTCCAGTCAAGACAGATACAAAAGGAGAATTAGGAGCCTAATACTAAGATATACAAGAAAAATAAAGGATGCATTGGATTCTCACGGTTTTGATTATGACCTATTATTTAGAAGAAGCGATAGCGGCCTTGATAGTAGTGTCTTCATAGTGTACGCGCCTAGAAAGAAACTTTACGGTATAGTAAAACCTGTTAAAAGCAGGAACATAAGAGTTCTAATAAAACCTGTACTCAAAAGTAAAGTAACATTACCTCATGGAGGTAAAATAGTCTATCCGAAAAGGAAATACCTTATTGTTGGAATAGATCCTGGAATAATTACAGGCCTAGCAATAATAGACATCAATGGTGAAATTGTTGAAGTAACTAGCGGTAAAGGGCTAGACAGAGAAGAAATAATATCTAAAATAAGTGAATACGGGGTACCATTAATTATAGCCACGGATGTTAATCCTCCACCTGAGGCCGTTTCAAAAATAGCCTCAGCAGTTAATGCTAAACTGTTCGTTCCCTCAAGATCATTAAGCACGAGTGAAAAACAAGAGATAGTTGAAGAATACATAATAAAGAAAGGACTTAAAATAAGAATAGTAGATTCTCACCAAAGAGACGCTTTGGCGGCAGCATTAAAATCTTATAGAATGTATGAATCCAAGTTAAGACAAGTTGAGGCTTATGTAGGTAAGTTTGGTATTAATTTACCTCTTGAAAGAATTAAAGCCGAGATAATAAAGGGAATGACCATAGTTGAAGCAGTTGAAAGAGAAATAGCTAAATATTTGAAAGAGAAGGAAACCCCTCATATGATACAGCAACAAAAGGTACAGAAAGAAACAAAGGACCAACAGTTACAACAGGAAATGTTACTCAAGGCTAGAAGCAAAATAGAGGAATTAAGAAAAGAACGAGCTATACTAAAATCTAAGATTAAGGAGTTAATGGAACGCGTAGAGGAATTAGAGCTAGAGCTTAATGAGTTAAAGAAAACTATGAACATCGAAGTAAAAGCTAAACGTGAAGTAGCCTTACTTGCAGAAGAAGTAAACAAGTTAACAAGAGAAGTTAAAATTCGTGATGAAGAGTTACGAGAGCTTAAGAATAAGATTGTGAGCCTTGAGAAAGCACTAATTAGTCTGTCTAAAGGGGAATATAAGCTTATGAAACCTTTATCTTCGTTAACACTAAACAGCATATCCCATACTGAGAAAGAGTACGGTAAAATATGTGAGAATGATATATTATTCATTGAAAACTTAACGTTCATACAAAAAGAGGTACTGGATGAAATTAAAAGGAGAAACATCTTAGCTATAATTACATGTAATGTAAGCAGTGAGGCAAAAGAGACGCTAAATAGTATATTAATACCAGTCATCAACTTAAATGAAATAGCTGAGCTCGTAGTTAAGGTCTCAGATAATATTATCCTCTACAAGCCTGAGCTAGAGGAATACGCTAAACAAGTAAAGGAAGAATTGAAACAGAAGTATATAAAGCCTTTAGATCTGGAGAAGATAATCCTAGAATACAGAAAAGAGAGATGGAGACTTTGAATAGAATGAAAGTTTACAAAAATATTTCATTCATACCGGTCGCGGTTCAGGCAATTTAAATATCTGGTTTAAAACATATTCTCTGATGTCATTAATACCTGGTAGTTTCTTAATTAACTTGCCTCCCTCGATAAATTTCTCCATTAAAGGCTTCATAAGGGATCCACATTTACTACATATTGGAGGTTCAGAATTCCATATCCTAATACTGACTTCATCTATATGGTTTGGGCATCGATATACTTGTTTAGCTCCTGGCATTTTACCTCTCTTAGCTATAGGCTTCCACCCTTCTCCTCTATCAATTTCTACTATGTCCATACTAATATCGATAGATTTTGGAAAAGCTATTGACGTTCCCACACCAAAACCGTTAACTATATCACGTAATTCTAATATCTCTTTTTCACCTATTCCTCCACTAATAAATATTTTAACATCCTTATAACCATGTAATTCTAAAGTCCATTTTGCCTCCAGAGCTATTTTCCTCATATTACCCCTACGGCTACTGGGAGTGTCAAATCTAACTCCAAATAGTCTATCTTTTAATGTCTCTGCTGCCATAAGGGCTTCTAATCTTTCATCGAAAAATGTATCACAGAGAGCTATTCTTGGTACATTCTCTGGCATTATTTCATCAAAAGCCTTCCATGCTGCCTTCTGATCGCCAAAAACTATTATGAGGGCATGTGGCATTGTGCCCTTAGGCTCTATGCCTAGATATTTTCTGCTAAGCCAGCCAGAAACTCCATCGCATCCTCCTAAATAAGCAGCCCTATCAGCCATAGGATATATTGCTGGGTGAAGAGCTCTTAAGCCAAAGAATAATACTATCCTATTCCCAGCCAACCTTTTTATTCTAGCTGCTTTGGTTGCAATACTTGTTGCATGCCGAATTATGCCTAGAAGTGCAGTTTCATAAATGCTTATTACGTTATATGGTCCTTCAACTCTCATAATGGGCATATACGGTTTAAATAAGGTGCCCTCAGGAATGGCCCATACATCTACAGGCTTACCTTCAAGTAGTTTCAATGCTTCCTCAAGGCCTGCAAAAACAGCCCATTCATAACCTTTAGGTAGACTGTAACTATGTAATTCCATTTTTACCTTAACGCGACTTAATCCTTTCTTCTCTACTATCTCTTTAGTTCTAACGAAATATACATCTGTAGCTTCTCCTTCATCAATTTCTTTCTCAGACGCCATATAGTACTTCATTAGTCTTACCCTCTCGATAACACTATTAATCTTCGCTTAGCTAGAAAGTATTATCTAATATTGTCTATTTTAATTTATTTCATTATTAACTCCTACTTAGGATACATACACAAGATAATGAGAGAACAATTACTTTGACCTCCAAGGAGTATTAAATATCATGTATATTTCTCTTGCCCTTTTTTCTCCTATACCCTCTACTTTCATTAACTCTAATGTAGATGCATTAGCTACGTTCTTTAATGTCTTGAAATGTTCAAGCAATTTTCTTGCAAGTGTTGGTCCTACTAATCCTTCAGCCACATACAGTATTCTTTCATTTATAGTCATAGGCTTTTTCTTTACTCTTAATCTTGGAGGTTTTTTCTTATTTGTTTCACCTAGCGCCTTAGCCTTAGCTATAAGCCATTTAGTGGTTGCCTCCTTGTTAGGTGATGGTATTATTGGTATCTTCCAGTTCAATGTTATTTCATCTATTATTCTGAGTATAACTGTTATATTCCATTTAGTGAATCTGATTATGGTATTCAAGTTTCCCTCTAAGAGTATTACTGGCTTCAATTCTTCCTCTTCTTCAGCTTGTTTAAGAAGTTTTACTTGCTCCCAGACCCTATTATCCCTTATGCTATTAGCAAAGTCTATTACGCTTTTTCTCTCGACAAGAATAGGTTTTTTATCTTCACAAGCCATTAAATAATAGTCTCCAACACTTAAAGCCGATATAGCAACTCTTATTCCAGCTTTCCTAAGTGCCTCAATTATTTCTTTCTGTTTTGAAGCCTCTCTTGAGTCAACAATTATATCAACAGGGATAAGAGGTGCCTCAGCTATTATACCCAAGATTTACACCTTTATCTCATATAGTAATCAGAGGAAATTTAAATATATAAATATGTATTTGCAAATAGTTTAGCCAGGATATGATGAGAACGCCACCGTCCGAAGCAGCTTATGTGGTGGAACCCAGCTCTGACCCTTAGAAACCTAAAAGAAAAGGTAGCATAGAGCTATGGTATTTGTTGCAGGATTGGACTTAGCAGCTAAAGAAAATAGGCCTTCCGGACTGGCTATAGCTAAAGATAATATAGTTATTATGGTTTCTAAAGTTTACAGTGATGAAGAAATTCTCGATACTATTCTCAAACATGATGTGAAAGTGGTAGCTGTAGATGCTCCTTTATCACATGCAAGAACGTATCGAAAAGTAGACCTAGAAATGAAGAGAAAAGGCCTTAATGTTTTACCTCCTGGATGGAGAACTATGAAGCCTCTTGTGGATAGAGCAATAGCATTAAAGGACAAACTTAATGAAAATGGCGTAAAGGTTATTGAAACCCATCCCAGAAGCACTCTTAAAACATCAGGATATAAAAATGGTATGTCCCTTATCTCAACTCATCTTACAATTGAACCCTATGTGCTTAACAAGCTATCTAAAGATGAGATTGACGCGTTAATATGTCTACTTGTAGCTTACTATTATGTCAAGGGAGACATTGAAAGGATTGAAGCAGATGATGGAGTTATCTATCTATTACCAAAATTAAAGGATTAACTAAAAGTAGTTATGTTATATAAGGTATCTTTCTTTAAGTTTCTCTATAGCTCTTTCTACGATCTTTTCGACTACGGGATCGCTAGCATCGACTTCAATCAATAATCCTTTCTCACGATAATAGTCTATAACGGGCTTCATAGTTTCTTCATATACTTTTAATCTTTTTTCTACAACTTCAGGTTTATCGTCTTCTCTTTGAATTAATGGTGTTCCACAAACATCACATATACCTGGTTTCTTTGGTGGAATGTTTTTAATATGGTATATTGCTCCACATTTTGGACATATACGTCTACCACTAACTCGTTCTATAATAACCTCTTTAGGTGCAGTAAAGTATAGAGCAGCATCAATCTTAGTCATAGCATCTAATGCTTTAGCCTGAGCTAATGTTCTAGGATACCCGTCTAGGATGAATCCCTTTTTGCAATCCTCTTTGCTTAGTCGTTGTCTTACAACTTCATTAACTATCTCGTCTGGTACAAGCAAACCTTTATCAAGATACTCCTTTACCTTAAGTCCTAGGGGACTACGTTTCTTTACCTCTTCTCTAAATATATCACCTGTTGAGATATGTGGTATACCTAGTTTCTTACTAAGTTCTTTTGCATAAGTTCCTTTACCTACACCTGGGGGGCCTAAGAGAACAAGGTTAACCATTATACACCACCACTAAGGAGATGTTAAATGTCAATGATATAAATATTTTCTTTATAAATATAGTAAACTGAAAGAGAGTTTCATGTGACTAATTCTACTATTAAGTCACCTGGCTTAATTATCCTAAAAGTTTTTAATGAAACTATCAAACCATTAATAGGTGTTTTCACTTGCCCTATGGTCTCTCCGAAAAAACCCTTAATGTCTGCTATTGTTTGTCCTTTCTCTACATAATCTCCTGCCTTAATATGATATACTACAAAGCCCGATTTATCATAGAATATTCTGTGTATCCTGTTTCCTTTTAACTTTAAATTAGCTATTATAGATTCTGGCTTTTTCTCAGAGATCTCTAGAACATTCAATAATTGTAGTAAGAGTATCAGTAAATCTAATGCTTTGTCATAATCCTCTGGTATCTTCAAAATTAACACATCATCAACCTTGTGCTTAAACGTATTATAAGGTAATTTATCTAAAAGCCAAGCATCCCATATTACTGGGATATTAGCATTCTTTAAATGTTCCTCAAGGACACCCTTTACTCTCATATATTTGATGAAAGGTAAACCAATACCTGATGATGAAATCGTTAATAATATAGTATGTTCAGGAACCTTCTCAGCTATTTTACCCCATATTTTATTATTACTAACAATGTAGTCTTCAATATCTATATGGCCTAAATCATATTCAGGGCTGGGCATTAGAAGTAGAACATCACGTTTAATATCCTGTGCTTTAAGTTTATGTACTACACTCCATATGACCTTTGGGACAATAAGTAAATTTAATGGTAAAATCATAAGTGGTGAAGCTTTACCTGAACTAATAAAACGTAGCATGGGAATAAATATGGGTGTGTTATCTGCCCTATACCCCACTTTAATGTACTCAATGGCATATCGAGTCATAATCGCGCACCACTCACTATATTAGGTCATTTTCCATTAACTCTATTAGAGTCCCTATTAGAGCTTTTTCTGCTTGATTATCGCTTCTAGAGGATAAAGCTAATAATATGGTTTTGGCTTCATCTATGTTGAGACCTTGTCTTAAGAACATTAGATCTTCATTCGAGTCCTCACATATAACAGTATCATCATATGGTAAACATAATTTACCATTCTCTACTATCAATATTAATGCTGCATCAGCTCCAGATCTTATAATTATGTCTCTTAAGCTTGTGAGCTTAATATTAAGTTTTCGTAATGGGATTTTTAATGACAAACTATACACGTACTTATACTGTGGCAT
>Ga0190367_1001959_pt1 | contig 11191 bp, 9 predicted proteins | sample 4872181011_MG_FD_171838 | JGI IMG/M metagenome (GOLD analysis project Ga0190367, IMG submission 171838) | Hydrothermal vent microbial mat bacterial communities from Southern Trench, Guaymas Basin, Mexico - 4872-18-10-11_MG | ecosystem: Environmental > Aquatic > Marine > Hydrothermal vents >... | reverse complement strand
TCTTCATAGTATCTCCATTTTTCTTTTATAGCTTCCTTAAAGATTTTAATTGGGATAGCATCAATCATTTCTTTTAAATCCTTTTTCCCTAATAGCTCCTCACATAAATCCATTGTAAGAGTACCAACAGGTATCACATATCGCATAGCTTCCTCTAACGGTAAATTCGCAACCTTAACTCTTATAAGAGTCTTAAGCGTTCTAGCCTCAAACTTCATCCGTGCACTATCTAAAAATTCCCGTATTTTGTTAGGAGAAGACCTGTAAACAGCATTAAAAGCTTCTATAAAATCTTCAGAAAAAACTCTATCGAGACTTCTCGAATTTATCTCTTCGAAAGGTAATTCAGCTAGCCTTGAACCGTATGGACTCTGTTCCAATAGTCTTACCATGGTTTGGAAACTTTCAGCACCAATCAAAGAATCTATAGCATCTTTGGTAAGTAATCTACCCATCATCCCTCTGACTCTTGCATTTACATAAGCATATTTTGATACACTACCCACCTCTGTCTCACCACGGTAATACTTTATTTAATTTCACGGGTAATCGGAATATTAACTTGCGCTAACACTATTACTTTGGGCGGCCAATTATAGTTTGTTCTGTGATAATATTTTATGGGAAATATTGCACACAGTGTCAATAAATGATTTTTACCTACTAATTAGTTTTGATAATTCCTCCGCTGCTGGAACAACTATTTTTAACACGAGATCTGGGTAGAAACCCAGAAGAACCGCAAGGAAGGCTAGAAAAGCCATAGGGGCTAACATGGTCAAGGGAGGTTCCTTAACGTTCTCGAATTCTTCTCTCGGCGGCCCAAAGAACACCTTTCTTATCATCCATAGTATATATCCAGCGGTTATCACGGTTGAAATTACAGCTAACGCCGCAATCAAAAGCACAGAAGTCATATGGCTTTCTGAGGCAAACCCTGATTCGAAAACTCCTGTGAAAATCCAAACTTCGCTCCAGAAACCATTAAGTGGTGGAGTTCCTGCTATTGATAGCCCTGCAATAAGCGTTATAGTGGCAGTTATTGGCATCTTCCCAGCTAGTCCTCCCAGTTTACTCATGTCTCTACCTTTTACCGGGTCTATTTGATGCATTAGAACACCTGCTACCATGAAGAGAAGACCCTTACATATAGCATGGTTAACTATGTGAAACATTGATCCAGCAATTCCATACTCTGTAGCTGCAGCTAGTCCTAAGAACATGTAACCCATTTGTGATATACTTGAGCATGCAAACAACCTTTTAAGGTCGTTTTGAGCTAAGGCCAATACTCCTCCATAAATCATTGTTATTACAGCTATCGTCATAAACGCTATGGTATAAGTTACAAATATAGTTCCAAAGAAGGTGAGAAGGATTCTGGCAACAGCATAGGTTCCACATTCAATCATAACACCTGAAAGAATAACACTTATCGGGGTTGGAGCTTCTGCATGCGCATCCGGCAACCAGTTGTGTAATGGAAACAAAGCCATTTTTACTGCGAAACCAAGCATGAACAGAATTACTACTAATTTAAGAGTTGATGCTGGAGCTGCTGCTATGCCACTGGCCATTTCGGCCGAGTATAAATCAAAGGTCGCTGTTAAGCTCCACGTCGTTGCAATACCCAGAATTATACAGAGAGCACCCAAATGAGTGAACATGAAATACTTAAAGGCTATCAAATCGGCTTTTTCCGAAGTCCCCCAGTGCGCAATCAACAACCAAGATGGAATTAGCATTAATTCCCAGAAAATATAGAATTGAATCAGGTTAGTTGCAAGAACAACGCCAAACATACCAGCTATATAAAGGAGTAAAAGTGCAAAATAGAGTTCTTGATCATGTTCATGCGACATGTACTCTATAGAATATAGCGTAGCAAGCGTACACAACAGCAATATTATCCCCGCAACTGGCGTACTTAAATTGTCTGCCCGTAGCCCGAACGTTAATCCAATGATTCCAGCCCATGAATATTCCTCTGGAGGATATCCTGTTCCCAGAACTGCAGGTACTACAGTTACCGAGAATATTGCTAAAGCTAGAAAAGAGAAAATAAAGGCTAACCATCCTGCAGCCTTTGTCGACCCTTTACCCACGACATACACTATCGGTGCACCCACAATAAGCAACACAAGCGTGATTAAAAGCGGTCCAATCATTTTTCTCCCTCCCTAACCAAGGAATAATAATAGTAGTATTGCAATTACACCTAGCGCTACAGCGATCATATTATAGTTTAAATCGCCAGTATGCGATTTCCTGAATATCTGAGTAAAGCCTCGTACAACCCATGCTAATGCGTAGTTGAATCTATCGATTACGGCTTGTTCGAAGAACTTGTAGATTCCGTTGCTAAGCTTTATGAAACCCCCAACAATCACCTTTGTGTAGAAGTCGTTAATATACCATCTATTGTAGAAGAAACTATGTACAGCACGGAAGAACCCATGTTTCTCTAAGAATTCTCCTGGATCTATTTTGCGTCCCCAGTAGAAGTAATATGCAGGGATCCCTCCCAAAGCAAAGGCACCTAACGTCATAAAAATTGTCGGAGAGGCCACAGTTTTAAGAAATACTTCAGCTACAGCGTGAACCTCTACCTCCTCCCAGCCTTTAAACATAAAAACTTGAAATGCTGGAGCAAATAAACCACCTATAAGTGATACTGTGGCTAAAACAGCCAATGGAACCCACATTACTGGAGGGGCTTCATGCACATGTTCTCCCTTTCGCTCCCTTTCTTTGAGGTATTCGCTTTCAGGCCATATGAACATTATGGCTATCATTCTAATGCTATAGAACAATGTCATCGCAGCGGTTATCACTGCTACGAATAGTAAAATGTAACCGGTTACGCCGATAAGAGTATAGCCGTGTTTGTAGGCTTCCTCCGCAAGTACCCATGCAGCATCAAATATCGACTCTTTCGACCAGAAGCCGCTTAGTGGAGGTATACCAGCGAGTGACAAAGCACCGATAAACATGCACTTATATGTTATAGGCATGTAACGTCTTAATCCCCCCATTTCAAACATATCCTTTGTTTCAGTTGCGTGAAGAACTGCACCGGCTGAAAGAAATAAAAGTGCCTTGAAAACTGCGTGTGACATTAAATGGAAGGTTCCAGCATAATATCCCTCAGCTATTTCTCCAGCAACGTAACCTATTAGCCCTCCTATTCCTAGTGCGAGCATCATATACCCTATTTGTGAAATAGTCGAATAAGCTAACACCTTTTTGACTTCTCTTGCCACCATACCCATGGTTGCAGCTAGGAATGCTGTAAAGGCACCTATACATGCAACTATCATCGAAAATGTGTATAAAGCACTGGTAAAGTTAATTACTTTAAATACTTCAACGAATATTGGTAATACTCGAGCAACTAGGTAAACACCAGCCTTTACCATTGTTGCGGCGTGTATAAGTGCGGAAACTGTTGTTGGACCTGCCATAGCTTCTGGCAACCATACGTGTAATGGGAATTGAGCACTTTTACCTATTGGTCCACCGAAAAGTAATATCACTGTCGGTATTAGTAATCCGCCTGCTACAAGGATTCTTGCCCACTCTACCTCTTCTCTAAGTTCTAAAAAGTTAAATGTCGGATGTCCTGCCTTTAAAGTTGAAGCATAAATCGTTAAGATCGCTATTAGAAGTGCTACATCCCCTACACGTGTCGTAATGAAAGCCTTCATCCCGCACATAGCATTATATTCGCCTTCAGTTTTATAGTCTGGAACCGGGCTAGGTTCCGTTTTCTTATGCCAGAAACCTATTAAAGCATATGAGCACATTCCGACAATTTCCCAACCTACGAACATCTGTAGAAAGTTATTTGCTATAACTAGAAGAACCATTCCTCCAATAAAGAAGTTCATGAAGAACCAGTACCTAGTCAAATCGGGGTCGCCATGCATGTATCCCAGCGAATACACCATGATTAAAGCGCCAAGACCACTAGCAATATTGGCCATAAAAACGCTTAGAGGATCAACCAGTACTCCTACTTCTATTCCTAAGCTTGGGATCCAGTTTATCTTTGATTCATATGGAATACTAGTACTAAGTACCTCACCAGTGAGCCAGTTAACGACTTTCCCTGCAAAAATGTCGGGTACCATTGAGAGAGCAAATATAAAACCGACAATACTGAAAAGAACCGCTCCATAATCTCTTACTTTCGGGTGAATTTTCGCCAATAAGGGTGTTAATAATGCGCCTATTACAGGAATTCCCCAACATAGCCACGGTGCTAGGGGTAACATGACTTAACAGCCTCCCATCATTTTAATCCCCTTAATTTTAACATTCAAAGTTAAAGCTAACTGGTTTTTAGATATTGTTAAAACTGGAACTATCAAGGAAAAAATCGAAGTAGTGTCAATGCATGCCAAAGGACTAATAACCTTTAAATAAGGAGCGTGAGGCATATAAAAAACCGCGCCTAAAAGCAAGTTTATTAGACTAAGTAAAACAACCATGTTCCATGCTTTTTTTAGTTTAACAGCTAGAACCAGAAATAAAATTGAAGATCCAATTAAATTAATTCTGAATATAAGTCCCAAGCCCATTCCTATACCTCGCTGGAGCCACTATCGTCGTGTGCACTGTTTTATTGTAGTTATACTCTAAAAAGTTTTCGCCCTAATACTTAAAAGGATAGAATTGAAACACAATTTAGTACCTTAAGTTTTCCTAAGAACTTAGATTAAAGCTTGACGTAGGGGATTAAATTGGCTAGCAAACTCGTAGAAATGATAAGTGAAGTAGAAACGAGAGCAAAAGAGATGATTAGCGAAGCAGAGAAAAAAGCTGAAGAAATTATTAATGAAGCAAAAAGAGAAGCTGAAAATATAAAGGAAAATATCTTAAAAGAGGCACAAGTAGAAGCAGAAAAAATTTGGAAGGATATCTTGGCGAGGGCAGAAACAGAAGCGAAGAAGATTGTTGAGGAAGCAGAAAAACAAGCAGAAAAACTAAGAACAGAATCCCATATGCAATTTGAAGAAGCTGTAAAACTAATCATGAACATTATAACTGGAGGCGTGACTAGTTGAGCGCGGATGTGGAAAAAATCCAGAAAATTATAATTAAAGATGCTAAAGAAAAAGCAGAAGGCATTGTATCTAAAGCTAGAGAAAAAGCTCAAAAAATCCTCGATGAAGCTAAAGAAGAGGCTAAAAAAGAGGCAGAGGAAATAATTAATAAGAAAAAAGCTGAAGCTGAAAGCCAAGCTCGACGCATATTATCAGAAGCTAAGTTAGAAGCGAGATTAAAAATACTCAATGCAAAAGAACAACTAATATCAGAGGTTTTCGAAGAAGCCATTAAAAGGTTAAAAGAATTCTCCCAAAGCACACAATATAAGACTGCCTTGGAAAACCTCATTAAAGATGCTGCAATGATCATAGGAGGCGGAGAATTAGAGATCCTTTTCCCAGAAAATACAAATGTAGATCTTGATTTAACAAGGATATCAAGTGAGGTCGAAAAACAAACTCGAAAATCAACTTCATTTACGATATCGAAGGATAGAATTAAAAGCATAGGTGGAGTAATAGTTCGATCAAAGGACCAACTTCTTACAGTTGATAACACTTTCGAGGCAAGACTCGAAAGGCTACGGGAGCAACTCCGTGTTAATATAGCTAATTTACTTTTTAAAACATAAATTTCATCTATTTATGTCATTTTTCTCCTAAAATTTTCTTTCTGCTTAAATAGCTAAAACTAGCATATACCGCCATATTTAAGATCACATTTTAACAGTATAATGCCCAAAATAACATTTCACTACTTAGCTATGGACTTCCACAAATAAGTGAGTGAAAATATTAAAAACATCAACTTTGGGTGTTAAAATGTCTGGTAAATACTGTAGATTTTGTTCCAAGCCTGCTGCTGTAAGAATACGATATTCTGGGCTTCAACTCTGTAAAAACCACTTCATGGAATATTTTGAAAAAAGAGTGCTCAAAACGATTCAAAAGTACAAAATGATACAAGAAGGGGATAAAGTTTTACTAGGAGTTAGTGGAGGGAAAGACAGCATAGTACTTCTTCATATCCTCGCAAACCTTCAAAATGTTTTAAAATTTGAAGTCACTCCTCTCTTTATAGATTTAGGAATCCAACTAAATAACTACTCTCAAATCAGCATTAAAGTAGTGAATAAAAATTGTAAAAAACTTGGGCTAGACGTTAATATAGTAAAAATACAAGATGAATACGGTTTTTCAATAGACAAACTCCATGCAAAGGAGTTAAAAAGACCAATATGCTCCATCTGCGGACTTATTAAACGCTACGTACTAAACAGAAAAGCCATCGAATTTTCCGCTGATAAAGTTGCTACCGGACATAACCTCAATGATGAAGCGGCGATTCTTCTTCAAAACATTATTGGTACTAACATAAATTTACTTTCTAAGTTTGGACCTGTTCAACCAGCACTCAAAGACTTACTTGCAAGCAAGATAAAACCATTTTTTGAAACATATGAAGATGAAATATTGCTTTACGCAAACTTCAAAAACATAGATTATGTCGATGTAGCCTGTCCATACTCTAAAGGTGCCCAATTGTTAAAACTTAAAACAATTATAACAAAACTTGAAGATATAAGACCTGGTTCAGCCTTAACGATGGTCAGGGGATTCTACAAAAAAATTAAGCCTTTACTTCAAAGCATTAAAGAAGAAAAAATCAACAAATGTAAAATATGTAATATGCCAACATCCACAGAGATATGCTCGTTCTGCCGACTCAGGCAAAGGATAATCAAACAAATTTTATCCACAACTTCATAAGAACGGTCTCAATAAAAATACCTACAACTTTGGACTTGAAACAGTGAATGAGGAGTTTACATAATACATTAATTCCTTTACTTATCTTAGTATCATGTTTACTTATTTCATTTTCTAAAGACAAAGATGAAAGTGAAAAGCAACAAAAAAGAAACGTAAGTAAACAAAATTAAACTAAAGAATATATTTAGGTAAAGAAAAATTATATAAAGCATTGAAATATAGGCATTCAAGGTGGTCTAATTGAGCGTGGAGAGAATTAATGTAATTTGGCTGCAGGGCCAAGGGTGTACCGGGGACACGGTTTCAATAGCTGGAGCTGCTTATCCAAGCCTGGTCGACATTTTGAATGGATTTCTCCCTCAGGCAACAGGAATCGTTCTTCAATACCATCCAACTCTAATGCTCCCTCACGGAGAAGAAGCTCTCAAAAACTTAAGGGCGGCTATCGAAGGTAGACTAGACCCCTTCGTACTAATATTAGAGGGCTCTATCCCAGATGAAAGCCTAGCTAAGAAGAACAATGGCTTTTGGTGCATGATGGGCGAAGAAAACGGTGAGATGTTGACGTTCAACGATTGGTTGGACAGACTTGCTGAAAAGGCTGCGGCACTTGTTGCAGTTGGTACATGTGCTGCATATGGTGGAATTCCTCATGGTCGTCCTAACCCTACGGGAGCTAAAGGCGCATTCCAGTACTTTGGAAAAGACTGGAAAAGTAAGCTTGGTCTTCCAGTAATTTGTATACCAGGGTGTCCAGCTCAAGGAGATCACATTACTGAAACCTTAACTCACTTAGTATTAACTGTTAGAGGGCTCTTACCTCCACCAGCTCTAGACGAGTACAACAGGCCATTATTCATCTTTGGTAAATTGGCCCATGAAAGCTGTCCAAGAGCTGGGTTCTTTGCTGAAGGAAAATACTCTAAGAAATTCGGTGAACCGTACTGCATGGGGTTACTAGGCTGTAAAGGGCCAATCACGCATTGTGACGTTCCTCAACGAGGGTTCATGGATGGCGTTGGAGGATGTCCAACCACGGGCTCTATATGCATTGGATGTACAGAACCTGAATTTCCAGATGAACCGTTCTCACCGTTCTTTAAGAAAGCTCCACCTGGAGTATTTGCTACAGAAGCTATTCATGACATTTTAGGTAAAATTTACGCAGTTTTTCATAGATTAAAGAGGAGGAAGATTTAATGAAATCCGAGAAAGTAATTTATATTGAACCGTTAACGAGAATCGAAGGCCACCTTGGTATTCACGCGGTAGCTGACGTTGAAGCTAAGAAGTACACGGATGCCCATTCATATGCTCCAATGTTTAGAGGATTCGAAATAATATTGAAGGGGAGAGAACCAGCTGATGCTATTTGGATAACTCAGAGAATATGTGGTGTATGCCCAACTCCACATGGATTGGCGTCAGCTGAATGCGTTGACATGACTTATCAGGCTCCTCCTCCGCCTTTCGCCGTTGCAATCAGAGATTTCATCCTAGTAGCTGAACAATTGTATGACTCCTCCCTCGGCTGTGGTATACTTCAAGGTCCAGACTATTGTGAGACTATAGTAAGGAAATTTAACTCTGAATGGTGGGATGAAGCTCAGAAAAGGAAAGCTGAAAGAAGCGATCTACACGGATACTCAACTATTGCGGACATAATGACTGCATTGACTCCATTTAAAGGATCGTTCTGGCTCAAATGCTTACAGATGGCGAAATTAGGACGAAAAATGAACATAGTGTTTGGAGCTAAACACCCGCATGTCGGTACTTTTGTCCCAGGCGGGGTAGCTAAAACAGTTACAGTTTCCGATCTAGGAATGTTTGCAACAATGCTTTCACAGCAAATCGCTTTTGCAAAAGAGTTAACAGCAGTATTTGATGATTTAATGGACTTCTTAATTGATGTCGGGTATGATGATGCTGGAGTAAGGAAAAACAACTTAATTAGTTATGGAGCTTATGATGACCCTTATGCTTACAACGCAAAATACGAGGATATGGGTGAATGGGGCGAAAAACGCAAGGTTACACCTGGAGTTATAATAAATGGCGAATTAATAACGACAGATTTAATTGAAATAAACCTAGGAGTTAGAGAGTTCGTAAATCATTCATACTATGAGGAATGGGCAGAAAAAGATCTTGAAAAGGATCCATCTGGAAATGAATTAGCAGCAGAACATCCTTGGAATAAGGAAACAATCCCAAGCCCAGGACCGCCAAAGAACTGGAGTGAAAAATATTCTTGGGCAACAGCTCCAAGATGGCATGACTGGAAGAACAGAGTTAATGGAGATATAAATGTCGTTGAAGCAGGCCCGATTTCAAGGTTATGGACAACTGCAGCAGCTAAAAAGGTTCCAGAATCAACAGGAAGTGGTTTGAAATTCACATTACCGAGGGCTAATGCAACAGGATTTAAAGTTGTAGAAGAACTTACTCTTGAATGGAAGATACCCAAAAATGTTAACGCTATAGAGAGACTTAGAGCCAGAGCCTACTATCATGCCTACTCAGCCTACGTGGCGTACAATCTATTGTTAGAAGCGCTTGAAATGGTTAAAAAAGGAGAAGATAAAATCTGGAACCCATATAAGAGACCTAAAAACGGCATCGGCGTAGGTCTAGTTGAAGCTATGAGAGGAGCTCTAGGACACTGGTGTGTGATGCGGGGCGGCAAGATACATAGATATCAAGTTATAACGCCAACGACATGGAATGCTTCGCCAAGAGACAAGAAAGAGAACCCTGGACCATACGAGGAATCAATAATAGAGTCACCTATAACCGAACCCGTCGAAGGCGAACTAGATGGAATAGATGTAGTACGTGTAGTTAGAAGCTTTGATCCATGTTTAGCATGCACTGTTCACGTCTTTCATGGTAAAGGTAAAATAGTAAAAGAGATGTCACCGTTCGTCAATCTCTCCAAATAAGTTTATTTTTCAGTTTTTCTTTTAAAATATTTAAAATGATTTCAACGGTCTTTTTAACAGCTTCTGTTACTTCTATACTCATCTTAAGACCGCTAGATAAAATTTTAGGCTGGCAACCAACAATAACTACTTCACTTGGCAGTACTTTTAGTTCTTTTGCAATTTTAAGGAGCTTTTCAAGTTCCACTTCATGTAAACTAATTTTTAAAACTTCTTCCTTACCTTTGTTTAAATAAGGCTTAATTACGAAAATTTCTCCGGGTTTTTCTTCTTTATCAATTGCATCCACAAAAATTACAAGATCATAGTTTTCAAGATCAAATAAAACCTTAAACGCACTAGTGCCGTAATCTACAATGTCCACTTCAGATGGAAGTTGAAGTTTAGCTAGTTCTTCTATAACTTTGGGGCCAAAGCCATCATCGCATCTTAACTTGTTGCCTATACCCGCTATTAGAATCTTCAATTCTAACCCTCAAAAATTAAGATTAATTGAACCAATTTCACTCCTTAACTCCAGTATTTAAAATTTAGGATTTTGGCGGTGTGAAACGATGTTGCACCCTTTTATAGAGAAGTGGTTTTAGTTCTTAATCGGGGTTCAGCGGAGGTAGACATTGATAGATAAACTTCCGCCTTGGTGCTCATTGACCTTGACTCCCTCTGGGTTCATTGGGAGTAAATCATTGGTCTCACACCCTATCGGGGTAACCCCGCTCCCGCTCTTCATTTACATCTTCCACAGAGGGATCATCTTTTTAATCACCACTCTGTAGAAGATGCTTGGAGAGGAAGGAAAACCCCTCATCCTTAGATAGAGGTTTATAGCTCCACATAACTGCCTATCCAAAACTAAATCACATTTCTTACACTTAACTACCTGCCCCTTTCGGAGCTTCAACATACGGCCTCCACACATGAGGCAAGTTGAAGATGTCCCTCTTGGATCAATGTCAGCTCTAACTTTAAAAGCTTTATACTTCATGAACTGGATTATTTGTTTCCAGTTTTGCTTTGAAATTACTCTATTATGTGTTTTCCTTTTATTGAACATTCCTTGTTTCTCTAAATTCTCAAATCCATGCTCATAATCTTTAAACTCTTTAGCTAATTTTGTAGTTAGTTTTTGAAGGAAATCTTTAACTCTATTCCTTTCCCTTGCAGAATACTTCTGCATTAGTCTTTTAGCTGTCTTAGGTTTTCTCTTAGCTAGAGACTGAATTTTCCTCCTCTTATTCTCGTAAGTTACGTGTAAAGTGTATAGAGGCTTTAAGTTGATTTTGATCCAACCTTTATCGCAGAAACCATCCATGCTTAAAAGATTCATGTCCCATGCAATTTTCCTTAAATGTTTACTACTGCTTACTTCCTTTCTAAAAGGTATTACCAATTCATTTTCTTTGAGAATTAACTCTCCTAAAT
>Ga0190367_1001958_pt1 | contig 11196 bp, 10 predicted proteins | sample 4872181011_MG_FD_171838 | JGI IMG/M metagenome (GOLD analysis project Ga0190367, IMG submission 171838) | Hydrothermal vent microbial mat bacterial communities from Southern Trench, Guaymas Basin, Mexico - 4872-18-10-11_MG | ecosystem: Environmental > Aquatic > Marine > Hydrothermal vents >... | reverse complement strand
CTACTTAATACCAGCTACTTTTTCAAAGATGATGTACTTAGACGAAGAGAGTCGAGCACTTAGGGTTGCATGTGGTTATGGTAACACATGGGGTCACTTAATTCTTGCTGGTGTTAATCAGTGGGGTGAACCTTTCGCAGACTTTCACCCCGTAGCGTTTAATTCAGCCGCTCTTGGTGGAAGGTCTATGAGTGACGGCGTTGACTCGGCTGCTTTCTATTGGTGCCCATGGGGTAAAGCGCCAGACATTGAGGAAGTAGAAAGAGACATGCCTCTATTACACCTTTATCATGGACATATCAAGGATAGTTGCGGATTTGGGAAGTATCGTGGAGGATCTTCAAACTCTACGGTCTTCGTCCATTATGGCAGGGCCCCTATTGCCTTCCTCACTTTCGGTGAAGGAGACCTTCTCCCAGTAGGAGGCGGGCTTTTCGGTGGCTATCCTTCAAGATCTCTCTGCGACTTAAAAATTAGGGGCTCAGACATACTTGAACGGTTGAAAAGCGGAGTAAAGGAATTGCCGAGAGATTTCGTTGAATTTGTCGCTGCAAGGAATCTTGGAGGTAAACGTGAAGTTACGCACAGAGCTTTAGCTTCGGGCGTCATCTTTCCTAACGACTTGGCGGTTACAAGTACTAGCGGCGGAAGCGGTTATGGAGATCCTCTCGATCGAGACCCCAACCTAGTGATTAAAGACTTAGAAAACGGAATTATTTCTGAGTGGGTCGCCCGCAATATCTACAAAGTAGTCTTCGACCCTGAGACGCTTGAAATAGACTATAAGGCTACAGAGGAGGAGAGACGCCGAGAGCGGGAGGAGAGGAAGAGAAGAGGTAAGAGGTATGATAAATGGGTAGAAGAGTGGGAAAAAATGACTCCGCCTAAAGATTTCTTAAAGTTTTACGGTACTTGGCCTGACGCTAAACCTATAACCGAAGGTTAAGGTAGGTATGGAGCCCAAGAAAATTCTTCAGACTTGTATCGAGTTTGGGTCTCTGAAGCGGCCTCTCTTTATACCCTTAATTTTTTCTTATGGAGCGAGAGCACAGCAACTTGATTTAAGAGCTTTTTACGAGGATGCTACTAAAATTGCTAACACTATTTTTCGCGTCTGGAGCTACTTCAGATACGATGGCTTGATTAATTATCTTGATACAACACTTGAACTAGAAGCGCTAGGCTGTAAGGTGACGTGGTCTGAGGATAAATTTAAAGTTACGGAGCTCTTAAGACCGGACAACCTGGACTATAAGAATGTGGAGGTTAAAGGTAGGGTGCCAGTAGCAATAGAAGTTGTTAGGAGACTTAAAGGGATGGTAAGAGATCAAGCTATAGTAGCAGGGGTTTTAACGGGGCCTTCAACACTTTTAGTGGAATATTCAAGGCTTAAAGGCGCAAAAGAATTACCTCAGCAATTTATTGAAGCAGCTACTAAGATTGGAAGAGCTTATTGTGAGGCTGGAGCTGACCTTATTTTAGTCATTGAGAAGGAACCCATTGATGTTTTGCTACTTAGTGACTATGTGAAGTTTTTGAGTCCTTTAAAAAATGTTGTTAGATTTTATGAATCTTACTTAATTCTCTTTCTTAAAGGAGGGGCCGATCTGAGACGGGTATCCACATTGCAAGACTGTGTTGATGGTGTGGTTATAAGCAATATAGATCAGCTTCCCTCTAAACTGTTGAAAATCCCTTTAGGGACAACGATTACAAATAAAGTATTAATTGATAAAAACTGTTTGCTTAACTTTCTGAAACGTTCTACGTGGGTAAAGTCCTTCTTCATATTAAGCACTGAAGATGAAGTAATCAGTTTAAATGCAGAAAACTTAAAGCTCTTAATTGATTCAATCAAACAACTCTCTTAGGCAGATCTCATCGCTTTAGAAGAAATATCTTTTTATTGTGCCGAAGCATTACTTGTTTCGTAAATTGTCTGTCTATTGTCTGTCCTCAAATATTTTCCCTCTACCTTAATAATTGTCTTATAATTCATTTCTTCATCTTAAGCTATTGGTCAAGTAAGAGATTGAGGAGTCCTAGAACATCTTAGTAGCTATGCCCACAAAGAGAGTATTATTGCTCAGCTGGCATGGCTTTGATGTTAGAGACAGGCGCGTAAATACTCTTCACATGTAACCCCCACACAGTAGTCAAAACCTTAAGGGTAACTTTTCAGGCTCTTAAGCTTAGCGTCATCATGGTCAAGATTGAGCTTAAGAAGGCTAGCATGTAGGGCTAATGGTTTTTGCTGGAAGGCTCATCGCAAAGCAAGGAGGTCAGGGCATTAATCATTTGAAGACTCCAAGGAGCATAAAGTGAGAAGTTGAGGAGGTCAAGCGATGAGATTAAAGGCATGGGCCTGAATTCAGGTTTTCCTTAAGTATCTGAAAAAAACTTTTATTTACGTGAGCATAGTACACGATAGGTTCGAAGGACTCAATAATTATATTTTGGTGTAGTAAATGTATACGTCATGATATATAACGGCTTAAGGAGGTAATGTAGGTAGCTAGCTAGAGACCTAATGTCGACCAATAAGAACTTTTGTGATTAACGTGGTCAACATTAATTGCTGGCTTTAACAATAAAAACATGCCATTAAAGGCTAAGCTTAAAATAATTCACGCACTTTTTTACTCTACAAGATCCTGCCTAAGGAAGCTAGGTGCAGCCAGGAGGCAACATGGTAGGTATACAAGTTGAACGCCATAATGCTAAGTGCTAAGTTGAGGAGGCAGGTTATTAAGCATTTACGGAATTGAATGCCCCATTTACGGCCCATACCTTTAGGAAAAAGTTAGAATGTCAAGTACATGGGTGAAGTTGAGCGAGAGATAAGTTTCTCAAATTGGCCGACTTATTAGGCCCTCACACTTATCTGGCTTCTCCTTTAATGCTTAGCTCGCAATTTGTTGACAAATTCAAGGCTAGAAGTGTGTTAAGGAATGAAGCACCGTTACCTCATTCTCCGATACCTCGGGCTTAACTCTACTTCTTATTTGAGGTCTCGGCGTAAGATAAGGCTCCTTTTAACCTAAAGTTTTGCAAAGTTTATCCTTGAAGCCGCGTAGGTGTTATAATTTTGGTTTTGTCTTTAACCACCGCTTGGGGGGTTGTCGAGGAATGAAGTTGAAAGTCGCCCTTGTCCTATGTTGGCTGGCCTGGCTCCTAAACTTCTCTTATAGGATGATGATACCGGCCTTAATGCCAGCCATTAAGGTTGAGCTGGGCTTAACAGAGCTTCAAGCAAGCTTAATGCTGAGCCTCTTACTAGTAGGCCACGCGATTTCATTAAGCCTTTCAGGCTTTTTAGCTTCAGCCCTTGGCAATGAGAGGGTCATAGCATTGTCTCTGCTCACAGTCTCCATCACCTCTATTCCGGCTTCTCTTCTACCATTAAGCCCTCTCTGGCTATCGCTAGACTTCTTCGCCTCCGGCTTAGGCTTAGGGCTTTACCTACCCTCAGCCCTCTCCCTCCTATCTAAGCTAGCCCCTTCCTCCATTAAGGGCAGGGTCATGGGCGTCCATGAGACGGCAGCCCCCCTCGGACAAACCCTTGGACCTCTAATGGCTGGGCTAGCTCTCTCAGTAGGCTTTCCTTGGAGGCTCTGTATCTTGCTCTGGACCCTCCTCCCCATAGCTCTAGCCTCAATCTTCCTCATGCAGCCTAAAACTGAGAGCCCAAGTCGCCTTAAAGTCCGAAGCCCGGTTAAGATTGACGTGCCGGTTAAGGTCTACGCGCTACTATTAACAACCTACCTCTGTATGGCATCGGGGACAGGCCTCATAGTAATGGTCCCCCTCTACATGTCAAGCTTCTTCGGCCTCTCAGCAGCCTTAGCAGCCTTCATAGTTGGCGGCTCAAGGATAACGGGCGTGGCGGGCCAATTAATAGGCGGTTTCCTCTCAGATAAACTGGGAAGGGTTAAGGTGCTTTTCTTTACCGTGGTAATCACGGCGGCCTCCACCGCTATATTAGCGACCGCGCCCTATGGTCCTCTCTTCATCTCCTCGCTCCTCGTAGTGGCGGCTTCACAAACAGCCTTCTTCCCCGTGTTCTTCGCCTTAATAGCCGACGTGTTCGAGGAGGAGGTTAGAGGCAAGATTTTAAGCTTAATCCTAGCTCCCGGCCTAGCCATGGGCTCAGGGCTTACCCCCTACGTTATCGGGTGGTTAGCTGAGACCTATAGTTACCCAGCCGCCTTGCTTTACCCCTTAACCCTATCTATAGCGTCAATACCTCTAGTTGCCGTAGTAAAGATAGCCTTGAAAAGTAGGCTACCGTCAAAACCCTAAGCCCACAATTAGGCTTTAAGGATAGCTAGTGGCTTAACCTTGAATTAAAGCTTAAGTTATCCTTTAACCTCCCTATTATAGGGGAGCCTGTTTGACCTTAGCCTTCGTTTTAATAAGTAGCGAGACAGGGGCCGAAGAGAAGATATTGGAGGAGTTAATGAAGATCGAGGGCGTCAAGGAGGCCTACGGGGTTTACGGCGTATATGACATCGTCGTCAAGATCGAGGCACCCGACCTCGAGAAGTTAAAGGAGATAGTTCATACTAAGATTAGGAGGATTGATAAGGTTAGGTCGACGCTGACCATGATAGCCTTCGAAGAGAAGAAAGCCTAGTTTACTTACGCCTAGCGCTAACTATCTTAATCACATCCCCGTCGCGGAGCACGTAGTCCTTAGGTAGCCTTAACCCCGTCCTAACGTCTATCGCGTAGAGCATAGTTTTAGCTAGCTCGGAGTGTATCATGCCAGCGAGATCTATGGCTCTCGCCTCAGGCTCCACCAGTAGGGCGTCGGGCAGTACGTTGCCCTTGCTATCGGACAGTTTATGTTCGTCCTCTACAGGGTAGACTACGTTCATCCTTAACAGCTTAAACACCGCGAAGTTTAAGGCGAACTGTACGCCAGTCCTAAAGTATCTATTTATCACTCTGTGTTCAACGTAGTCTAGGGCCCACCTCTGCTTGTCGGTTAACTTCGACTCGTCGATCACCTTGAAGATCTCGCCTCCAGGTATGTACTTGATGAGGCCTTTCTGCTCGGCTTTCCTAAGCGTTAACTCAGCTTCAGCGCTACATGGTATGACAATGGTGTAGCCGAATTCCTCCACAAGCCTCTTGTAGTTCTCCTCAGCGTAGGGTAGATCCATTTTATTGGCCACTATCACCGTGGGCTTGGAGATCGTCCTAAGGTGGTAGGCGAAGCTCTTAATATCATCCCATCTCCACTCCTTAAACTCCTTCTCATCTAGTTCCGCTCTCCTTAAGGCCTCGGTTATGTGCTGAGGCTTTATTTTAAGCCCTGAGAGGACTTGGTATAGCGCGTCTTCGACTCTCTTACCCGACGAGATAAGCTTGGAGATGCGGTTTTTGTTGCCGTCCACTATGTGGGCGAACCATAACACGATCTCCTCCTCTATATCGTAGACGTCTTTAACTGGGTCGCCTACACCCGGCTTAACTATCTCACCATCCTCATCTATGCTGCCAGAGGCGTCTACCATGTGTAATAGAGCGTCAGCCATAGCGGCTGCCTGTAGAAACTGGTTTCCAAGACCTCTCCCGGTCCATGCGCCCCTAATGAGGCCAGGTAAATCCATGAGCTCTATCGGTATGAACCTCCAACCTTCAATACAAGCCGAGTTCCTAGGGTTATCCTTAACGTTAAACTCTCTACACACGCAAGGAGCCCTTACATAGGCGATCCCCCTCTCAGGCTCCTTGGTCGTGAAGGGGTAACTAGCTATCTCAGCGTTTAATAGGGTCGCAGCGTTGAAGAACGTAGTCTTCCCCGTGTTGGTCTTACCGATGAGCCCTATGAGCACCAAAGCATCTCCCACTATTAGGCTTGACCCGTGGTTAATAAAGACTGTTGGTTGATGCGAAGTCTACATTAATATCATGACTAAAGAATAGTTATTATACCGGGGCCAATAATCCTCTCTCCATTCTATAGACGTTGACTTCCTTGCCTTTCTTTTTAAGCCTCTCAGCTGCTCTATCGGCTCCGCGCTTACTCTTGTGGAAGCTTATGATCTTACCGTTGCTCGACACTACAACCCAGCCTGTGCGTAAGTCTACTTTTCTAGCGCTGACCGCTATTACGCGCTTCTTCAAGGCTCTCAGCCTCATTACCCGTTTAAGCCCCCGTTAAAGCTTTTCTTAAGCTCTTCTAGCCGCCTCTAAGGTTAGCTCCGCTAAGTCGACTACCTCGATAGGTATCGACCGGTCGATAGAGGTGTACTTGAAGTTCATGTAGCAAGCTGGGCAGGCAGTTACAAGTTTATCTACACCTAATGGTTTAATGTCTCTCGTCAACCTCAGCTCGGCTGCATTCATACTAACCTCGTTCCTGTAGGCCCAAAGGCCTCCACCACCGCCGCAGCACCTAGACTTTTCCCTAGCCAGCTTAGGCTCCACAAGCTCGAGGCCGGGGATGGACTTTAAGGCTCTCCTAGGCTCCTCGTAGACCCCTGAAAGCCTACCTAGCTCGCATGGGTCGTGGTACGCCACTTTCACTCTAAGCTCCCCTAGCCTCAGCTCCCCCTCCCTTGCTAGCCTATAGAGGAGCTGAGAGACGTGGAGTACTTCGCATGGCAGCTCTATACCCAATAGCTCGGGGTAGTGTACAGCGAAGGCGTGGTAGCAGCCAGCACAAGCAGTTAAGAGCACTGAGTACCCACCCTCCTTTACGGTCTTTAAGACCTTCTCAGCCTCCCTCTTAGCGTTGTCCCATAGCCCAGCTAGGAATAAGGGGTCGCCGCAGCAGCCTTCTCGTTCACCTAGCACTGTGAAGTTTACGCCGCTCAGCCTCAACAGCTCCACCACCGCCTTGGCCACCTCGGGGAACCTTACTCCAGTGGTACATCCAACCCAATATAGTACGTCGGCTTTACCTCCGGGCTTTAAGGGAGGGTCTAGCTCTTCAAGCCACATCCACCTCATGTCCGGTGTGGAGGCGAAAGGATTGCCTAGGCTAGCTATATTGTCGGACATGGATTTAAAGGTCTGAGGGATTTGACCTTCCTTGGCTAGCTCTTTCCTCGCTGCCATGATAGCCCTGTAGGTCTCTAACCCGGGGAAGCCTCCGTGGAGGCACCTGATGTAACATGCTCCGCATAGTGTACACGAGTATACCACCTCGGCTAGCTTAGGCGTAGGCCTTAGCTCCCCTCTTGTGTAGCCGTGGATGAGTAGGATCCTCCCCTTAGAGGTCCAAGTCTCCACGTAGTCGAAGAAGGGGGCAACTGTGCAGTAGCCAGTGCATAGCCTACAGTCCTTACAGGCCTCCAGCCTCCTAGACTTAAGGATGCCCTCGACGGCTAAGCTAAGGCGCCTCGTGGTCGCGACCCCAGCTTTAACGATGCGGCTTAATGCAGCCTCTCTAGCCTCGCTCAGCTTACGCTCAACGTTGATGGCCTCTTCATCTAGGAGCGCGAGGTCAGGTGTGGTAAACGTGTCTACGAGTAGAACCCCCGGCTTAACCTCCTCTTCCCCTCTGACGACAGCGATCAACCCCTCCTCCTGCGCGACTCTCCTTATCTCGTCTAAGGCTTCCTGGCTGGCTTTGACCACGGCTATGGGCTTAGGCCCGCCCTCTAGCTTGAAGGGTATCTCCCTTGAATAGACGTATAGGTCCTCCTCGTCGATCAACACCGCCTTGACTCCCTTAATCTTAGACAGCCTATCCACGACTTTTGGGTCAACCGTCAACTTCTAGGACCTCTCGGAGGTTAATGTGATAAAAAGGTAAAAATCATCATGGTTAAAGGGGCAGCTTCCTGACAATCTCCGAGTACTTCTCTATAGCGGTCCTCCGCTTAGCTAGGTTTGCTACGGTGGGCTCTAAGAAGTCCACAGCCTTAGTCTCGCAGAACCTTACACACTGCGGATTGCCGCCGCAGAGGTCGCACTTAATAACCTTCCTAGTCTTCGGGTCCACGTTAACTCCTCCAAGCGGACATGAAAGCACGCACATTTTACAGCCTATACACCTATCGTAGTTTATCACCATAGCCCCTGTATTGGGGTCGCGTTGAATAGCGTTCATTGGGCACACGGCTTCACATACTGGGCTCTCGCAGTGCTGACATACCATCGGCACGTAGACGCCTACACTTTCCCACTTAACCACCTTTATCCTCGACCGGTAGGGGTTGATGGTCTTTTCGTGGTACAACGAGCACACCACCTCGCATAGCCTGCATCCAGTGCACCTCTCAGGGTCTATGACCAAGATCTTCTGCATCTACATCAACCCCCTTATAGCTTATGGCTCGGCTCCTGGTCTAGGCCGAGCCTCTTTAGGGTCTCAGGCTTAGGTATGCCGTTGCGGTCCCAGCCGTGTAGGTCGTAGTACTCGTCCAGCATCTTATCGAACTCGGCCCTGTCGATATACCTGCCCTTAGCTATAGGTAGCCCCGTTGGCGTAGGCTCCTTGTAGTACCTTTCAGGTAGGTAGTCGTCCTTACGCGATAAGCCCTCTCTGACTAGGAACATGCGCTCAATGTTGTAGATGCGCTCGCCTATCTCCATGAGCTCCTGCTTAGTAAACTCCCAGCCCGTAGCGTAGTAGATGAGCTTACACCACTCCTCCCACTTAGGCGCCGTGGCTGAGATGAACACGGTGTGGTACTTGCATATCCCTAGGGAGTCTACGACCGCGTAGAGCTTCTCCTGCCAAGTCACCATCTTAGCTTTTCCTTGATACGAGGCCCAGGTAGATACCAGGCCTGTGGTCTCGTATATCTGCTCTAGGACTTCCTCAGGCAGGCCGTAGAGGTCTACGGCCGGCCTGCTTCTTAAGTGGTCGCTGCCTCTAGTAGCGGTGGCTATGTTTAAGGCTAGGCTGGGAGTGGGCCTCTCGTCTGAGTGTAGGTTGCTCATGCCCTTAATCTGGATGCAGTAGTAGGCGGACTCAGGGCCAAACTTCTCGATGGCTGGCCTAGGCCCGTCGGCTAGTATGTTGCCTAGGCCCTTCCTGTAGGCTATCATTTCCACTAGCTGGAACACTAAGTCGGGGTTGCCCCACTCTAGTTTTAGGCCACCGGTCACCCTGTCGTCGATGATGCCCTTCTCGTAGAGCTCTATGGCCCAGGCTATCATGGACCCCGTCTCGAGGGTGTCTAGGCCGAGCTTATTGACTAGGTGGTTTCCTATCAACACGTATTCCATTCTGTTGCAGCCTACTTCTGCTCCAAAAGCTCCAAGCGAGGTATACTCGGGGCCCTCGTCGTAGAAGGTGCCATACTTAGGGTCGCTGTACACGTAGCGGTGTCGGCAGTGGACGACGCACCCATAGCACCCGGCTACGCCTATGGACCACTTATCGATGTTCTGGGGCTCTAGTAGCTCAGCGTTGTGTAGCTGGTTAGCCTGGAAGTTGCGGACCCTCACACCGCCCCAGGTGTTGGTGTAGTTCCATATTACCATGGTGCCCCACTTGCCGCTAGCCTTACCCCACCTGCTATTGGCCATCCTCTTGTTCAGCTCGTAGGCGTACTCCATGTATTCGTCAGGGTACTTCAGCTCTATGTCTATGGTGCCCTTGGCGGCTATGGCCTTCAGCCTCTTGCTGCCCATGAGACAGCCCATGCCTGTGCGACCTCCTGCATTCTTGTGACCGGTTATGACGTTAGCGAAGCGGACTAGGTTCTCGCCGGCGGGCCCTATGACCATGCTTTTAATGTCCGGGTCGCCGTGGTCCTTTCTAATGATCTCCTGGGTCTCGAAGGTGTCCTTACCCCATAGGTGGCTGGCGTCCATGAACTCGATCATGCCGTCATGTATCCATAGGTAGGTGGGCTTCTCAGCCCTACCCTTAATCACTAGGTGGTCGAAGCCAGCCATCCTAAGCTCAGGTGCGAAGAACCCTCCCATGTTAGCGCTGCCTACGATGCCCGTTAAGGGGGACTTACCTCCTATATGGGTCCTCCCTGAGGCTAAGGGTGTTCCAACGAGTAGCCCTGCACTCACCAACAATACGTTGTCTGGGCTTAGCGGGTCTACGCCCCTATCTACATGGTTATACAACAGGTACATGTCTAGGCCTCGGCCGCCGAGGTAGAGGCGCCTCATCTCGTAGGGGATGTCCCTTACCTTGACCTCCTTCTTCGTAAGGTCTATATACGCGATCTTCCTCTTAGTGACCATACCTCATCACTCCGGCCACTTAGCTGGCCCCCTTATTAGGGGCTGATCCACGTCCACCCAGGCTATCCTGTACTCTATGCCGCATTTAGGGCACGTAGCTCTTTCAGTCCTAGGCTGTATGGGTATCCTATAGAAACAGTTACAGCACCTAACCGCTAGCCTAGTTCTCTCACTTATGATCGACACCCCCTTGACAGCGCATAAATACTTTTTAGGGTTAAAAAGTTTCATGAGATATGAGGATGCATCAATTTTCCTTTATAAATTAAAACTATCTCGATTAGAAAAGCAAATGATTTATAAAATATATTCATCCACCTGGTGTATCCAGAGTTATGAAGACTACGTCCCCGTCCCTAAGCTTTATGTCCCTCAGCTTTTTAATTCTCATTCCATTTAAGAGGAGCAGCACATGGTCACTTACATTGCCCTCCTCATCCATTATTTCAGAGAAGATCCCTCCTAGCTTAGCTTTCAGCTCGCTTATTAAATCAGCCAAGTAATAGTCCCCAACATCTTCCTTTACTATCTCCTTTGCTCCAGCCTCCTCCCTGAAACGCGACGCTAATAGCACCCGCAGCACCATCGTCAACCTCTAACTCATAATACTGCCTTTTAACCTCGGCCTTCATGGCTAAGCTAGTAAGAGTCTAACCATGTCGTCATCGTAGGGTTTAACCTCTCTTCGATGGATTGACGCTGGGCAGCCCAGACACCTACCGCTTAGGTATTTCTGGCACTTAGAGCAGTAGGCGCCGCAGGGAGCTATTTCTTGGTACTCGGAGGGTATCTTAATGGGCATTAAGGTCACGCTATCGGGAGTATCGGCTAGGCTCACGTCAAAATCTAAAACGTTGCTATCGGTGCTAAGCCTCTCCTCTATGAGGTTCTGCAAGGTCCTATCACACGAACCGACAAAGTGTAGTATTAGCTGGTGTGCCCCTATGGCCTTAGCCATGAACACTAGCCTTGGACACTTCTCAAACTTTCTCATTAACGAGCCAGGGTCCCTCGTCTTGACGCCTA
>Ga0190367_1001957_pt1 | contig 11199 bp, 13 predicted proteins | sample 4872181011_MG_FD_171838 | JGI IMG/M metagenome (GOLD analysis project Ga0190367, IMG submission 171838) | Hydrothermal vent microbial mat bacterial communities from Southern Trench, Guaymas Basin, Mexico - 4872-18-10-11_MG | ecosystem: Environmental > Aquatic > Marine > Hydrothermal vents >... | reverse complement strand
GATATATATACTCGATCCACCTTTGGTAAAAAGGGTGATATGTTGGAAGAGTCTAGGCTAGCTTTAGTCCTAGTCTTATTGGCCTTGGCCATATCTCTCTCAGCCCTGATTCACTCGATGAACAGCCCAAGTGTAATCGTGATAAGAGAAGATGATAGAGTGGAGCAGGATTCCACAACTTCAAGCATTCAATTGAGAGAAGAGAAGAGGCCACAAACATTTGAAAAAACTAGTAAGTCGAGAAAAACGATTGGTAGAGAGACAATTCCTCAAGTGATTGCAGAGGAGGAATACTCATACGAATTGAGAGAGTGGGCAATTTCCAATGGAATACCTTGGGAGGAGTTGCCTCAAGAAGCAAAGGATACCTTTATCTACTGGGATCCCGGACTAGAATCCCATTTTAGATTCGCATCGGAAGAGTTCATAATAGCATATCTTGGATATCCAAACTCACAGAGAGCCCAAGATGCAATGAGTGTAATTCAAAAGACATTGTGGGCGAATGCAGTACCAGATACACCTCTAGGCTACAAACTACACGAGAGGGTTCAAGTGCTCCTCATCGACGAAATATCTGATCCGACTACTTGTAGGAGCAACGATTTCCTCGTCCTAATAATAGATGGGTTCTGGTTCCAAGGGAACCAAAACTTAGCTGTGCAATCCATAAACAATTGTATAGAGGGAAGGAAACAGTCAGGAGCATATGAAGACGGAATTGGGATGAAAATATTAATATTAGGGAATGGAATTGGCCCAATACAAGCAGTTTACCAAAACATAGACCAGATAGCACCGGGAGCATCTGAACTAATAAGGAAGGATCGAGAAGTGGACGAAATGCATTATCCGGAGGAGGTATATTACGTCATCGAAGTGGAGTTCATTCCAGATGAAGAAGGAGAGAGTGTTCCTCCCTATGGGGTAATGACACAATCTGGAGTGTTCTTAGTAGACTTGCACATAAACCCGATATATGTCAAGGAAATACCACACTATGGGTCAATTCTCATAGATGTTGGCTCAAATCAGTTGATATCCCCAGGAGAACACCTAATTAGCTTAAGAGATCTAATAGGGAACTGGGGAGCTCTAGTATACTCTTCCTTAATTAACTTGTGATTTCCAATTAGAGAGGAGGAGGAGTGTCCCGATGAAGTTCAGACTACTAATTTGGGTTGTCTTCACTCTCTCTCGATGATTGTTACGCAGTAACTCGGACTTGGTTACACTTACTCTCATACATCCACGAACATGCATTCGACGAGAGTCTCTTATAGTCTCTCCGTGGTGGTATTTTTTACGATTCACACCTAGTCATTATAACCGATCACGAAACTCTATTTGGTGTCGGAGGCCTAGAACACACTCACTCGAGCGAGTACTTCGTGACGTTTAGATCTCTCAATTAGACGACTTGGAAATAGAAGTAAAATACGACATTTACTGCGATTGTGGAACATTTGGATCCTACATTCGCCTAGAATTACCCTCAGAGCATTTGTGACGAAGCAATTTAGTGCCTCACGACCTCAATTGCCAAGGACATGAACCAAGAGACGAAGGAGATTATTCCTAGAACAAGCCAGAACAAGGTTACCTTCATCCATTTAGTTTTCTTCCTCAGAGAAGCGTAGTACCTCTCCTCTATTTTCTCGAAGTCCTCTTCTTTTTCAAAGAAAACGAGCTGTGTGAACTTAGGATAAAGGAGAAGGAGTGAAGATATTATGGAGAGAAGCACGGAAGTTATCGGTATTGAGACTGCTATCATACTCAATTCATCTAGTTTCTGTGGTGCGAAAGCCATTAGAAAGGCAATCACTCCAACTATTAGGGCCATGACTCCATTTGCTGCCTTTATCACCACGTCTGTTTTGTCATCCATGGCTTTAAGATGGTTGAGCATGAATTGCACTTCCAAGAATTCCCTCTCGCTCAGCGGCATGAATAGGGGTTACACTCAGTTGGATTTAACTTTTACCAATTAGTACTTCAACTCTCTCTTGAACTAGATTGAATGGGGAACTACAAGGTATAATTCGTCCCGGATTTCAAAGACAACTCAGAGAAGAACTTCTTTAGGTCTACTTTACGTTCACCATTGTGTATTTCCTTTCTCCAAGCTTCTAAGAAGAGATTCTCCACTCCTAGGAACTCTGCCATAGTAATTAGTTTCTTCCCGAGATCCTCAGAAAACGATATCAAGTCTGAAATCTTCTCCTTGTATCTCAGATCTCTGACTATGTGGTGATCCATTACAATCGTCTCTACGTCGGTACTTTCAATGAACTCCTTTAGGTTCTTCTTGGATTTCTCAAATGCCTTTTTGCTAGTTCTCCATCCTACGAAAAGAGTGGGATACCCATCTATAACTGCTAAACGAGGGTTTACTTCTATAGACCACTCTAAAGCATTCGGGTCTGCCAATCCTTGTGCATCGCTTCCGTAAAGGAATGAGTCATTTCCACTCTCGAAATAAACCATTAGTACTTTCCCAACTCTGCTTCCAACGTCCCCGTGCCAGACTGGAGGAGAAAACCTAATGTAAAGGTCCTCCATTTCGAAATCCCTTGAATCTCCCCACTCAATTGTTGAAGCAATCCCTTCTAGTTTCTTCCTGAATAATTCTCCTCTTTTCTTTCCGGATTGGTGTATGTCTTTGGAGATGTCCTTCGCTATTACCGTCTTTTCGAGGAAACATCTCCGATACATCTCCGAGTCATCCGGGAACGGATGGTGGTCGTAGTGGTAATGTGTGACTATTGACAACTCCACATCAGCAGAAGCTTCCATTATGGCGTTTCTGTGAACTCTTAGAGCAATTAATTCCTCTTCAGTTGGTTTCAGGTTGTATCTCCTAGGCCCTAAAGCTACACCAGGATCTACGTGCGCGGAAATTCTACTAGTCCTAACGATAGTGGACATACTCCTTACTCCAAGAGAGTCAGAGGACAGAGGTATTACTTCCAACATGTTCCCACTTCAGCGAGTGGTGCCCCGGCCGGGATTCGAACCCGGGTCTCGGGCTCGAAAGGCCCGAATGCTTGGCCGGGCTACACCACCGGGGCCTTCCCTCATACACCACACGGTTTTAAAAACTTGCTCCTCGAGACTCGTTCAGACATTTCCCTAAGACACTTCTCGAATGTTCGGCTTCTACGGAAATACTGCCAATGGGATGGAAATGGAGGGTTACAGTATACGCCAACCATAATACCAACTAAGGAATTCCTCCTAAAGACGTGGCCTCGACGGAATGATTCTGGTGTGTTGAGAGTCTCAGATGTGGATAGGAGGTAAAGCATCTCTGAGATATGGGACAAAGATTTTAACTTGGGACTCTGAGTAGGTGAAGGGATCGTTTGGAAGAGTTATGTATGGAAATAGAGAGAAGGAGCGGAATTAAATGCTATGAGAGATCCATAGAGAATGTGCTCTCATCTGTATTAGTAACTAGTGATTTTTGGAAGATAGTTAAAGATTCTGAAGAAGTTCTGGTCTTAGTTTCTGATATAATAAATGTGTTAGAGGAAAAGGGATATCTGGAGGAAACAAATGGAAAAATATCGTTAACAGATAAAGGAAAACAGCTGATCGAATCGATGAAGTTGTATGAAAAGACTTCGTTTGAATGCGATTCTTGCGAAGGAAGGGGGATCTCAATAGAGGAGCACAAGGACCTACTCAAGGAGTTCATGAGATATCACGAGAAGAGACCGAAACCTATCAGGAAATACGATCAGGGATTCGTCACACCCTCAACTACAATAGCTAGGATATCCTTCATGATGGAAAAAGGAGATCTCGGTGGAAAGAGAATAATAGTTCTCGGAGATGACGACCTAGTTAGTATAGCAGCGGCATTGTCAGGTTATCCAAAGGAAATAGCAGTAATAGAAATAGATAGCAGGATAACAGACTTCATATCTAAAGCAGCCAAGGAGATAGGATTCGACATTCAAATACACGAGAGAGATCTAAGAGAGCCTCTTCCATCCGAATTGGTAGGCAGATTTCACACTTTCTTCACGGACCCTCCTGAGACATTAAAGGCTTTGCAGCTCTTCATAGGAAGGGGAATAACTTCTCTAATTGGGGAAAGGTGTTCCGGATACTTCGGCCTCACTAGGGTTGAGGCCTCTCTTGAGAAATGGAGGGAAATCCAAAGAATACTTCTCGATGATTTTAAGGTGGTAATAACAGATATTATCAGGTCTTTTAATAAGTACATGAATTGGGATTACATAAAGGAGACTAAAGCTTGGAACAAATCTACTAAGTGGATTCCTGAAGATATATGGTATACATCTTATCTTTACAGAATAGAGACACTTTCTGGAACAAAATCAAGAAACGAAAGAGTAGATGAAGACATTTACCAGGATGTGGAGTCTTCAACTTCATGAAATCGGTGTGGTGGTAAGTTTACTCGCCTATGGATGAGATCTCTCAAAGTTAATCCGCTTTAGATGAAAATTCTCTTTCTCAGAGAAAAACCGTAAAATATTTAAGGTTTGGTTTAACTGAGGTTAGTCTCGAATCGACTAAAACTGGTTATGTTCTGGGAAAACTAACTGGCCTGGAGGAAAACTGCATGCAGTTGACTAAAGCGTATTCAGAGATACTCCTAGTATCAGGAAAGGGGTTTGGGAACACTGAGTTATCGGCATTTGATTCTGCTCTCAGAGACGCTGGAATAGGCAACCTCAATCTAGTGAGGGTGAGTAGCATAGTTCCGAGAGGATGCAGAATAGTCGAGAAACTGAACAGACCTTTGATTGAGGGAGAAATACTCCCGTGTGTGTACACTCACTACGAATCCAACAGGAAGGGGGAGGTGATATCCTCAGCAATATCTGTTGCATTAGGCCCTGAATACGGAGTTATAGCGGAGTACTCCGGTCCAACAAGTAAGAAAGATTCAGAGAGAATATCAGAAGAGATAGCGATTGAGATGATTGAGGGAAGAGGATTGGACCTAGAGAGAATAATGAAGACTTCCGTAGAACTCAGAGTATCGGATAACTTCGGGAGTGTAGTGTCTGCAGCGCTCTTCGTGAGGTGATGCCCTTGAGGGGGTTAGGCAGACATTTAGTCGTAGAGATGTATGAATGTGATGGTGTTTTGGATGGGGAGGAGGTGATGAACTATCTGGAAGAGGCTGCTAAGGTATCGAATGCTAAGGTGGTTAAGTCGTTCCTCCACAAGTTCAATCCACACGGAATAAGTGCTGTAGTAGTGATAGAGGAGTCTCACCTAGCTGTCCACACCTGGCCAGAATACAGATTTGTAGCGTTGGACGTCTTCACTTGTGGAGATGAAACAGATCCATGGAGAGCCTACGATTACCTGAGGAGCAAATTCAAACCAAAGAGAGTGTCTGTAATGGAAATAACTAGAGGCATACTCGAGGAGAGTGCCAATATTTGATGGAATTCAGCGAAGAGTACTCTCCTACTGCTAAGTTTACACTCAAAGTGGACGAGATACTCTTCAGAAAGAAAAGCAAACATCATTGGATAACTATATTCGAGAACAGAGATTTCGGGAGAGTACTAGCCTTGAACAACGAGATACAAACTACTACTAGGGATGAATACTACTACCACGAAGCTATAGTTCATCCCGTCATGATATCGGGAGAAGTAGAAAAGGTCCTGATCATAGGCGGAGGAGACGGCGGAGCACTTAGAGAAGTCCTCAAGCACCAAGTAGAAGACGTGCTAATGGTGGAAATAGATGAAGAAGTCGTGAAGGCTTCAAGAAAATACCTGAAAATAGATCAAGGAGCATTCGAGGATAGGAGACTCTCCATGGAAATAGCAGATGGATTCGAATTCGTGAGAGAAAGTAAAGAGAGATTTGACGTGACAATACTAGATCTCCCAGATCCAAATGGGAAAGTGAGGAGACTATTCACCGAGGAATTTTACTCAAACTTGAGAACAAAAGGAGTTTCCTTGCAAGCTGGATCTATGTTCTATAACATAGCCCAATATTGTAGCATATTCAAAACTTTGGAAGAAGTGTTCGGTAAGAAAGAGCCGCTCCCCTACTTATCCCCAGTTCCATCCTACCCAGGTGGAGTATGGGGTTTCTTTTTAATTCCAATAGGAGAGTTCGATTTTTCAAGAATGGACGGAATATTCACTAGATTTTATGACGAAGAAACACATAGGTTCATGTTTTCAATCCCAAAAGACGTCAGATTGTCACTCAATGGATGGACCAAGAAAATGGGTGAAGAACTTGAATTTCCTCTGTAGTAAGAGGGAACCTCCTGGGGAATTCTACTTGGTGGGGATTCCCTTTGACTACACCTCTACATATAGGCCTGGAGCGAGATTTGCACCGTATGAAATAAGAAAGGCGTCACACAGCATAGAATCATTTAGTTTTTATTCTAAAAAGGATCTATGCGAAGTAGACCTAGTAGATCTTGGGGATTTGGAGGTACCTAGTTCTCCAGAATTACTAGAGGAGTTCATTGCTTTAGACGAAATAGCCGACTCTAAATTCGCGGTACTTGGAGGAGACCATTCCGTGACTCTCCCGATACTAAAGAAAATCAGGGATCGCATAGAGTCATACGTGCAACTAGATGCGCATCTCGACATGAGGGAGGAGTATCTAGGAGAGAAGTTCGGACACGCTAGCGTCGCTAGGAGAGCAGTGGAAATACTAGGAGAAGACAGAGTTCTATTGATGGGAGTTAGGTCTGCATCGAAAGAAGAATACCGCTTCTGTTTAGAGAGAGGAATTGAATACTATCCTCCGGAGGATTGGGATAACGGGATAGAAAGCATCTCGAGTTTAAGAGGAGAAGTGTATCTCAGCATAGATTTGGATGTGTTGGACCCATCTTATGCTCCGGGAGTGGGAAATCCGGAACCAATGGGAGTATCGCCTAGCCAAGTAATAGAGGTCATCCGGACATTGGGGAAAAAAATAAAGGCTTTTGACGTAGTGGAGCTGAATCCCCTCTTTGACTCTGGAATCACATCGGTTCTAGCTGCTCACTTAGTGAGAGAGACAATATTACTCTCCTTGTGATGTGTCCTCTTTGCTCCCCTCTTTCTTCATTAGTTTAGCGTATCTGCCGAATGCTTCCAACATCTCTATCGGGATGGGGATTATTACAGTAGTTGCGTTCTCTGTAGCTACTTCAGATATTGTCTGGAATAGCCTTAGGTGTATGGCCTGGGGGATCTCGCTTATTATCTTGGCAGCTTCAGCTATTTTCCTAGCAGCTTGGAATTCACCCTCTGCTTGTATTATTCTCGCTCTCCTGTCTCTTTCAGCTTCTGCCTGTCTTGCCATTGCTCTTTGCATCCCTGCAGGAAGCTCCACATCTTTTATCTCAACGGTAGATACTTTTATTCCCCAAGGGTCTGTAGCTTCATCTATTATTTGTTGGAGTTGCATGTTCAGTTTCTCTCTCTCTGAGAGCAGCTCATCTAGGTGACTTTGACCTATTACACTTCTCAGCGTAGTTTGAGAGATCTGAGAGGTGGCAGCTATGTAGTTCTGCACTTGCACCACCGAGGCTTTCGCATCCATTACTCTAAAGTATACCACGGCATTTACTTTGACTGGGACGTTGTCTTTCGTTATTACTTCTTGAACTGGAACGTCAAGCACTTGGGTTCTAAGGTCAACCTTGACCATTCTATCTATGAACGGGATTATGAATCTTAGTCCAGGCCCCTTTTCTCCAATTAGCTTCCCGAGTCTGAATACTACACCTCTTTCGTATTCCTGAATCACCCTTATAGACATAGACAGCAATATCAGTATCAACAGGACTAGCAGAGCTAAGGCCGACACGGGTATCAAAGTACCACCCTTCTCTAACTCTCTGGAAGATTATATAAGAGTTCCCTAGTACCCGATCCTTAATCACAGGACATATCTGAGCTTCGGTCGCTGGTATTTTCAAGCCGAAATAGGCAAATTAAATAATAGAAAAAGTAACTGAAAAGCCAAGCTAGTAGCTAGTCATTCGAATCCTTACATGAGGACAACTAGAAGAAAGCTTATTACTACTCCGTACGAATTCGATCTCGAGGGAGTAAGATGGGAGTGTATGTGATGTTGACTAGGTTGACCGCCAAGGGTAGGGAGACCGTGAGGGACAATCCGGAGAGAATATTAGAAGTGAACCAAGAAGTAGAAGAGATGGGAGCTAAACTAATAGCACAATATGCTCTATTGGGCCCATATGACTTCCTAAACATATTGGAGGCGCCAGATGAGGCAACTGTAGCTAAGATATCTGTGGAATTAGGTAGAAGGGGAACGATCGAGCCACTGACTATGGTGGCCATACCAATTGAAGAGCTGATCCGCAGGATACATGAACTAGGCTGACTGGAGGGGGAACTTTGCCAGTCTTGGTTGCCTTCTCAGTAGTCCCCTTGGGAGTCGGTACGAGTGTTGGAGAGTACGTGAAATCAGTCATAAAAGAATTGGACAAAAGAGGATTTAAATTCCAAGTAGGCCCAATGTTCACTACAGTGGAATTGAAAAGAGAAGAACTCCGAGACTTCTTTGATTTTCTGTGTGAAATCCACGATAAACTTGCTGGAGAGGGCATAGGAAGGATAGAGACTATAATAAAACTGGATGATAGGAGAGATAAGGAGATAGACATCGAATATAAAGTCAAGAGGGTGCTAGAAGAGTGATGGTGCCGGGGGCGGGATTCGAACCCGCGACCTCGCGGTTTCCCAGGAGGACCCTATGAGCCGCGCGCTCTGACCAGCTGAGCTACCCCGGCGCTACCTTGATCCCTTCCCCATCTCTTTTTCCTATTAAAACTTTGGGTCTCACAGTGAATATCCCGTTCTCAACGACCCCTGGTAGAGAGTTCAGCTCCTTTTCCAATGAGGGAGGGTCGTTTATCTCCCCAAAAAACGCATCTAATATTATGTTACCGTTGTCTGATATAATCGGACCGACTTTTCCAGGAGAAACTCTTAAATTCACTTTTTTTGCTCCTAGTTCAGATATTTTGTCCATAGTTCTTTTGAATCCAAACTTGACGACTTCTATTGGAACAAAACCCACTGATATCTTTTCGACTAGTTTAGTCTCATCCACTATCACTAGAACATCCTTGGAGCATGACATCAGTATTTTCTCTCTTAGCAGAGCACTTCCACCACCTTTAACCATGAATTTCCTCTGATCTATTTCATCAGCCCCATCTACTGTTATCTCTGGAGTGTATTCATTCAATGATCCGACCTTTATTCCGTTCTCCAATGCCAATATTAAGGACTGATAAGAGGATGGTATTCCTATTATTTCGAGATCTTCTGATTTAATTCTCCTTCCAAGAGATTCTATGAATTTCTCTACTGTAGAGCCACTACCTAGGCCCACTACTTGACCATCTTTGATCATCATGGCAGCTTTCTCTCCTAAAACTCGTTTTATCTCCTCCATACAGACCCAAAAATCATGACTTAACTCTCGAATTATAAGCTTTGTCTATGTACTCGGAAGGCAGCCAACGTTTTCTGCTTTCTTCGTTCTAGTGTATGTGGTCCCTGCCGTTCGGCTGTGGCGGACTGAGAGGAAGTTTAGGATACTTATATATAGGGCTTTCATCCACTCGATGACCTATGAAGGAGAAGTATCTCGAACTGAGAGAACTGAAAGAAAAGGCTCCTAGAATATTTGGGATACCCACAGGAACCAAACTAGATGAAATGTTCTTTAAGGTAGAGCTAGAGGGAAACAAGCACGTAAAGAAGCCATTGGGAGGGATACCCCACCTTTCAGTTCTCAACATTACTGGAATACCAGACACTGGAAAGAGTCTCTTAGCCGAGCAGTTCGCAGTGAACCAAGCAGGACTGGGATACAAAGTCTTGTTCGTAACTGTAGAGAACCCGGCGAATTTTCTATATACTTCAATGAAATCCAAATCAGAAGCAATGGGAATTGACTTCTCGAAAGTAGAAAGAAACATAGTGGTAATAGATGCTTCTGAAAGCGAAGAATTGAGGGAAAACCCTAGAGCGCTCTTAGAGACAATGGACTATGCCATTTCCGAGAGAAAGTGTAGTAATACAATAATAGATAGCGTAACCGGTTTATATGAGCACAGGGAAGTGATGGCTAGACAAATAGTGAGACTCATATTCAACTTCCTGAAAAGAAAGAGGCAGACTGGGATTCTAGTGTCTCAGAAGAGATCTACTCAGGCTAGTGAAAGCGCAGAAGCAGCTGGTGGACTAGCAGTAGCCCATATAGTCGACGGGACAATAGTATTGGATAAGAGAGTGATAGAGAGCAAATGGGAATCCAATCTATATGGTCTCCCGATAGGACAAGTTCTGAGGACAATAAGAATTGATGGATGTAGACTCACACCCCATGACACAAGGACTTGGGTCTTCGAGATAAGCGATTTAGGATTAATAGAAATAATTTCACCCTTGGAGGAATTCCAAAAGCAAGAAGAAAAGTAAATGAGCTCTGAAGAGGGGTGTATAATAGTATGGAAGTAATTGTTAGACCGAAAGGTGGCGATCTAGACGAAATGGCTAAAAGAGTCTTTTTAGAGAGTATAGAGGTACTGGGAGGCCTAAAGAAACTCGTAGAATACAGGAATTTAACGTGGCTGCCGACTTTAGCAGAAGCGTCTTACGTGGTGATTCTAAGAAACGAAGGGATGAAGACGTACTCCGAAATAGCGAAGGAGTTGGGGATAACTGAACAAACTGTTAGGAACATAATTACTGCGAACAAGGAGAAAGTTATGGAGTATCTAAGAGGAGAAATTGATGAACTAAGAGAACACATAGCTGGCGGAATAGCGAAAATAGCATATGAGAGGCTTAAAAAAGAAGAAAGGTTAGGAGAAAGAATAGAGATTGGGCAAAGGGAGGCAGAAGTACTGGACATAGATTGGGCCGTACACGTACTAGCTAGGATAAAAGGTCTTGAATTTCCTGTGAACAAGGAGGAATTAATCAGCAGACTGAGTAATTTACTTATAAAGGGTAAACGTGCAGAAGAAATACTAGAGTCAATGGAATATCCAATAAAAAATCCGGCAGACCTTCTTCACAAGCTGAAAGAGAAACTTCAGCAAACTTAGAGGGAATACACAAAATTTTTATCTAAACGAGGAAGAGGTGATAAGGGCCCGTGGCTCAGCTTGGTTAGAGCGCCCGCCTGATA
>Ga0190367_1001954_pt1 | contig 11205 bp, 10 predicted proteins | sample 4872181011_MG_FD_171838 | JGI IMG/M metagenome (GOLD analysis project Ga0190367, IMG submission 171838) | Hydrothermal vent microbial mat bacterial communities from Southern Trench, Guaymas Basin, Mexico - 4872-18-10-11_MG | ecosystem: Environmental > Aquatic > Marine > Hydrothermal vents >... | reverse complement strand
GATAGGGTCATCAAGGGCACGGCTGGCGCCTGAGTCAACATTAATATTCGTGCTCCACAGGGGGGACTGGGGTCAGCAGTGAGGATTAGGGAGCGGAGGCTACGCATCAGGAGGAGGGATGAAGTGCCGCGGGGGCAGGCCCGCATGAACCCCAAGGCTATGGAGTACTTAGGCATCAGGGATAGGGTGGAGATAGTGGTAGGCGGCAAGAAGAGGCTGGTCTTCAGAGTGCTGGGGCTCGACTCCGTGCCTGAGAACGAGGTGTGGTGCAACGCGGATGAGCTGAGGGAGCAGGGCATCGCCGATAACACCATCGCGGCTGTCAGGGCGCCCCTGGCGACCACGGGGGTGCGAGCGTGAGCATAGAGGTGGGATCGGGGAGGCCCACCACCGCTGATGAGAGGCTAGCGGGGATCCTGAGGAGCGAGCTGATGACTGCCAAGGAGATGCTCAAGAGCATAATCAACGTCCTCAGGGGGGTTGGGGAGGCGGAGGAGGCTGAGCTCAAGAGGATGTTGAAGGAGATTGGCGAGGGTAAGAGGAGGATAGAGCTGCTCCAGAGGGAGTTCCTGGATTACTTCTCCAGAGTGGCGCCCTCCCTCTACAATAGGGAGGAGTGGATGGGGATGTTCGCGAAGATCTCCGGGATCGTCGACAAGCTGAGCGGCATAGCCTACAGGGCCGAGTACCTGGCATCCAAGTCGTGGAGACTCCCCAGGGGTGTGCGTGAAGCCCTCGTGGAGCTAGCGTCCTCGCTGCTCTCGATAATAGACCAGTACCTCCTAATGATGAACGTGGCGCTGAGCGAGGTGGACAAGGCGCTGGAGGCGCGGCGCAGGATAGCGCTCACCGAGGCGGAGATAGACTCCAGGTACAGGCGCGCCACCTTCGCCATACTCGACGCCCCCATCTCAGCCCCCTGCGCCATACTGCTCCTCTACATCGCGGAGATGCTCGAGGACGTGTCGGACTTGGTTAACTCGGTCGCGGACGACCTGTACCTAGTGGCGCTCTCCTCGGCTTAGCCGAAGAACTCGAGTAGCGTCCGCTGCCCTCTCTCGAGCAGTTGCTGGTCCTTAACGCCGAAGTACTCGAGGATCCTCAGAGCTGCTGGGAGCACCTGCTTCCTCACGTAATAATCGTAGTCTATCTCCTCGGGGCTCTTAACCAGGATGTAGGGCACGGCCTTGTCAGCCAGCTTGCCAGCCCCCTTGCATATGACGAAGCCTATCTTCTCACCCTTCCCCACCCTGTAGCCCGCCTCTATCAGCCGCCTCGCGGCCACGACGTGCGCGGCCTCAACCTCGTAGTCCTCGAGTGACTTGCTGAGAGTCTTCCATATTATCAGCTTCTCGAGCGGTATCTTGCCAGCCCTCAGGTCGTCTATGACTCCCCTCACGTAGTCGACGGCCTTGGTCACGTCGCCCTCCCGGAGCACGATCTCTATAACCCTCTCCTGCACCTCCTTCGCTATCTCAGCCCAATCGCCCCTAACCGCCTCGAGGCCGACGACGTCCACCCTGCCGTCCTCTAGGAGGCCGCAGTAGCGCTTCTTGGCCTCCGTGAAGAATACCTTCTTGTATATTTTATCCACCTTTATGTCCAGGTCCAGCCGCTCATTGATGATCCTTATCAGCTTCTCCACCTTATCCGGCACGTACTTGACGAATATGCTGTCAGTGTCGCCGTATATCACCGTGAGCCCCAGCTCCCTAGCCATCCTTATGGTCTCAGTGATCACGCGCCTGCCCCAGGCGGTCGTGGCCTCCGCCACCTCCCTCTTGTACCACCGAGCCCCCACCCATCCACAGTAGCCGTAGGTTGCGTTAGCTATCACCTTCAGGGCCTTCTGCCTCTCGTCCAACACCCTGTACTCCGGGCTCTCCGGGTCCAGCCCCTTCATCTGCTCCCTGATCCTCCTCCTAGCCTCAAGCAGCCTCTCGAGGACCCTCTTGTAGAAGCCTGGCGGGCTCTTCCTGAACCTGTGCCCCACCTCAGGGGCCACGTAGACCTCGTCGGGGCTCACAGGCACGTCGGGGGGCACGTAGGTGTCGGGCGATATGTTGTACTTTATCATCAGGTTGGGGTACATGGAGCTGAAGTCGAGGACGGCTATGTTCTCGTGCACTCCTGGCCTGGGCCTCAGCACTATCGCGCCCCTATATTTCTCGTAGGGCCTCTCCACCCTGTTGGGTATCAGCTCCCCGAACTTGTAGGCGGCCCTCATCAAGTGCCACTCAACCCTGTAACCCACAGACGCGGCCCCTACCTGGTCTAGGGTGAGGCCCACGATGTTCGCGAGCTGTATCGCGAATGGGAGGAACTTCTCCCCAAGCCCGTACGTGCTCTCGACGTCGTCCCTGGCGTACTGGAGCAGGATGGGCCGCTTAGCTGGGTCGTCCCAGTACTCGTGTATCCGTGCCCCCTCTATCAGCACCCGCTCGCTCTTCTTCTTGACGCCTAGGTAATCGGCAACGTTCTCCAGCGTCTTGACCTTGACCTCCCCTATCTCTTCAGCGAAGTCGTAGAGGTCAACGTTAGCCCTCCCCACTACCGAGTAGTGGCCATAGACGCTGGGTGCTGGCTCGCCCCCTCCCCTGGAGACATCAAGCCTAATCCTGTGAACCCTGCACCTCGCGAGGAGGTACGGCCAGTCAAACCTATTGCTATTATAACCTATTACCACGTCGGGATCAAACGATACGAGGTCCTCGGCGAACCTCTTTATAGCCATTCTATCGTCCTTGCCGTCTGCTGTGAATAGCTTGACCTCGCCATCGCTCCTAGCCGCGGCTATCACTATCACGGGATCCCTCTCCGGGTTGGGCTCGCCGAATGGATTGTAGCACTCTATATCGAACGCGTATACCTTAAGCTCGGGCGGGCTGCTGGAGCCCAGGTACTGGGGCCTGCCCTTAGCTAGGTAGACGGCGTCCACCCTCCACCCCGACTCGTTGCGCACCTCCTCGACTTCAACCTCGTGCCATCCACAGGGATAGACGTCGTTATCTATCATGTACCTCATGTAGAACCTGATATCAGCCTCCAACACCTCCTTGACTCCCTCAATCTTGGCTACAGCCTCCCTGAACTGGGGCACTGTCCTGGGAGACGTCAGCGTCACCTTAATGGCCTTGACAGGCCTTCCAAAGTACTTCTTGTCAACTATCTCCACTCCAAGTATATTGTACTTGTTAGAGTACCTGGCAATACGCTCAGCTACCCTCTCCTCCTCGCCCTCCCTCGGCAGTACGTAAATGTACGGCCTGAAGCTCCTATCCAGTATTACGACGCGCCTACCCTCCCTATCTATGCCCCACAGCCTAACCTCTGGAGCTCCCCTAACCACGTCATAGCTGGCATCCAGCAACCAGAACTCGACCTTCATCCTCACCAGTTAAGGCCTGTAAGCGCCTTTAAACTTAGGGGGTCAGAAGACTCTCACACGCTTCTAGGCTCTGGATCTCTATCCCTCACGTAAGGCGTCCGGACTTATAGCCCCTAGGGACGTAGGTCTCTCGATGCTTCTCCCTGAGCGCCTCTAATAAGGGGGTCACTGGGTCGTCAGTAAGGTTTATTAGATCTCCTAAACTCACAAGCTCGCGCTTAAAGTCCTCCAGCTCCGCTTCCGTCACGGTTGCTGTGACGATGTTAATGCCGCCCGTCTCATTAAGTGAGTAGCTTAGGGCGTAGCGGGATAGTGCCTCTCGGAGCCTTTTTTCTTCTCCCTTAATAATCGCTTTGATGAGATGCCTCCTCTTAGCAATTCTAGCTAATGCCTCCCCATAATCATTGTATATGGCTTCCATCCTTCCCTCATACATCACCGCGACCCTGCCTGGGAGCTCATGTATATCAAGGGGATTATGAGTCACTATCAGTACGCATCTCTCTCTAGCTTCTCTCCTCACGAAATCGAGGACCACAGCTCTAGCAGCGGCATCTAGACCAGCTAGTTCATCCGCTATAAGCACCACTGCCGTGTCAGCCAGCATGAGCTTGGCAAACTCGAGCTTCCTCCTAGTGCCGGGGGAGAGATTCATCAGTGGCTCATCAGCGTACTCGGTCAGCCGCAGTAGGCTTAGCACATCGTCTATTTTAGAGCAGTCCTCCCCCCTAAACTCGCAGTAAAGCCTCAGGTACTCTCTAGGAGTTCTGAGCCCGAAAGGAGGAGTTGCTGGCTCCTGCCTAGCCACAGCCACTAGCCTCTTAGCGCTAGGATGCGAGTGCACGTTAGTATCACTAATCCAGACAGCTCCTCTCCAGGGTCTCAGGATACCAGCTATTGCATGAACTAACGTAGTCTTCCCTGCCCCATTTGGTCCGACGATGAATGTGACCCCCTTATCAGCGCTGAAGCTAATATTTTTTAACACAGCCTTTCCCACGACGTATCCAAACACTATACTTAGGACTTTAAGTAGCATAAGCCGGAATTTTTTATATTTCCTCCCCTCTTATATATGTCGGAATGGGTAAGGGGTATCCCCTCTGTGGGAGTTGCCCCCCCGAGACACTTTACGAGATCGTGAAAGGAAGTGGTTATTGCCAGCAAAATTGCCACTACATTGGTTCAACGGTAACCTGTGAGGTATATGTGTGCTACATAGTAGATTGTTATATTTGGAATCCAGAAGAGGACACAGGAGGCCCTATTATAGCCACTGCTTACGAGCCATACAGGTATGTAGGAGACCCCTTTATATGGGGGAGCAGAATAATAGTTAGTGCGAATCCTGAGGACCTTGAAGAGCTTGCTGTCGATCTCTCAGAAGGAGGTTTGAGGCTCTAGTAATGAGGCTGTTACTGATAGCCGATATAAGTGGATCCTCTTATACTAAGGTAGCCGTTGAGCTGATGAAGCGATGGGCTAAGAAAGGAGTGGAGCTGAAGCTTGCGGCTCCGCTTTTATCGCCTCCGTTCAGAGGCTTAGAGGCTGGTGCCTTACACTACGTCTATGAGGGTTTCAGCGTACCGTTAATCTCTGGCTACTGTGGAGGAAGAGCCGCGTCATGTGAGCTCATAAAGGCCGCTATGAAGGCTGATGCGGTGATATATTTGTGTGAACCATTACTTATATCATTGAACGATGTTTTCACGACATTAGTTACATTGAAGGAGGAAACCAGGATCTTCGGCCACTTCGCCCTCAACTATTATCCGCTAAATTCGGAGAGGTATAGGGAGAAGCTCGATGCCTGCTTTGACTACATAATACCCCTTACGCGTTATGAGAGTGAACTAGCATCTCAAGTGCTAAAAGAGTGTAAGGTGCTCAGCCCAGTACCTCATGGTGTTGATCTTTCAGTTTATAGACCATCGGCGTGGATGGCTGGCGACATTGGGAGAAGAGTAAAGGATATGGAGGGTTTTAAGGTACTATTCCTAGGCAGAGCTGCTATTTATAAGGATCTAGGCAGGTGGTATAGAGTCCTAGGTGAGTTAGCTGCGAGAAAAGTACCTGTGAGAGGGGTTGTGAAGGTAACGGGCCCTCTCGGAGTTGATGCACCCTTAAGGCCCGAAGCCTTAGAAGACGCGAATAGCCTAAGGGGAAGGATGTTTTACGTGGGCGGCTGGCTTGAGGAAGCTGGGCTTGCATCACTAATCTCAGCATGCGACGTATTTCTCACCACATCTATCTGTGAATGTTTTCTGTTATCTGCGCTTGAGGCTCAAGCCTGCGGTCTTCCCGTAGTCTTGCCTGACCTTCCTTCTTTAAGGGAAGTCTACGGTGACAGCGCTATGTATCTTAAAAGAGAGGGTTGGTGGTATGATGGACTCGGCCTTAAACTGCCATTATCTTCAGTTGAAGATGCGGTCGAGAAACTCTTGCTTCTCTATAATGATGAGGATCTCAGGGAGGAGTGGAGAGCGAAGTCTCTTGAGAACGCTCAGAAGTATACCTGGGATGCAGCTGCTGAAAAGCTGATTAGGTGCCTGGAGGCAGGATGAAGTCCAGCAAGCCTGTCAATATCCTCCTAGTTTTAAAATGGGTTCTCAAGGCAGAGATTAGAAGGGTACCCCTTAACCTGACACGTCTCCTCCTCTCGCTTTATACGGTGACGGCGTACTACGCCTCGATACGGGCTGTAAATGAGCATTATGCTCTACTTAGTGGAGTGGGACTCATTTTGAGCAGAGCCGTGCACAGATACTTCTCTCCCCTCACATCCCCTACTGCCGCTGAGTACGCACCCCTCTGCCTTACTGCAGAGCTGCCTATAAGCTTCTTTCACATATATGCTGCAGCATGGATTTCGTCTACGTTATTCTCAGCATGCCTCACCCTCCTTAACTTAGTGTTGCTAAGTGCGGCAGTGAGTCTCCTAGCCCCATCACCCCTGATTCTCTCGCCCTTCCTAGCCTTGATGTTGGTAGCCACTAGCGTCTCCACATCAGTGTACTGGGCCACAGTACACTCGATTAATATCTATGCCCAGAACATTGCTTTAGTCGCCTTAGTCAGGTTAGCTGGCAAAGCGCTGAAGGGAAAGAGGCTGAATGTAATGCAGTCCGCTATGAGTGAGTTAATCACAGTAGTGTTTAGCCTAATCTCCCTGTCTTCCCCGGTGTATTTCACCTTAGACTCTATGCCGTGGTGGGCCAGGCCACTGGCGCTCGTTAACCCCACGACGTATGTCATCGAGTATGGGAGGGGAAATTTGGATGCTATGAGTGCGGCAGCGCGCTTATTAGTGCTTAGTTGCACGCTAGCATTTCTTAACGTCTTCCTTTTCAGGTATTTAAGTTCACGAGGTCGTTGGATGGTACCACAGGCCTGAAGCCCGCCCTAGGCTGGCACGAACTCCTCCTTGACCCCGCTGTTATCTATCACGAGTAGGTCCACTCCGTCGCCACTGACAGCGTCTCTGCTGAATGCAGCTTTTACGGCCTTTAAGGCTAGGCTGCGCGCATCCTCCAGGCATATGCCGCGCTTATACTCACCCTCTATGATGCTTATCGCGAGCTGCGCCCCCGTTCCCAGGGCGGCGTACTCCTCTTCTATTATCGCGCCGAGAGGATCTAGCACGTAGATGTGCGGCCCCTCCTCATCCACCCCGCCAACGATCGTCTCCACCAGGTAGGGCATCAGCTTACTGCTGTAGAGTATGAGGGAGAGCAGCTTAGCCACGCTGTAGACCCTAGGTCTGAGCCCGCTCTCGAGCTCGAAGAGCTTCATCTCAGCCTCGAGCACCCTAGCCAGCGTCTGCATATCCGCGATGAAACCCGCGCTAGCTACGCCAGCCCTGTCCAGGACCTTGAAGACCTTCTTCCCCGCCTTGCTCATCAGCATGTAGCCGTAAGTCACGCGCTTATCAGCAGCTAGCACCACGCCCTCCTCAGCCTTAATGCCCACAGCCGTAGCGCCCGGGTAGTAGTAGGCCAACCCAACCCCCCTCCACCCTTAGTGGAGAGACTTAAAAGGTGTTTGTCAAGCCTCAGCCCACCCCGCCTCATCCCGCTCGAGATGCGCTCTCGGCAGAGACTCCCCTCACTGCCCATGGCCCCCGCCTAGAGCAGTAGCTACGACTCATCCAGCCACGTGCAGAAACCTCTGGTGCTAACCAGCAGCGGGCGTGCTTCAATAACTAGGGGAGATGGACCTCGGTAAAGGGGGAGGTGCCTCACCACTCGGCTTGGGACAGCGGAGCCTCATCGGGCGCCTCCACCTCAACTCGCTCACCTCCGGCTTAAAAACGTTGATTGTCAGCAGGCCTCATTGAGGCAGCGCAGCTGGCGGCTAGTGATGAGGGACCTAGTTTAAATAGCTGCTCTCCTTAGGTAGCTGCGCAGGAGGGGGTCCAGCTTGATAATAAGGCTGAGGGAGCTGGAGAGGATCAGGCTGAGGAGGGGGGTCTTGATTCAGGGGCTCCCTGGGATAGGGCTTGTCGGCAAGATGGCGGTAGACTACATAATCAGGGAGCTCAAGCTGCCTAAGGTCGCTGAGCTGTACTCGGAGGGCTTCTTCCTGCACGGCGGTAACGTGGGGGTGCTCGTTGATGAGAGGGCTGTACTCAAGCTGCCCACCTACGACTTCCACCTCTACAGGGGTGGGGAGCGGGACCTGATATTCCTCACCGCTCCCGTCCAGCCCGTCAGCTGGACACAGTACGAGGTGGCTGAGCACGTGTTAGACTACTTCCAGTCGGCAGGCGGGGTAGAGGTAGTGGGAGTGTGTGGCACGACGATGGGGGATGGGCCTGGCGTGTACTTCGCGACTGCCAGCGCGGAGGTAGCTGACGAGCTAGTGAAGTTGGGCTTCAAGCCCTCGCCGGGCGGCGTGATCACGGGGGCTTGCGGCTTACTCCCAGCTCTCGCAGCCCTGAGGGGGCTCAAGGCATACGTCCTAATGGGCTACACTACGCGCGTCGAGCCGGACCCCGCTGCAGCGAAGCTGCTAGTACAGGCGCTATGCAGGCTTTACGGCCTGAAGGTCGACCTCAAGAACCTTGATCTCCTAATAGAGGAGCTGAAGAGGCGGGAGGCTGAGATGCTGAAGGCCCTCAGAGAGGCTGCAAGGGAGAGGAGGGGAGAGGCTCCACCCTTCTACGTGTGAATGAAGCACTGGGAGAAGGTAGCTCAGCCAAGAGCTGTCTATCCGAAAACTGGTAAAACTCTACTCTCAGAGGCTTAGCGAAAGGAGAGGCGATGCCGGTGAGTGACGTCACCGCACTAGCGGGCTCTAGGGAGGAGCAGGCTTCGTGGGCTCTTTTCTGCGTATAGGCTCAACCCTCCTCACGTGTTCTTCTCTTAACAGGGCCAGCACGGCTTCCCTAATTATGTCGGATACCGATGGATAGAGGCCAGCGTCAACGAGGCTCTTCAGAGCCTTGTACATCTCGTGGGAGATCCTCACCGAGATCCTGACCACGGTAACACATCAAAGCCGTAGTAGATAAGTTCATCACCGCCCCCTGGACTCAGGGCTCCAGACCCTCGTCACAGCTCGGCGGGGATATGGAGGGGAAGCTCCTTAAAAATGCGTGTATCGGTAACGCGTGGCTAGTGCACCGCCCCCGCTCCCCGGGACTTACGCGTTATTGGTGAAGTTGCCGGATGGCTTACGCGTCAAAGTGCGTGGGCGCACCCACTTACTTGCGCCAGGCACGTACGTGTACGTGGGCTCGGCGCTGGGGCCGGGAGGGCTGAGGGCAAGGCTGGTGAGGCACTTCTCGAGGAGTAAGCGCTTGAGGTGGCACATAGATCAGGTAACGTGCACTGTCGCACCCATGCTGGCAGTCTACGCGGTCTCCAGTGAGAAGCTGGAGTGCGCGCTAGTGAGTGAGCTGCTCCGTAGGGGCTTCCGGGCCCCAGTGAGGGGCTTCGGGTCTAGCGACTGCTCTCAGGGCTGTCCCGCCCACCTGCTGGCCTGCTCCTCCAGCCTCCCCAGGTGCCTTAGGCTGATACTCGAGGCTTTCCTGGCGCTGAGGCTGCGCCCCCGCCTGCTATATCACCTCCACCCTGCAGACTCCTTCTAGCGCCCTCCTAAACTTGTCCGCATCTCTATCACTCCCTACTATGGCGCCGTAGTGCATCGGTATTGCTAGCTCCGGCCTTATCCTCTTGGCAGCCTCCACAGCCTCCTCAGCATTCATCACGTACACTCCACTCACGGGGAGGAGCGCTACGTCGACTTGGCCCCTGAGCCCCTCCATCTCGGGGATTAGGTCGGTGTCGCCAGCGTGGTATATCCTCACACCAGCCAGCTCGACGATGACGCCTATGCCCCCATAGGGGCGGGGGTGGAAGGGCTTCCCAACGTTGTAAGCTGGCACTGCCCTCACCCTTACTCCCTTAATATTTATCTCGTCGCCGGGCTTCAACAGCTCAACCCTGTACTTCAAGCCGCTGAGCTTACGGCTGCAGTTAGCGGCGGCGACCACCACTCCATCCTCCTTGAGCACCTTAGCCAGGTCCTCAACGCTGCAGTGATCGTAGTGGTCGTGCGTACATATGGCGAGGTCCCCATCCCGGCTCGCAGCCTCCACCCTGAATGGGTCGATGTAGACGACGACACCACCGCCCTCAAGCCTAAAAGCAGCGTGGCAAAGCCTTCTTATCCTAACACCCTTGAACTCGACCTCCCCCACGGTGGCCACCACTTGTCCCTACTGCCCCACCGTTTAAAGCTATGGCTTCCAGCGCCAACTGCCACCTCAGCCCCCCGCTACCCGGCCAACACAGAGGGTCTAAAAGGAGAGTTTGCGCCTCAGTACTGGGGAGTAAGCATGAGGCTCAATGAGTACGCCCGCAAGATAGCGGTGACCCTGCTCCTGGAGGGTCTGAAGGCGGTGGACCCCCAGCGGCTCATATTGGAGAGAGTCAAGGTTGAGGAGGGAGTGCTGAGAGCTGGAGGCAGAGAGCAGGATGTGCGTAATGGCGTGTACGTAGTGGCGCTTGGCAAGGCCGCTGGCGAGATGGCTAGGGCTGTAGAGGAGCTGCTCGGCGAGCTCGTGAGGGCTGGCGTGGCGGCAGTGCCGCGCGGCTCGCCCAGGGTTGAGCTTAGGAGAGTGCGGGTCATCGAGGCTGGTCACCCATACCCCGATGAGGGGAGCCTGGAGGCCGCTCGCCTAGCGCTCAAGCTGGCTCAGGCGGCCAGGCAGGAGAAGCTCCCCCTCCTAGTCCTGATCTCGGGAGGTGGCTCTGCCCTCATGGAGATGCCGGCTCCGGGCCTCACGCTCGACGACTTGAGGAGGACCACGGAGCTCCTCCTCAAGTCGGGGGCGACGATAGACGAGATAAACGCAGTCCGAAAGCACTTATCAGCCGTCAAGGGTGGCCAGCTAGCAGCTGCCGCCCACCCCTCTCCCGTGCTATCCCTCGTGATATCTGACGTAGTGGGCGATAGGCTGGATGTAATAGCCTCAGGGCCCACAAGCCCGGATCCCACGACCTACAGTGATGCGAGGTCGGTACTGGAGCGCTACGGGCTCCTAGATAAGGTCCCACAGGCAGTCCTCAAGGTCCTCGAGGAGGGGCGTAAGGGCGAGAGGCCTGAGACCCCCAAGCCTGGTGACCCCAGGCTAGAGGGCGTGGCTAACGTGGTGATCGGGAATAACATGACCGCCCTGCTCGCCATGGAGGCGTACGCTAGGCGCATGGGGCTGAACGCCGTGGTGTTATCCAGCATGATCCAGGGGGAGGCGAGAGAGGCTGCGAAGTTCCTAGCCGCCATAGCGCTGGAAGTCAAGCGCAGCTCAGTGC
>Ga0190367_1001953_pt1 | contig 11205 bp, 15 predicted proteins | sample 4872181011_MG_FD_171838 | JGI IMG/M metagenome (GOLD analysis project Ga0190367, IMG submission 171838) | Hydrothermal vent microbial mat bacterial communities from Southern Trench, Guaymas Basin, Mexico - 4872-18-10-11_MG | ecosystem: Environmental > Aquatic > Marine > Hydrothermal vents >... | reverse complement strand
TTATGGAATTGAATTCATTTCAGCAATATCAAAAGAAAACTTTATAGGATTTCAATTCCATCCAGAGAAGAGTGGAAGGATTGGATTGAGATTGCTCGAAAATTTTGTTAAAATGTGCAAGCGTTAACTCAAATATCCAGCCAATCCCCTCAACTTAGATCTCATAACTTTAGATTCATTCAATAACTCATTAAAATCCAACTTGTCAATCCTACAAACTTTTCCTCCCCTCACATTCTCACAAGTCTCTATCCAATCAACTCCCTCGCTCAAGCATCTTCTTACAACATCCACTTCAGCAAATGCAGATTCCGCTATTATAGCTAAATCTGAATTTTCTAAAGCAAACTCATTCCCATTAAAAGATATTGCAATTCCCTTCTTCCTTGCATAGCTTAGCATATCCTTATCGGAAATACTATCTCCTATTACTATCGGCTTTTCAGGTTCATAATTCAAAACAACTTCAAGCTTTCTCTTTCCTCCAACTGCCTTAACATCGTTAATTATCCTTCCAGCTTCAGTTTTAGCAAGTTTCTTCCAAAAGAATTCGTTTAACCAGTTTACAGCTATTAGGGATTTCTTATCTGGTGGTACAATTATTTCGGGTAGATTTGCTATAATTTCAACTGCCTCAAGTATATCCCTCTTCAAATCACTATTAAGTTTATACTTTTCAGGATAGAACTTCGTAGAATAGTATTTCAGGTTAAGGGGTTTTGCTGAAACTTCCAAAAACTGCTCGTAACTTGTAGAGATTACTATTGGATTTTCAATTTCTTTAATGGCATCCTCTGCATCAGGTGTGTACTTCAAAACTTTTTCAGCCAAATCCTTCAACTCCTCATTACTAACATCGTTAGCAACTAAGAATACTGCCAAAAGTCTTAAAGTGTCTCCAGCTTCATAATCATCCCTTCTCTCAATGAGAACCAAGTAATCGTCATACTGACTCAACCTCTCAAAAAATTCGTAACTATTGAAAAAGGCTATTGCACATTCATATGCAAAATCCGTTAGAACCCAAGGGCCTTCCCAATCTGTAAAAATCATGAAATCACCTAAATACATTCATCAAAAAACTTTCTATCTCAGATTTTGTCTTTGCACCCTTCAATCTTCCAACTTCAATACCATCCTTCATAGCTACAACTACTGGCAGAGCAATTACTCCAAATTTCCTTGCGAAATCTCTTTTTTCCATGACATTAACTTTGATCAGCTCAACATCATCAAATTCTTTCAATACATCTTCTAGAATTTTTTCTACAATCTTACACGATTTACATCTTGGAGAAAAGAACTCTATTATAACTTTTCCTTCCGGAATTTCCATAATGATCTTTATGTCGTATTGCATAAAATTCAACCGAAAACGATATATTTTCTCAATTCTACTACTTAACAAGCGGTCGTAGTCTAGGGGGTAGGACACGGGCCTCCCGAGCCCGTTGCCCGGGTTCAAATCCCGGCGGCCGCATTTTATGTTTATTTTTTCCTTGATGAATTTTGAAGTCACCAAAATAGATATCAAGAGGTACGTGTATGTAGAATAAGTGGTAACGTTTGGCATAGATATTGTCGGTAATAACAGATATGCACTATTTATACTGGAAAGTAAGGAGGGAAAGATAGTATCACAGATAAGACTATTCAGACTTATTAGAAGGTACAGACCAGATATAGTTGCAGTAGATAATGTTTTCGAGCTATTTAAGTCAAAAGATGAGCTTGTAAAATTCCTAAAAAATGCACCTCCAAAAACAAAGCTCATTCAAGTTTCTGGAGATTACTCCTTACCTGCTCTATCTAAGAGATTCGGACTTACAATAAATCCAAGAAATCCTATGGATGAAGCAAAAGCTTGTGCTTACCTTGCAAAGCTTGGAGTTGGTTATGAAGTATCTGTTTTCATGGATAGAACAGTAATAACAGTCTCAAGAAATAGAAGCTTGGGAAGAGGAGGCTGGAGACAAAAGAAGTACAAGAGGAAAATACACAATTCTGTCAGACAGGTCTTTAATGAAATAAAGAATAAGTTGGATGAACTGGGGCTTGAATATGTTGAGAAAGTAAAGAAGGGTTTCGGAGGATTTTCAAAAGGTATTTTACTGGTGAATGCTCCCAAGAGTGAAGTTCCTATAAACTCTTTCAGATTTGGGGATGTTCAGGTAAAAGTTGAAGCTGTTGAGAAAGATAAAGTAGAGCTTATCCCTCTAAGGAAGTCAAAACCCTTTGTAATAGTTGGTATAGACCCTGGAACTACTACAGCAGTTGCATTAGTCGATTTAAATGGAAATCTACTTGATGTAAAGAGTAAAAAGGGATGGGGGTTTGGAGAAGTTGTTGATTACATAACATCGATAGGAAGACCTGTCGTTATTGCAACTGACAAATCAAATCCGCCAGATCTAGTTCTAAAACTTAAAGCATCATTTAATGCTGTTTTGTGGTCTCCTAGAGAAGATATGAGCGTTGAGAAGAAAAGGATGATAACTTCCAACTATTCATATCTAAACGATCATGAGAGAGATGCTATAGCGGTTGCAATATCTGCTTACAATACATACAAAAATAAAATAAGGAATATTGAGAAGAGAGTCCCAGCTGGGCTTGATGTAGATTTTGTTAAGGCTGAAGTCATAAGAGGAAGTTCTCTAAAAGATATACTGAGAGATGAGGAGAAAAAGAAAAAGAAGGTTGAGAAGAGAAGGAGTAAGCTAAAGATTGACCTGAAGATTGTAGAAGAGTTGAGGGAGGAGAACGAAATTTTAAGGAAGAAGATTAGAGAGCTTAGTGAAGAAGTTGAGAGATTGAGAAGTAAAATTGTAGAAATGTCTAGGGAGAGCTATGATAGAATTAGAAGGGATAACTTAGTTAGATCTCTTCAAAGTGAAATAAATGAATTGAGAAATGCTTTGAGAGAGAGAGAAGAGAAAATAAGAGAGCTTGAAAATGAATTGGAAATCTTGAAAAGAATGAAGATGCTTGAACTTAAAGGATGGAAGAGTGTAAAAGTTCTGAAGAAATTCACAAAGGAAGAAATAGATGAACTTGAAAGAGAATTTGGAATAGAAAGGGGAGATGTAATATTAATTTGTGATGCCAGCTGTGGTGGAAAGAATAATGCAGAATATCTTTGTAAAAAGGAAATAAAAGCTGTTATAGTAAAGAATGAAATGTCGCATCTGGCAAAATCTGTTTTTGAAGAGAAGGAAATCCCAGTAATAGATGTAAATGAAGTTGAGATAATTGAAAGCTATCCATTTGCTCTAATAAACTATGAGAGTTTCGAAGAAGCTTATAGGAGAGCTGAAGAGGAATTGAAAAGAAATAAGATAGATAAGATAGAAAAATTGCTAATGGAATACAAACGTAGAAAAATTTAAAATCTCGAAAACAATTCTTCAAGAATGCTGATAATCTTTGCATCTGTTTTAATGTTACTTTTCATATTTGCAAAAAAGAGGTATATTGGATTTATTGCATGGATTTCGACTGGATTTGCATTTCTTCAAAAGGTGCCAGAATTCTTAGCAATATACGACTACTTTAACACTGTTGTATTTACACTTGCATTTGTTTTCTTCGTAATCCTTGGATACACAACTCTAAAAGGAGATTTGGATGTTATGTTGCAGGTTACAAGATTTTCCCTTTTAGCTATACTCTTCTACTTCCCATTCGAACTTTATGAGCCTTTGAAAAGGGCTCTTATAAAAGTGGTTGCAGATCATACATTTCTATTGGGAAAGATGCTTGGATTCAATTTTGAGAGATTTAGCTGGGATGAGATAGTACTGAATGAAAGAGGTATAAGGATAATATTGCCTTGCACTGGTATAGAGAGCATGGCATTGTATTCTGGTGCCTGTTTTGGAGTAAGAGCAAATTTCAATAGAAAAATAAAGGCATTTCTTATTTCTGTACCTACCATATACATTTTAAACTTATTCAGAAATGTATTTGTCTTGGCATCTTACGGATACATGTGGTTTGGTGAGAACAGTTTTTACATTGCACATCACGTAATTTCTAAATTTCTAGCTTTGATTTCCCTTATAATAATAACTTTATTTGTATTCAAAAAATTACCAGAACTCGAAAACTTGATAATTAATCTCAAAAAGGAAATAGAGAAGGTGATAAGATGATAGTCAGAGAGGGGCTGAAGTATTTGGCTTTTGAATTGTTACTGATACCTTTTACCTTCATAAATAAGTTTGTACTGTTGATTTTAGTTCCTATCATTGCTTTAACCCTTTTCTTCTTTAGAGATCCAGAGAGAATTATAGGGGAAGGTGTTGTTTCACCAGCGGATGGCAAAATAGATTATATTAATGATAAAAGAATCGAGATTTTCATGAACATTTTCGATTGCCATGTCAATAGGAGTCCAGTGGACGGAATCATTAAAAAGATAGTTTATAAGGAAGGATCGAAGTTTCCGGCCTTTATAAGGCACAAAAAATCTGAAAGAAACGAAATATACATAGAAAACGAATATGGAACATTTAAAGTTGTTCAAATTGCTGGTTTTTTGGCAAGAAGAATTGTCTGCTTTGTTAATGAGGGGCAGATCGTCAAGAAAGGTGAAAAGATTGGCATGATAATAATGGGTTCAAGAGTTGTCTTAGAAGTTCCAGAAGGATTTAGATTTGTGAAAGGAATTGGTGAAAAGGTGAGAGCTGGTGAAACCATTGCAATCAGAGCCTAAAATGGCAGATATCTTCTCATTTTTGAATGCATTATCTGGATTCATCGGAATTTGCTATATACAGAATATAAGTTTAGCCATAAAATTTATTTTGATTTCTGCCTTGATGGATGGACTAGATGGATTTTTTGCAAGAAGAAAGGGGGAAAGTCAATTTGGAAAGGAGTTGGATTCTCTTGCCGATTTAGTATCATTTGGAATTTTGCCAGCCCTTATAATTTTCAAAATGGGATTTGCATATGCTTCAATACCTTATTTGCTTGCTTCAATGTACAGACTTGCAAGATTCAACGTTCTTTCTTTAGATGACTTCCTAGGTTTACCCACTACTGCAACAGCTTTGATATTGGCATGTCTTATTGCTTTAAAAATACCATACCTTAATGTAATTGCCCTAATACTTTCAGCTCTAATGATTAGCAAATTTAGGTATGTTAAGGTTAAAAATAGGAAAATAATGTTGTTGGTAGGTGCTGTGATATTACTATCCTTAATCTGGGAAATATTCTATTACATACTACTTGTACTTCTCATAGCTTATGTTATAAGTCCACTTATCAAAGTTAGATTATGATCTGTAAAGCCTGCTTTGAACTTGGAATTAAGCTTGGAGCTATATTTCACCAGTTTATAGGAATACCAATCTCTCTGAAGAATGTGGAGATAATAGAGAAGGCAATAGAAAGCTGTGTAAGTTTACAGCCTTATGTTGAGGAAGTTAGAATTGAGATAGATAGAGATGTTCTGAGAGAAAAAACTTCGAATTTTGGATATACCACACTCTATCCAGAGATGCTTAAAGCTGAAGTTATAGTTAACGTTGATGGTATCAGAGTTAAAGGTTATTTTGAGTGGGTTGAAGAGATTAAGTATCCTCTCATGAGTTTCGAAGTAAAAATTTAAATTTTCCAAATTGAAATTTCTTCCATGAAGGAGATAAAAGTTAAGATACCAACTCTGGATGATGTTCTGCCAAGGGAATTCAAGGAACATATGGCCAATGCATACAAAGAAGTTCTACTAGCTTTCAGATGCCTTATAGATGAAAAAATAAAGAGAATTGATGAGAAAAAGCTTAAAAAGATTGAGATTCAATGAAACCGAAGATTTTGATAACAAACGATGATGGTTTGTATTCATTAGGATTGAGAGCAAGTTACGAAGCTTTAAAGGATTTGGGAGATGTTTACATTGTAGCTCCAATGATTCAGAAAAGTGGTGTTGGGAGAAGTATATCAATAATGACACCCATAAGATTGCAGAGAGTTAATGTTGATGGTATGGAGATATTTGCAGTTGATGGAACTCCAACAGATGCTGTGATAATTGGTATATACGAAGTCATTGGTGATATACCAGATCTGATAGTTTCTGGGATAAATTTAGGTGAAAATCTTTCAACTGAAGCAATAACAACATCTGGCACAGTCTGTTCAGCATTGGAAGGTGCCACTCAGGGTAGTAAAGCCATAGCAATATCCTTAGAAATGCCAGATCATGAAAAATTTGAGATATTTCCAAAAGATTTCGATTTTGGCTTGGCTAAGAAGGTTTTGAGGAAAATAGCTGAAAAGGTTTTGAAAGATGGTTTGCCTAAAGGAGTGGACGTTTTAAATGTCAATATACCTTCTAAGGCAATCGATGAGAGAATAGTTGTTACTAGATTGGCAAGAAAATTGTACAGAACTAGAGTTGAGAAGAGGTACGATCCTCGTGGAAGAGAATACTATTGGATTTACGGTGTTGAAGTTGAAAATGCTTTAAAAGGAACTGATATCTACGCTTTGAGGAGAGGACTTATCTCTGTAACACCGATAAGTGTAGATTTAACAGCCAATGTAGACTTTTCATCTTTGGAGAGGTGGTTAAATGAATGAGAAAGAGAAAGTTGCATCTGAGGCAGTTAAGTTAGTTAAGGATGGTATGGTTTTGGGAATTGGTAGTGGGACTACTGTAGCTCTATTCTTGGAAAAGCTTGGTGAAAGGATAAAAGAAGAGGAAATTACTGTATATGGTGTACCAAGTTCCTATCAATCTTATTTTCTCTCCATAAAAGCTGGTATAAATGTTGTTGATCTTATGGAATATCCAGAGCTGGATATATGTATAGATGGGGCAGATCAGATAGATGAAAATTTGAACTGCATAAAGGGTGGTGGAGGAGCTCTAACTAGGGAAAAAGTTGTTTCTCAGGCATCTAGGAGGTTTATAGTTATTGCTGAAGGTAAGAAGTTTTCAGATAAATTGAGTATTCCAGTTCCGATAGAAGTTCTGCCCTTTGCATACGGTTACGTTAAAAGAAAATTGCAAGAAATGGGTGGATTATGCATTTTGAGAGAAGGAAGCGGAAAAATTGGTCCAGTTATAACAGACAATGGTAACTTTATAGTTGATTGTGATTTCGGTGAGATTGAAAATCCAAAGGAGATTGAAGTTGAACTAAATAGGATTGCTGGTGTTGTCGAGAATGGTTTATTTTGTAATGTGGATGAGGTTATATTGGGTTATACGGATGGTATCAAGTTTCTTAAACGTTAGTCTATCCTTTCAAAATCCTCATTTCCACAGATGGGACATTTAAATTTAAATTCATTTCCATCGTAAACGTAACCGCAAACCTTACACTGGTAGAGCATATTCATAGATTACATAATTCATTATTAATCTTTCTGGGGAACTTTGCCAGATACTATAACTACCAATTTACTCCAGAATCTATAGGGACCAATTTCAACGTATCTTATATCCTCAAGTCCAGCTTTGAGGAACCAAGCTATACACTGTTGTGTTGATGGGAAGAGCATTATAGATTCAGCAATTTTCCTAAAAAATGGATTATCTGGTTTTCTTGGTGCTAAAATAACCACTCTACCATTTGGCTTTGTAACTCTTGCCATCTCCCGAATTCCTAAGTCTGGATTTGGCCAATATTCTATACTACCAGCAGAAATGGATGCATCGAAAACATTATCTTTAAAAGGTAAATTTTCTGCATCTCCCCTCAAAAAGTTAGCTTCAGGAAATCTCTTCACAGCCTTAACAATCTGTTCAGGTGTTAAATCTACTGCAACAACATTCTTCTCCCCAACCTTTCTAACTATTTCATAGGTTGTAAATCCTGTTCCACATCCAACCTCCAAAACTAAATCTCCTTCCATCAAATTCGCCATATCAACTACTTTCTTTCTCATTTCGTTCGAATAGAAGAAGGGATTGACTACGTCATAAATTTTTGAAAAATATTTATAAAAATTTCTGGCTCTCTTTTTATCATCTAGTAGAGCCATTTTATTTTTCTTTCTTGAAAAATTCTTCTAAAGGAATCTTTCCATGCTTAACAACTTTCATGTTTATCTGAACTATGTCAGCAGATATTACCCTACCTCTTACAGTTTTTCTTCTTCTAACTCCCTTTTCCTTTGGATTGTAACCAACACCACCAGAAAGAAGAATTCTTTTCCTTCCAGTTCCAGGTAGATCTGGTCTCATTGGAAATCCGTCCTTATCACTCCCCCCAGTTATCTGAAGCTCGTAATCGGGAGGTAAATCGACCAATGTACCGTTTATTATATCTCCAATCTGCTTTTCGATGAGCTTATTGGCATTTGCTCCACTTACAACTTTCTGATAAGCCTTTCCAGTTTTCGGATCAGATATTACAACCTTAAACTCAACCATGCATCAAAGATTGAAGCTCAATTTATAAAGGTTGTTTTAGGTTTTCGTAGTACTTCAATGCCATATTCCATTCTTCATCGTTCAAAGCTGGATCTTTAACTCCATTTAACAGAAACGCCTCTGTTCTCTCTAGACAAGTTCCGCACCTTAAACATGGTCTTTCTTCACCTCTATAACAGCTCCAAGTCAATTCGTATGGTACTCCCAATTCTAAACCCAATTTTACAATTTCAGCCTTTGTCATCTCAACAAAAGGAGCTTTAATCTCAACCTGCTTATCTGTTGCGAGATAAACTGCTATATCTAATGCTTTAACAAATTCCTTTCTGCAATCTGGATAAATTGCGTAATCGGATTTGTGTGCTGCATAGTAAACTTCTTTTTCACCAACTTTAACAGCATATCCAACTGCTATAGCCAGAAGAATCATGTTTCTGTTCGGAACTACTGTAACCTTTTGACTCTCATTAGTATAAAAACCTTCAGGAACTTCTTCATTTCCTGTCAAAGCTCCCTTTGCAATTAAGTCATGAATGCATGATATGTCTACTATTTTATGATAAATTTTGGCTTTTTTCTTAGCTCTTTCAACAACCATCTTTGCATGCTCAACTTCTTTAGCATGTCTCTGACCGTAGATATAAGTTATCACATGAATTTCATCATAATTTCTCATTAAATACCAGAGCAATGTGCTACTATCCACTCCACCACTCATTATCAATACTGGCATTATTAGATGTATACGTTCATATTAAAAAGGTAAGTTCTAATTTATGTACATGAATGTTTGTGTACTCTACTCGGGAGGAAAGGATTCTAATCTAGCCTTGCTAAAGGCTTTCGATGAGATGAACGTATCTTGCTTGGTATCTTTAAAGCCAAGATCTGAAGAAAGCGTATTGTTCCACTATCCAAATATTGATTTAGTTTATCTTCAAGCTAAGGCATTGAACTTGCCTTTAATAGTTGAGAGATGTGAAGATGATGAATACAGTAGTCTAAAAGCTTTAAAAAGTGCTTTGGAGATTGCTAAAGAAAAATATGGTATTGAGGGTGTTGTTAGTGGCGCAATAAAATCTGTTTATCAAGCTACAAGATTTCAGAGAATTTGTGATGAGTTAAATTTATGGTGCTTCAATCCTTTATGGCTTAGAGATGAGATTTCTATTTTGAGAGAGATAGTGGAGAAAGATTTTGATGTCATATTTACAAGAGTTGCAGGTTTGAGCAGGGATTTTTTGGGTAGAAAGATAGATATTGAAATTGTGGATGAACTTGAAAAAATTAAAAATTATGTTAATCCCGCTGGAGAAGGTGGGGAATTTGAGACTTTTGTTTTGAACATGCCTCTATTCAAAAAGAGGATAAAAATTTTAGAAAGTAAGATCATTGGAAATTATTTCGATGCAACTTTAATAATTGAGAGGGCTGAGCTTGTATGATAACAGTTGTTTCAACTTGCAAATACAGATTGAGCGAGGAGGAATTCGTTAGACCTATTGTTGATATAGTTAAAAGAGAGGGTTACGAGTGTGAAATTATAAATTATAGGAACTTCAAGCCTAAGGGTAATGGAATTGTAATATGTGGAACTGCTATAAAGGATCTTGACTACATGAACTATCTTGAGGGATTTGAAGCTTTGAAGGATTTTTGTGGAAAGGTTTTAGGAATATGTGCAGGATTTAATATAATTGCTAAGATTTTCTCTAATGAAATTGTAGAAAATAAAAAGATTGGCATTTACGAGTTTAAAGTTATTGAGGATAATCCTCTAATAAAGAAGGGAAATTGGAAAGCTTATTTTCTCCAAAAATTCTCATTGAAGAATATAAATGATAACTTGGAGTGCTTGGCACTTCATAAAGATGAAGTCTGCATGTTTAAGGTTAAGGGAAGAGATTTTTATTGTGTATCTTTTTATCCAGAGGTTTTGAATGGGGAGATTATCGTCAACTTTCTTCGCCAAATAAGTTAAATATCTGTTCAATTATCGATTGAACAATGAAGCTTGAAGAATTGAGATTTGGAACTGAACTTGTGAAGAGGGGATTTGCAAAGATGCAGAAAGGAGGAGTTATCATGGACGTTACAAATGCTGAACAGGCTCAGATTGCTGAGGATGCCGGTGCAGTTGCTGTAATGGCTTTGCACAAGGTTCCAGCAGATATCAGAATGGCTGGAGGAGTTGCAAGGATGGCAGATCCAAAGAAGATTCAGGAAATAATGGATGCTGTAACTATACCAGTAATGGCAAAATGCAGAATTGGGCATTATGCAGAGGCTAGAGCTTTGGAAGCTTTAGGAGTTGACATGATCGATGAAAGCGAAGTCCTAACTCCAGCAGATGTGTTCTTCCACATAGACAAGAGAAAATTTACAGTGCCTTTCGTATGTGGAGCGAGGAGCTTAGGTGAAGCTGTAAGAAGAATTTGGGAAGGTGCTGCAATGATAAGGACAAAGGGTGAAGCTGGAACTGGTAATGTCGTTGAGGCTGTAAAGCACATGAGGATTATGAATTATGCCATAGCTGAAATAGAGAAGATGGATGAGGAAGATGTATACGATGTAGCTAAGAACTACGCTAATAGATATGTTGAGCTTGCAAAGATTGTTAAGAGAGAGATGGGATTAAAAGATGAAATAAATCCAAAAGATGTTGTTTATGAGGAATACACACTTGAAGAGATTGTTAAGGGAATTTATGAAGTGCTTATGGAGATAAAAAAGCTTGGGAGATTACCAGTAGTTAACTTTGCTGCTGGTGGAATTGCAACACCTGCAGATGCCGCTTTCATGATGCAGTT
>Ga0190367_1001952_pt1 | contig 11212 bp, 5 predicted proteins | sample 4872181011_MG_FD_171838 | JGI IMG/M metagenome (GOLD analysis project Ga0190367, IMG submission 171838) | Hydrothermal vent microbial mat bacterial communities from Southern Trench, Guaymas Basin, Mexico - 4872-18-10-11_MG | ecosystem: Environmental > Aquatic > Marine > Hydrothermal vents >... | reverse complement strand
TCTTCTCGGAATGCGCATCCAAGCCCACAAAGGCGCTCACGTCATGGCTTGAACGCCTCCCACGTAATCCTTTCTCATGCCATCGCTATGCGTGGCATCTATGTTACATGCTCCCTATGGGAAACCATAACTTACCCGTGTTAGAAGCCCAAGCATGTGGCAAACCTATAGTTGCCTTTGACATTGAAGCGTTCAAAGAAACAGTTAATGATAATGGCGTTTTAGTTAAAGCAGGCAATATAAATGAATTCGCTAGGGCATGCATCAGAAAAATTCAATCTATACAAAATAAATCTCCTCGAAGCTGGGAACTCGTGCGTGTATATTATGAGCTTCTCTTACATAAATGCCTTCTTATGTTGTCGTGATACTGTTAAGATAAGAGTGTCACGGGTGCTTGGTCCTGATGGTTTTCCACGCGCTGGCTGAGTCTAATCTTTGGAATCTCAGCTAAAAACCTTATTAAGGCAGGTTCTGGGTTATGCTGTCTAAGAGCTAGACCCCGTGACCGGTCAATCATAAATCCCTTTAGTGCGCGTAAAAGATCTACTTGGAGGCTGTAAGTATGTGTGCTTTAGATTTAAAGAGAATTAAAAGTATAGATAAATATCAATGTATTTATGATATTCATGGCTTTACTTTTTGTGTTGAGGGTATTGCAAATAAAATATTTTTAAGGGAATATGGGTGGGCTAAAGTTGATGAGGCACCTAAAATAAGCCTATACGTCAAGCCCAGTAAGGGGCAAGAGATCCTTCCAACGAAGTCTGCTGGAAGTCTTAAGGGCATGTATATTCCATTTAAAGAGAATGAAGACGTTTTGTGGTATGAAGAAGGTGTTCCATTAAACGTTTTAATGTCTTATTGTGAAGCGCTTATGTATTGGCCAGATAAAACTATTCTTCATGCTGGAGGAGTCGCGAAGGAAGGAGAGGCTTTACTCTTCGTAGGAGGAGGGAATGTTGGGAAAACAAGCATCGTTTTAAACTTATTAAGAGAAGAATATGAATACCTCGGCGATGATTGGATAGTAATCGATGAAAATAAAGCTTATCCTCTCCCTAAAACCATCCGTGTATTTGACTACAACCTTAAGAATAAGGAAATCGCTAAATCAGTATTGGGTATCAAACGATTTTTATACAAGCCTTTTTTCAAGTTGTTAGAACTAGGTACAAAATACGCTCCGCATAGATACTTAAGATACGGTCTGGAAGTGTGTAAACCCATGTTTCATGTTGATTTAAAGAAACTGAATCCTAAGGCAAAAATAGCATTACCTACAAAAATCTCAAAGGTTTTTTATCTCGAAAGAGAGAATGTAAATAAGATTAAGGTAATTGATGATGTTACACCAGAAGAACTTGCAGAGAGGATGGCTTATATTAATTTATATGAGTGGAACTTCTTCTTCAAGGAATACTATAGGTATGCATATCTTTATGGATTTAGAAACATAAGAATTGAAAATATATTTCACCACTATTATGACATAATGTATGGTGCTTTCAAGCGAGCTAATCTATATCGCATTATAATACCTCAGAAAATGGATCTAACGAAAGTAAAGATGACTCCAATCATAGGAAGATAAGATATTTTTGAAAGATTTGATCTTTTGGGGCTAAGAATGAACTGCTGTATAATAGCAACTTCCGGGCGTCATCTTCCTACTCTAGTAAGACTGGTATATAAGATTACTAATTATAATGTGTTTGTAATTCCCATCGGAGTAGACTTTAAAGAGTTAGAGATGATAAGAGGTGTTCAAATACTGGAAGTGATTCATAAGTCGAGTTCAAATATCTTTATTAAAATGTTGAAATATCTCCAAACTCAGCTTAAAGTTTTACAAAGAATTATCTCTATATGGAGAACTGCTGACATTTTTATCTTCTTCGTGGGCGGGGAACTCTTATTTATTCCTGTAATCGCATTAAAGCTGTTAAGAAAGAAAGTAGTAATGATGCCAGCTGGTGTTGTAACAAAGGTTTATGCCGTAAAAAAAGATGCTTTTTACAAATTCCTATCATTATTAACCAGCATTAATTTTAGCTTAGCTGACAAAATAATTGTTTATTCAGGTAGGTTATTGCAAGAATTGGGGATTGAAAACTACGCAAGTAAAGTCATTATAGCGCATGAGCATTTTGTAAATTTTGCAAAGTTTACGGTTGAGAAGAAAATTAGTGAGAGACCGAACATGGTAGGATATATAGGGCGTTTATCTGAAGAAAAGGGAGTTTTAAACCTAATTGAGGCCGTACCTTTGGTACTAATGAAGAGAGCAGACATCTGTTTTATGATAATCGGTGGTGGAAATTTAAGCGACGAAATAATTAAAATCATAAGGGCTAATGGTTTGCAAGCTCATGTTAAGTTGACAGGACAAGTCTCACATAATGATGTTCCAAGATATTTAAATGAATTAAAATTACTTGTTTTACCCTCATTTACTGAGGGATTACCCAATGTTATTTTAGAGGCTATGGCTTGTGGCACACCTGTGCTTGCTACGCCTATTGGCGCTATTCCAGACATAGTTAAAGATGGTGAAACAGGTTTTCTTCTGAAGTCTAACGATCCAAAGCACATCGCTAATAGAATTATTGAACTTCTCGGCAAACCGAAACTTCTAGAGAAGGTAAGCGTAAGCGCCTACAATTACGTTAGAGAAAACTTCAGTTATGAGAAAACTCTAGAGGCTTGGCGAAAAATATTGAGTGAACTCGAATTAAGTAAATGATAACTAGTGAAATAATGTGTTCTGGCGTGTTCTATCTAGCGCGCTTAGAGATAGAATATAAACTTTGGGTTTAAAAGAATAAGCGAATTAGATGATGTCTTAATATCTTTTATAAAGACGTTGATGCCTTGATAGAAAAATTTTTGAAATTAATAAAAAATGGTTTTAATCGTGATCTCAGACCGTGGTTTTACTTTACGACCGTACACTTTCAACATTGCTAAATGGCTTGTTGGGAAAAACATATGAGATTAAAAGCAAAGGTAATTCGCTAAGAATATCGACTGAATTCCAATCCGAGATAGATCGAAAGAATTTATGCTCTGCGATTAGAAACTTAAAAGTAATTAAATGAAGAATAAGGAAGGTGAGTCTGTGTTTAATAGTTTTTTAAAATGGTTCAGAAAATTTGCCGTTATAACCGGCGATGTTCATCATCCTTTATCCAATGATTACTACGATCTCAATGAGCATTTGTTTGCCGAGGAATATGTCGAAATTATTGGTTCATACAATGTTTGTTGTACGCTTTTTGTTACTGGAAAGGAAATACTTTTGCAAAGCGAATTTTTTAAAAAATTCGCTTTTAAAAATAATGTCGAACTCGGAGGACATACTTTTAACGCTTTTAAGCACAAAGCTTTCCATATCATGTATTACGCCCTAACGGGGAGTCTATATGGTCCACTACTGTATCAACGTAAAGATATCCTAAGAACATTTAGGGCTTTTGAAAGGTTGGGTATTAAAATTATTAGCTGGCGGACACATAGTTTAGCAGGTGATCATATTACTTATAAATTGCTAGCTAACTATGGCACAAAGGTGGTAAGTGATAAAAGGTTGTGTGTTTTTGCTCCTTGGTTTGAAATTGGGAATCTTTTACACGTACCTATCACTTCTCCCAGTGATACGATAATAAGACCTAATAAAGACAACAGCTGGTGGAAGGAAATGTTTTTCAACTGGCTTGAAATGCAAATTTCAAATGAAATGCCTATAGTTTTTCTCTTGCATCCGAAGAGAATGAAAATGTTAGATGATTTTAAGACGTTTGAAAGGACGATACAGATACTGCTTGACAATAAGTATAAGTTTATCCGAATAATGGATTTTATAAAATATGTACCAAAGGCTTTTAATTTGGAACTTTAGGTATGAGGATATGAAATACGAGCTTCATATAGTCAAGGACCAGAAGGTTTGGGATTCCTTTATACGTCAATGTATAGATTCAACATACTTTCATAGATATGTGTGGGGTAAAATACTGGAAAAATCGGGATTAGGCAGACGCTTGTATTTAGCCTTAGAAGAAACAAAAGAGGGAACTGTTGGCCTCATTCCGTTATTCGTTGTCAATAAACCTTTTAAGCGATTAATACCTATACCACATTCAGTTTATGGTCAACCGCTATTTTCACATTTTGTTATCAATAGGGGAAAGGAACTTGTTTCATTCCTATTAAAGAACATTAGGAAAATATGTCTTAAGAAGGGTTGCTTATTATCGTATCTTACAACTCCCAGTTTCTCTCCCTTCTCTACTTATCTATACCGATTGTATAAGTGTTCAGATAAGTATGGTATCTCTCTTAGATTGCATCTTGAAAAAAGTGACCCAGATTTTATTTGGAAAAGAAAATTAAGTAAAAAAAGAAGAAACAATATAAGAAAAGCTATGAAAAGCGGAGTGGATACGAAACCGATTGAAAATTTTATAGATCTGAAGGAATATTACAGAATGTATTTACATGTCTGTAGAAGAAAAGGTAATTTAAAACCTCTTCCTTTTAATTTATTTAAGTTCATTTGGAAAGAGATGCGCCAAGAGGACGAATATTTGGCAATGTTTGCTTTACACAATGGTCGACCCATAGCTGGAATAATGGCATTCATTTTTAAGGATGGAATCCATGTATGGAGTAACGTTTCATACGATAGTTATTGGCATCTAAACCCTAATGATTTGCTGTACTGGGATGTTATCAGGTACGCTTGCGAAAACGATTTTAGATTTGTTGATTTTGGTGCATCATCAAAAAGGGGAAACTTTCTCTTTAAAAAACAGTTTGGTGCTAATCCTATCGGTTTATATAGATTTTGGATATTTCCTAACAATAGATTTATGAATGCTGTACTGAGAATGCGAGGAATACTACGATGAAGACCATTCCATTTAAAGGCATTATAATTGCATTTATTGTTTTCTTTTCCTTCACCTTATTTTTCTGGCAAATATTTCCTTCACCTAGAAAAAATGAATTTATAGTTTTATATATAGCTTTAATGTTTGGTCTGTACGCATCTCTATGCTCTAATACAATTGTGAAGATAGAATATACATATAGAACAAGACGTTTTCTCAGGGCCCTTATTATATTTTCATTAGCTTTTTTATTTATTCTGTCTTTTACTTGCTTTAAAGGGCTTATTATACTTAAGGTAATATTATCTATAACGTTAGTTTCTATGGTGCCAGGCTATCTATTCACTAAACTACTGAAGCTAAAGAATATGGGAAGTTTAGAAACGCTGACCCTTGCTTTTTGTCTAAGTATTCCGATGAACGCGATAATATTTATTGGCGGAACTATTATTCATTCTATTAGTGAGTATTACTTGCTAATTGTTTATAGCGCGTTTGTAGTTATACTTTTCATAGTTGGCATAATTTCGTTAAAGCGCAAAGAAATACATAGTAATTCACCTAGTTCTATTCAACTATCTGATTTATTCGTTCTCTCATGGATAATGTCGCTTTTTGCTTATGCTTTAATTATGAACTATCCTCAAACTGCATTAAAGCCTTCAGACGATCTTTTTGATCATTGGGGAAAATCGAAGAGGATTTTAGCTGCTTTTCAAAACAATAACGAAGTAATAGTAGATAATGAATTATTATACCACGTGCAATGGGCAACGGTTATGTTGCTTGCCAATTTATCTACAACCATTTATAATATGGCAGTTTTTCAATCGTTTATAGCCTTGCTAAGTGTATTCAATATATTATCCTTTTATATGATGAGTAAAAGCTATTTAAAAAGAATTAATGAGGACTTGGTGCCATTAGCCACACTCTTCTGGACGACTTTCTCTGGTTTCGGTTGGATATACTGCTTAAAATGTTTTTTAATGAACCGTGTAGAGGCTCGAGAGCAATATTTTAATATTCTAATGCAAGGTGTTGGAAGAACATATCTTGATACGGCTTATGGTAATGGTCTTTGGGTATGGCTTTGGTACAGACCCTTAACTCTCGGGTTAACCTTATTTTTTATACTTGTATACTTGTTGAATAGTAATGCAGTTGGTAGAAAGAAGTTGATATTGTTATCTTCTATTCTGCTTATAACTCTTAATCTAACCCACTTTTCTGAATCTTTTATTTTCTCCCTATACGTTTTCTTGTTATCGATTCTAAAACTTCTCAAACTTCGAATGAACTGTCATTTGCAAGAAGCCTCTATATCGGTAGGACTGTCGATGTTAGCAACAATCCTTTTGGTTTCGCTGCAAAGAGTTATCGTGGTTAGTATTCCCTTGAACTTATTAATTCTGATTTGTGTAACGGGCTTCTTCACATCATTTATAATGAAATATGAAAAAATCAATTTTGAGTTTTTCGCAAGAGTTAAAAGCTTATTAAAAAGCAGATGGTTCTATGCAATGGTCACTATTGTTTATCTGTCCTTCGTTTTAGTATGCTTAGAATTGACTGATACGTTTTCAATAGCATCTGTTAGTCCATTTGCTGTACCATTTGTCTTTTATCCATTTTTAATGGGGGTAATAGGCATTTTAGCATTAATGGCATTGAAAAGTATAGCAGAAAATGATTACACACATCTGATACCCATAGTGGTTTTATTGTTTGTGGGGGTATTTATTGGTAGAATAGTATCTTTCCTTAATGTTAATAGTTTTTTTACTGGATATTGGGAAAGAAGAATAGTTTTAGTTACATATGCATCCTTATGCGTATTAGCCCCGATTTCATTCTTGAAGTTTTATAGTTTATCCTATAAAAGATTAAGTCCTCACTTAGAAAAAAACGTTATCGCTGGCATTTATATAGCTTTGTTAGTCTTATGCGGTGTGTCGTCAACTTTCCTAGCAATTGATTATCAGGTTTATATTTCTGAAAAAAAATGCCTAGGTCAAGAGTATTCTAGTATTATTGAAGCTTTGAGTCAGTTAGAATATAATACAAACTTGTTAACTGTCACGGATTATTCCAGATTAATTGCCAGAAGTGCCCCGGTAAGATGGACTCCCGAAGCTTTTAGATATCATGTTTTAGAAGCCATTAATCCGGAGCTTCCTCTTAATGCATTGTTTCAACAAGGAGGTCATGGAGTGTTATACCTTGAAAGACGAGATGTAACAGAGCTTCGTGAACGATATGGCAATAGTTATGTAACTAGTCATATATTACCGCTCTTTGATGCGCCGAATGTAGAGTATCCCTTAATTATAAAGTTGCCTAAAAGCTCTCCGCCCAGTTTTAAGAGTACTATTGTGCTTGTATTGCCTAGGGAAGCAAATAGGAATTATTGGTTTATATACGATGTCTTATCTCAGGCACAAATCAATTATACAACTTCGCTATTTAATGATTTGACAACTATTTCTGATGCTGATATTATTGTTGCGCCCTCCGAATACGTGGCCTTAGAACTTATTGGACTTAAAAAAACCTTTGATCTTAAATATAATTCTATTATAGTTTTCAATGTGGATGGATATGATGAACTATCCTGCATTCTGTTTGATGAACCTACAATGAACATTAACAGTGAAAATGGAACCTATGTGATCATTAGAAACAAGAAATTCAGGGATATATCCTTTGTTTTGAGTGCTTTTAACTTTACCTTAATAAATGAAAACTTGACAGAGCCGGAAAGATTAATGTTACTTGACGAATCGTTAGATGGTTGGATTTCTAAGGGAAGCGGTTCAGGAACAATAAGTGAACCTTTAATGTATTTGGATTCGGCGGACAGTATTATCGGTAATAAATCAATAGTAATAAAGGTTGATAACGGCGTTTACGAACAGTGGATAATTTATAAAGAATTTCCAGAGGCATTACAATTAGAAAACTTTGACTTCGTAGCATTTTATTGGTTTGGTCACAATAACAGTTTGAAATACGTTTTACAATTTGAAACTGATAATAATAATTTCTATTGGTATGAATTCACTGATAATTGGCTCGGGTGGAAAAAGGTATATCTTCCTATGTGGTGCCAAGATGGTCGATATAACTTTAACAACGTTACGTTTGTTAAGGTGACAAAAGGAAACCCGACGTGGAATGGTATAAAGAGGGTAGTGATAAAACTCAGCGGTGCAAATGTAAACGTTTTAGGAACATATAAAATAGATGCTTTTGGTTTCGAGTCGAGTACATATGCTGCAGTACGGATTAGGATTCACGCGGAGATTAAGGATTTCAAAATAGGTTTAACAAAGAATTTTATTAACATCAATGAAACAGGAGTGTACGGGGCAGCGCTTCCTTACATCATAAACGGAGTAAATGTGTATAGGGATAAGACGACAGTGAGGGTAAACTTTACCCACGCAGATAATTGGTCGACAATATTTGTTTCCTGTAAACTGGTTCCCTCCTATGATCTTTACAAATCTCCAAAGTTCTTTTTCGAACCTTCTCTAGCTGTGACTAATGTTTCTAGAATAAATTTCAATGGAGAAACTTTAGAACTGCCAAGCCAAATATCCGTTCTTCCCCTTAAAACTTCAAAGGAAACATTGGCAAGCTACGATGGAGGGATACCATTCATCGTGAAATATTTTGATGAAGAAACTGGTTTAAATGTTATATACGTAAATTTCTATCCGTTATTAAAAAATATTAAAGCCACTTTCAATATTATTGGTAAGATAATTGAATATTCACATATTTTTTACCATAACGCTTCTTCCGTTTACAAAAACCTTACCAAACTTCCACCTGAAAATGCAGTCGTATTTAGGAAGGGTGTTTTAAGCGGGAAAGTGCAGTTAAATCCAGAATCATTAGTGCTCTTTAATATTACTAAGCGAATAATAGTTCGCTGCAATAATAAAAATGAAACACTAACGAATATTGTATGGATCAGTCCATTATGCTTTTCAAAAATTTCAGTCAATGCAAACTTGCTAACGATTAATGGAGGCACCGGATTTTATTCAAACTTATATTTGAAAGATACATCTATAATATTTTTGGCTGATAAGTATGCAACCGTTATTTTTAGGTTTCAAAATGGGAGTTTTTATGTTATGAGTTCGAAGGAAATTGAAATTTATGTAGAGAAAGTGAGTATGTTGGCCAGATTTCCAAATATTATTTTAGATGGACATGCGATCCTGTACGATATATATGCATATCCTAATTTAAATAAAAAAATAAGACCTGACGGAGTCGATGGACAGTTTGTTGGGTCAGTTAAATTCAAAATAATATTTGGCGATACATATATTGTATCCGAAGATTTTGGTTTTCATGGACAATACTTATCTTCCAGACAAATTTACACATTCAACGACTTAGATGCATTATTGAGGAGCACCACTTATGCATTATTGTTATCAATTTTCTTTATTATTTACTCATTCACATATGTGCTAAGAGAGGAGAATAAAGTGCAGAATAAAATAAGCGAGGAAGGAATAGGTGAATAAAAGAAAACTGATTTTAATAGGAATTGATGGGGGCACTTTTGATATTTTGAAGCCTCTCATAGACGATAAGCACTTGACTACCTTTTCTGAGATTTTGGAGGATGGGCGTCATAGCGCGCACTATTGATATGGAAAAGGTTTGTTTATAGGGCTATAACCTATCACCATCTTTATAAACAAGTGAGAACTTTATGAACAGATTACAAAATGGAGGAACATTTTATCACTTATAGGGGTTTTATAGTGATACATATACAATTTCCAAGCAGTTTGATTACGTCGGGAAAATAAAACTTTCAGAACCGTTATACAAATTTAACGAATTATAGTCTCTTCTAAGATTAATTCCGTACCTGTTAATTATAATGTTGACGCTATATAACACCTGCTGCAATGAAAGGCTCAGGAGTAAGGATGAGGATGAATAATGACAAAATAATCTTAATCGGAATTGACGGATGCGATTTTCACATTTTAAAGCCTTTCATAGAGGATGGGTACTTGCCCACTTTTGCAGAAATCTTGAATGAAGGGTGTCATACACCTCTTATATCAACTTTGCCGTTTAACACTTTACCGGCTTGGACAAGTATTTTTACAGGTGTAAACCCGGGCAAACATGGAATAACAGGTTTTATCATAAGAGAGAACGATCAATATAAGTTCGCGAGCAGTAAATACCGGATGGTCGACAGTCTTTGGACCATCCTCCACAGACATGGCGTGAGACAAATAATTGTTAATGAGCCGGTCACCTATCCTCCAGAGAAAATAAATGGGATAATGCTTACAGGCTTCTCTACCCCGCTTCAGAGTAAAAATTTCGCCCATCCTTCATTTATAATAGACGAGATAAATAGGATTTGCAACACTTATGAACCAGAATTGCCATTTGGATTTGAAAGAGTCATAGCTAAGGATAAAGATGAGGGTTTTAGATTAATTTCTAGGTTTGCGGAAAAAACTTTTAAAGCGGCAAAGTACTTAGCTGGAAATTACAGCTGGGACATGTTATCCGTCATATTCACATCCACCGATAGGCTTCAACATTTCTACTTTCATGATTTGAAATACATTCGTAATCATTACCAGTTTTTAGACGGGTTTATTAAGGAAATCATTAGCATTGAAAGTGGATCAAATGTTATAATCGTTTCTGATCATGGCTTTGGGCCGCTAAACAAATCATTCTACATAAATGCATGGCTTAAAGATCAAAATTTGATTACAGAAAAACGAAGCTTTTTAAGTGTTTTATTTTCATATTTAGGGCTGACATATGAGAAACTTGTTTCAGAACTGACTAAAATAGGATTGTACAAGTTTTTGTCAAAGATTACTCCGATGTCGATAAAGCGTTCCATTCCACAAAGTACTTGCGAAGGGCTTTTAGACTTTGATAAAAGCTTGGTTTTCTCTCCTTCACTAAATGATGGCCTATTCATTAACGATCATAACTTTAGGAGCAGGCGAATTTCATCCCTCATCGAGAAATTGTTGTCATTGACGATAAATGGGGAGAGACCTATTGAACGTGTCTATTTACGGAGGGATGTAATATGGGGGCCTTACGCCTATAGGGCGGCTGACATATATCTCGTGCCTAGGTATGGTTACGAGGTGTCTCGTCGACTTGTTCCTTCATATCTATCAGCTCCATCCGACTTCGGCGACATAAGAACGGGTACGCATAGACCCGTGGGCATATTCATGGCTTATGGCCCAGACATTAATAAGGGTACAAAACTTAAGAAACCACTATTCACG
>Ga0190367_1001951_pt1 | contig 11215 bp, 7 predicted proteins | sample 4872181011_MG_FD_171838 | JGI IMG/M metagenome (GOLD analysis project Ga0190367, IMG submission 171838) | Hydrothermal vent microbial mat bacterial communities from Southern Trench, Guaymas Basin, Mexico - 4872-18-10-11_MG | ecosystem: Environmental > Aquatic > Marine > Hydrothermal vents >... | reverse complement strand
AATGGGCGTATATAGTTGCCAGAATAAGAGTAATGAGTAGAAAGCTGATTCCAAAAACGGAGTACCTGAAACTATTAAACATGGATCTCAATGAAATAATAAAATACCTTGAGGAAACAGAATACAAAAGGGAAATTGATGAACTAGCTTATAAATATAAAGGACTGGAATTAATTGAATATAGCTTAACCTTGAATCTTTCCAGAACTTACAGAAGGATTTTGAGGTTAACTAGAGGCGCAGCAAGGGAAATAATATTAAAGTACTTGAAAAAGTGGGATTTCTGGAATATAAAGAACATAATTAGAGGTAAAAAATTTGGCTTCTCAAAAGAGGAAATTGAAGGCACACTAGTGATTGCAGGAGAGTATGATGAGGACTTTTACAAGTCATTATTAGTTAGAGAAGGTTTAGAGGACATAATAAAAGAGTTTGAAAAAGAGCCATATTATCACATTTTAGAAAAGCTGATTACTGAAAGACCGCTAAGCAAGTATGAGGATGAATTAGATAAGTATTATTATTCCACGCTAATTGAGATTGAGCCAAAGACTAAAGACTTAAAGATTTTCATTAATTTTATAAAAATGGAAATAGATATAAAAAATATAAAAACAATATTAAGACTAAGAGCAGAGGGATCTAAACCAGAAGAAATTTTTGAGAAAATAATTCCTGGAGGATATCAACTCAGCGAGGCTGAAGCAAGAAAATTGGCTACTGCTGAGCAAAAGGAGTTGTTTGAGCAGCTAAAAAAATACTGGTTCTGTGAAGAAGTTGAGGAAAAAGTTGAAACATTACCATTATCGAGATTAGAAGTTTGCCTCGATAGAACATGGGCAAAGAAGGTAATTGTACATTCGAGGTACAATCCTGTATCAGTTTTACCAGTGCTTGGATACATTTTACTAAAGAAAATAGAGGTAGATAATTTAAGAATATTAGCTAGAGGAAAAGAAGAAGGAATACCTGCAGAAACTTTAAAGGAACAATTGGTGTTAATATGAAATTGGCTGTGATTGGTAGTTTTGAGTTTAATTTGGGTTTTAGATTAGTAGGGATAAGAGATATTTATGATGTGGAAAACTCTGAACAAGTTGTTAAAGCAGTACTAGATGTTTTAAAAAGAAAGGACATTGGTGTAGTTGTAGTAGAACATAAATTTATGGAAGAAATGCCTATAAGCTTAAAAAGAGAAATTGAAGAGCAGACTGAAAAGGCGTTTGTACCAGTCGGTGGTGAAGAGGTTAAAGAGCTTAGAGATAAAATTAGGAGAGCTTTAGGTGTTGATTTATGGAAGCTAAGAAAGTAGGTGAGATTTATAGGGTTTCTGGGCCATTGGTAGTTGCTGAGGGATTAAAGGCTAGGATGTACGATGTATGTAGAGTTGGGGAAGAAGGGCTAATGGGAGAAGTTGTAGGATTAACTGGAAACAAAGTGCTAATACAGGTTTACGAGGACACTTCTGGAATAAAACCAGGGGATAAAGTAGAAAACACTGGAATGCCATTAAGCGTAGAACTGGGACCCGGTTTGCTAAAATCAATATATGATGGTGTGCAAAGACCTTTACCAGTATTGAAAGAAGTTAGTGGTGATTTTATCTCAAGAGGAATTAGAGCACCAGCTTTGGATAGAAAAAAGGAATGGGATTTTGAACCAGCGTTAAAGAAAGGAGACAAAGTAAAAGGAGGTGAAATATTAGGTACCATACAAGAGACAGAACTGGTAGAGCACAGAGTTCTGGTACCACCAAATACTCGTGGTGAGATAGTTGAAATTTATCAAGGTAATTTCAGAGTAGATGAAACTGTTGCAGTTTTGGATAACGGTACAAAGCTAAAGCTTTATCATACTTGGCCAGTTAGAGTACCGAGACCTTATTTGGAAAAATTGCCTCCGATAGTCCCTCTTGTGACAGGACAGAGAATTTTAGACACGTTGTTTCCAGTAGCAAAGGGAGGTACTGCTGCAATTCCTGGACCCTTCGGAAGCGGCAAATGTGTAGACGGCGAAACTTACATATTGACTAAAGAATTCGGGCTGATAAAAATAAGAGATTTATATGAAAAATTAAAAGATAAAGGTAAATTTGTAAAGAATGAAAATGAAGAATGGGTGATATTAGACAGACCAATAACAGTATATGGTTACAAAGATGGAAAAATTACAGAAATAAAGGCTACGCACATTTACAAAGGTAAAACTCTTTCAGTTATTGAAATTAGAACAGAAAGTGGAAGGATAATAAAAGTAACACCGATACATAAATTATTTACTGGAAAATTGTGTTTAGATGGATTAAAAATTGAAGAAAAAGAGTCTATGAACTTAAAAATAGGAGACAGAATAGCTGTGGTTGAGAAAATAGACATAAATGAACGGTATGAATTATTAGACGAGGATCTGGCCAAATTCCTTGGATACATTATTGGAGATTATACGTTAAATGGTGACACGGTAAAAATTGTTAATAAACGCATAATTGATAAAATTAAAGAAATAACAGATAATCTTAGAAAAATTGGAGTTGAATTTGAAAATGATCACGAATTGAAAATTATAAATAGAGAATTGATAGAACTACTTAATGATTACACAATTTTACTCAAGAAAGTGATTTTATCAGAAGAAAAGATTGTAAAAGCGTTTATTGAATCATATTTGTCTAAAGTTAGTAACAAAGAATCAAATGTAATAAAAATTACAGTCGATTCTGAAGAGTTTTTAGCATATATAGCATATGCACTTTCAAGAGTCGGAAAAGTCTATAAACTAGCGAAAAGTGACAGTAAATTTGAACTTATTGTTTATGAGGATAAATTGAAACTTGAAAGAAAAGTACCAGTACACTTTAGTGATATTAGATCTGAGGAACTCAGTTACAGCTGTATTGAAGCGTTAGCTAGAAATTTGGAGAATGATGCATTGATAAAAGTGATGAAGAACCATCTATCGCATGTGTTCTTTGATAGAATTGTTGAAATAAATTTTATAGTTAAAGAACAGGAAGTTTTTGATATAACTACAGAAACTCACAATTTTGTTGGAGGAATTTTGCCAACCCTGTTACATAATACAGTTACGCAACATCAACTTGCAAAATGGAGTGACACTCATGTTGTAATTTACATAGGCTGCGGTGAAAGAGGAAATGAAATGACAGAAGTTTTAGAAGAATTTCCAAAGTTGGAAGATCCAAGAACTGGTAAACCTTTAATGGAAAGAACAATTTTGATCGCGAATACGTCTAATATGCCAGTCGCAGCTAGAGAGGCTAGTGTGTACACGGGAGTAACTTTGGCAGAATACTTCAGAGACATGGGTTATGATGTTGGACTCATGGCTGACTCTACTTCACGTTGGGCTGAAGCGATGAGAGAAATTTCCGGAAGATTAGAAGAAATGCCAGGTGAGGAAGGATATCCAGCTTATTTGGCATCAAGATTAGCAGAATTTTACGAAAGGGCTGGAAGGGTTAGAACATTAAATGGAAAGATCGGTAGTGTAACTATAGTTGGAGCAGTTTCCCCACCTGGTGGAGACTTCAGCGAACCAGTAACTCAGAATACGCTTAGAATCGTAAAAGTGTTCTGGGCGTTGGACGCAAAATTGGCATCAAGAAGACACTTTCCAGCCATAAACTGGTTAATGAGCTATAGTCAGTACTTAGATGCATTAAAAGAGTGGTATGATAAAAATATTGCTCCAGATTGGAGTCAGCTTAGAACTTGGGCAATGGAAACCTTGCATGAGGAAGCAAGTCTTCAGGAGATAGTTCAATTAGTGGGTAGTGATGCTTTACCAGAATCTCAAAGAGTTTTGCTAGAAGTAGCCAGATTAATAAGAGAAGTTTTCTTACAACAGAATGCTTATCATCCGGTAGATACGTATTCTGATCTAAGGAAACAATACTTCATGCTAAAAACTTTAAAGGAGCTTAACGATATATTTTTCAAAGCACTCGAGAAAGGAAAAACTGCAGAAGAAATAATAACTGTTCCAGGAAAAGAAGAATTTGCCAGAGCAAAGTTTGAGGAGAATTATGAGGAGGCATTTAATAGAGCTTTAGAAAAAATAAGAAAGAATTTGTTGGGTGGTTAATATGGAAGAGTATAGAACAATAAAGCAAGTTACGGGTCCACTTATTTTTGTTGAAAAAACAAGACCAGTAGGTTATGGTGAACTTGTCACGATAACCTTGCCAGATGGGACTGTGAAAAGAGGACAAGTGCTGGATACATCTAGAGATGTAGTAGTAATACAGGTTTTTGAAGGAACAAGAGGTATAGATACAAAATCCACCGTTAGATTTACTGGAGATATAGTTAGATTATCGGTTTCATACGATATGCTTGGAAGAATCCTTTCTGGTTCTGGAGAACCAATAGATGGAGGACCAAAGATAATTCCTGAAGAAAGAAGAGAAATAATAGGATCAGCTATAAATCCCTATGCTAGAGCATATCCAAGAGAATTCATTCAAACAGGAATATCAGCTATAGATGGTATGAACACACTAGTAAGGGGTCAAAAGCTACCAATTTTTAGTGGAAGTGGATTTCCTCATAACGATATAGCTTTACAGATAGCTAGACAAGCAAAAGTAAGAGGGGAAGAAGAAGAGTTTGCTGTAGTTTTTGCGGCAATAGGTATAACAAGTGAGGAGGCTAAATATTTCATAAAAGATTTTGAGACTACTGGGGCTTTGGAAAGAGCCGTGGTTTTCCTAAATTTAGCTAGTGATCCACCAATAGAGAGACTTTTAACTCCAAGAATGGCTTTAACGGCAGCGGAATTCTTAGCTTATGAATATGACTTGCATATCTTGGTTATTTTAACTGACATGACAAACTATTGTGAAGCTTTAAGAGAGATATCTGCCGCGAGAGAGGAGGTTCCAGGAAGAAGAGGATATCCTGGCTATATGTACACAGATCTAGCAACAATATATGAAAGGGCTGGAAGAATTAGAGGTAGAAAGGGTAGTATTACGCAGATGCCAATTTTAACCATGCCAGGAGATGATATAACCCATCCGATACCAGATTTAACTGGATATATTACAGAGGGACAGATAGTTTTAAGCAGAGAACTGTATGGTAAGGGAATTTATCCACCAATTAATGTTTTACCATCATTAAGTAGATTAATGAAGGAAGGAATAGGAGAGGGAAGAACTAGAGAAGATCATGCTCAGCTTAGCAATCAACTCTATGCAGCTTATGCAGAGGGAGTAGATCTAAGAGGTCTTGTAGCAATAGTGGGTGAAGAAGCGTTAAGTGAGAGAGATAGAAAATTGTTGAAATTTGCTGATGAATTTGAGAGAAAATTTGTTAATCAAGGTAAATATGAGGAAAGAGATATTGATCAAACACTGGATCTGGGATGGGAGCTATTGGCAATGCTACCTGAAGCAGAACTAACAAAAATTGAGAGAAAGTACATCAAGAAGTATCATCCAGCCTATAGAAAGAAGAAAGCAGCATAATTTTTTTCTATCACTTTTTTACAATTTTTAATGTTAGTTATTTTTGAAAGGTCTTAAAACATGATCGAAGTTCAGCCAACAAGAATGGAATTATTGAAACTAAAAAGGAGAATAAAAATGGCGAAGAGAGGTCACTCTCTCCTGAAAATGAAAAGAGACGGACTAATAATGGAATTTAGAAGCATATTAGATGAAGCTAGGGAAATTATAGGAAAAATGGTAGAGAAGTATAAAAAGGCTAGGGAAAAAATAGCCTTTGCAATGGCTTTGGATGGAGTGATTGCAGTAAAATCTGCGGCTTTGGCCAATCCTGTAGAACCTGAGTTTGTATTACTCAAGAAAAACATAATGGGAGTAGTGGTACCAGTTATAAAAAGAAGAAAAATAAGAAGAACTATTCTTGAGAGGGAATACGGTGTAATTGGAACTACTACTAGAATTGATGAGGCTGTTAGCGCTTATGAGGAGTTAGTAGATGCAATTTTAGAGGTAGCTGAAGTGGAGACAACCTTGAGAAGACTTATAGAGGAAATAGAAAAAACAAAGAGAAGGGTAAATGCTTTGGAGTACAGGGTTATACCAAGAATGGAAGAAACTGAGAAATATATATCTTTTAGATTAGAAGAAATGGATAGAGAGAATATTGTTAGATTAAAGAAGATTAAAGCTAAGATAGAATCTAGATCATAGAAAATCGTTTAGCTTTTGCAAAATTCTTGCAGCGATAAGAATCTCTTTAATACTAATTTTCTCTCTTTTGGTATGGCAAAGTTTTAAATCTCCGGGTCCCCAAATTACAACTTTACACCCAGCATTTTTGAAATTTATACCATCTGTCCAAGATAACATTTCTGTAAATTCTGGACTCAAACCGACAGATTTTATTGCATTCACTAGGTGTTTAGGTATATTATTTTCAATAAATCCATTGCACTCTTCAAGAATTTTTATATCAACTTTTCTTACGCATGATTTAATCGTATAAATTACCAACTTCTTTAGATTTTTTACTTCTTCCTCAGGTTTTACTGGAAAATCCAATCTAACTATGCAATCGGACGGTGTAGCGTAAATATCACTACCGCATTTTATTTCTTGAATAAAGAAGTCTAAATTTAAAGTTTTTAATTTTTGAATCATTTCTAATAGCATATCTACTGGAGTTATCACTTCTTTAAAATACGCTCCGTGTACGGAATCGTCATAAATTCTAATTAATAATTCAAAGGAACCATAATGTTTATTAGCAATTTTTAATGATGTAGGTTCCATAACTATGACGTAGTCTGGTTTTAAGTTCCTTAGTAGATATTTGGATCCTGTACCTCCCTCTTCCTCATCAACTAGAAAAGCAATACCATATTTCAGCTCATCAATTTGTTCTAATGCATAGAGCATTGCTGCAATACTACCCTTTGCATCACATACTCCAGTACCGTAAGCTGAGACATCATTAATTCTAATTTCAGCTACCTTTTTGATGGTATCCATATGTGTTGCAATTAAAAAGGGTGATCGAGGGTTTAAGATAACATTGCCAACTTCATCCTTTTTTGGATTGTATCCTAGCTTACTTAAGTAATCAACTAAGAAATTTGCTAGTTCACATTCCTCACCGGAGGGAGAATAAATTTTTGCAATTTTTTCTAATATTAATTTAATTTTATTCATCATATTTATCATTACCATTGCCTAAAATTAAATTTTTAGGAATGACTTTCAGCAATTTATCTCTCTTTTCCGCATTAATTAAAAGTCGTAAAAAACAAAATTATTTTTGAAATGGACATCTCAATAAAAAAGGTTGACAAAAGTTACATGGATTTGTTTGTCAAATTATATAAGGAGTCTTACAAGGGTTTAGAAATGTACGCATACACGAGAATTAGAGATATAAAGAGATACTTCAAGTGGTTGCTATCTAGAGACCCTGATGGTTTTTTTGTGGCAGAAATAGATGGAACAGTAGTGGGGTTTGTTGCATCTGATGCAAATTGGTTTAGTTTTGCTGAGTTCAAAAAGATTGGCGAAATACATGAAATTTTTGTACACCCAAAGTGGAGAAGAAAAGGGATAGGTTCAACACTTTTATTAAAGGCTATGAATTATATAAAAAGCAGAGGTAGAGATAAAGTTGAATTATGGGTTGGTAATAATAATTTAGGCGCTATAAAGTTTTATAAAAAATTTGGATTTAAAGAGGAAGAAAATTTAGGTAAATGGATAAGGATGGGAAGGAAAATTTAAAGATAGGAGAATTATTTTGTCCGGTTTGTGGAAGATTAAAAACCAGATGTATATGCAAGAAAAAAACAATTAGAGAAGAGAATATAAAGTTACTTGAAAAAGTTGCTGGAAGAAGAACTGATCTTTTACCGATATTTGATACTGATGACCAAATTGTTTATTATAAAATATTGAATCCGTTCAATCCTGATCCAGATGTACCACTGGAAAAGGCGGGAATTGATGAAAGATCAAAAACTGCTCTAAAGTCAAAAGGAATACTTAAATTATATAAGTTTCAAGATGAGGCTATAAGAGAAATAAAAAAAGGAAAAAATGTAGTAATTGTGGCACCTACTGGATTTGGAAAGACTGAAGCATATATAATTCCAGTATTGGAGAAAATTCACTATGAAGGAGGAAAGGCTATAGTAATTTATCCAACCAAGGCACTAGCCAGAGATCAGGAATATAAAATAAAGTATTATTCTTTCTTTTTCGGGTTAAGAGCAGTAAGATTTGATGGAGATTCCACAGAAAGTGAAAGAGAACTCGTTTTTGGAGACAAAGTAGATATAATTCTAACAAACCCAGACATGATAGATTATCACCTTAGAAGTACACCAAAATTCAGAAAAGTCGCCAAGAAAGTTAAGTTTATTGTTGTGGATGAGTTGCATAGTTATACTGGTTTGCTGGGATCACATTTACATTATATTATAAAAAGATTAGAAAGATTTTCAAAATTCCAAATAATTTGCTCCTCAGCAACTATAGCTAATCCAGAGGAATTTGCTAGAGAATTGTTTGACAGAAATTTTGTATTAATTAAAGCTGAACATAGAAAAGGTAAACAACACTTTATAATGATTTACAGCAGAAGTTTATATACTACTATAAAAGAATTAGTTAAAAAACTGAAAAATAAAAAGATTTTGATTTTTGGAAACTCGTATAAAAGTGTAGAGACTGTGGGATGGATATTAAGTAAGGAAGGTCTCAATGTAGCGGTGCATAAAGGAGGTTTACCTAGAGAAGTTAGGGAAAAAGTAGAGAATGAATTTAAATCTGGGAAGATAAAGATAGTAGTTTCTACACCAACGCTAGAGTTAGGTATAGATGTGGGAGATGTTGATGTAGTGATATCTGAGCTAGTGAGTTATCCCCACTTTATACAAAGAGTAGGCAGAGCAGGAAGAAGAGGACAGGAAAGTTTGGGTATTCTCATTTTAAGAGAAGATGATATGATAAGTAACTATTACAGAAAGAAACCTTTAGAGTATTTTAAAGATAAAAATTATGGCTATATTGAGAAGATGAATGAAGAAGTTCTAAAATATCAAATACTGTCTATGATTTTGGAGAAACCTCTTCAAAAAAGCGAGATAAAGCCAAGCTGGATTGAAACAATTAGGCAATTGATTGATGAAAAACTTGTAAGAGTACTGGGAAATAGATATGTAGCTACCAGGCAAGCTTTAGAGTATGTACTACGCTGTAACATTAGGGGTATTGGTGAAACTATAAAAATGCTATCCAATGGAAAAATAATCGGCGAAAGGCAGCTACCAATAGCTTTGAAGGAATTATTTCCAGGAAGTATAATTATTCATAATAAAAAAAGATGGCGTTGTCATAAACTTGATTTAGAAGAAAAGAAAGCTTATTTGGTTGAATATCCTGAAGGTTTAGAGATTACTCAACCATTGTATATCTCAATTCCATGTGTAAATAAAGTCAGAGAAGAAAAGGAAGGATTAGTTGATGTATTGTATTGTGATTTGAAAATAAAAATGGTTATTTACGGATATGTAGAAAGAAATGTTTTTACCAAGGAAAAAATTAGCGTTAAATATTTGGATGACCAAATTACATACGAATTTTCAACTAAAGGTCTCTTGTTTAGCGCACCTACTCCACAAAACTTGGAAAATGATAGATTAGCTGGAACTTTCCATGCTTTGGAGCATGCGATAATTGAATCAAGTGACTCTATAACAGGTGGAGGCAGTGTGCTGTTGGGAGGGATATCTGTACCAAATGGCGATATATTTGTTTATGACGGAGTTATAGGAGGTTGTGGTTTATCTAAATTGTTATTTAAAAGAATAGAGAAAGCACTAAAAATTGCGTATTCTGTGCTGGTTAATTGCGACTGTGGTAGGAGAGATGGCTGTCCTAAGTGTACATACAGTTACAGTTGCGGTAATAATAATCAACCTTTGGATAGAGAAGGTGCAATTGAAGTACTTAGAATTATTCTGGAAGGAAAAAACAACAGAAAAACTGATGCTGAAAAATACATGGATGAACTTAATTTTGAGTGGTTAGCTTAAAAATAATTATTTAGCGTAGATTCCGGCTATACTTGAGTCTACCTTTTAGAGTGAAGTTGGGAAGTCGGTTGCTTTGGATGTAAACTTGTGTTTGAATTTATTAATTTTTTTAGAATTAAATTTGGTTGTGCAAAAAAGTTTTTATACATAAAAGAGAATTAAAACGTTAAAGTGACTAAGATATGGCTATTTATGCTTTTGCGCAGATAGAAGGTGGAGTTGCAAAAAGAATTTTTGTAAGTGCCAAGTATCCATCTAAACAGAGAGGAAATGTTCTTTTTGACAGCGAAAAAGTTCCAAATTTAAGGAAAGAATATGAGTTACCGAAAATTATGAGAGAATTTTACTCAGTAGTAGCATTTAGACCAAGTTATATTTTTGTATCGAGAGACGTACTCGGTGGAAAACCATTATATTATGATACCACTACACTTACGTTTTCATCTTTTAAAAAATATTTTGACGAAAAATGCATTGAAGTGGATCCAGGAGAAACCATAAAAATAGATTATAACGGTAAAATTATGGAAAAAAGAAAAATAAACTTTGATGACGTTTTTAAAAAGAGAGATTTATCTCTTTCTGAATTGGAGGATATAATAATAAAGAATTTGAAGGCTTTTAAACCGAAACATGCATGTTTAGCCTTTTCTGGAGGAGTTGATTCATCATTTTTAGCATCACTTTATGATGTTGAATTAATTAGTGTTACTGCAAGTGAAAAAGAGATGGAATGGATAAAAAAAGCGGCAAGTAGTATTGGTAAAAAAGTAAACATATATAAGTTCGATGAAAATGATGTAAAAGAAGCAGCAGCAGAAGTACAATCTATTATTGAAACAAATGATAAATTACAGGTATCAATAGCTATACCTATTTATATTGCTCTAAAATTCGCAAATAAGTTGGGATATAAGGAAATAATATTTGGACAGGGAGCCGATGAGCTATTTGGTGGATACAAAAGATATGAATGTTTAGACAAGGAAAATTTGGAAAAATCGTTAATTGAGGACATAAAGAACATAGGTAGGAGCAATTTAGTTAGAGATACAAAGTTATCATATGCTTTGGAGATGAAAATACTTACTCCTTACTTGCAGTGGGAAATAATAGAGGCTGCAATAAATATACCTGTTGAGTATAAGATAAGAAAAGTTGA
>Ga0190367_1001950_pt1 | contig 11219 bp, 17 predicted proteins | sample 4872181011_MG_FD_171838 | JGI IMG/M metagenome (GOLD analysis project Ga0190367, IMG submission 171838) | Hydrothermal vent microbial mat bacterial communities from Southern Trench, Guaymas Basin, Mexico - 4872-18-10-11_MG | ecosystem: Environmental > Aquatic > Marine > Hydrothermal vents >... | reverse complement strand
AGCCAAATCTTCAATACAAGAAGCCATTGGCCCTATTTGCTCTAGAGAATTTGCGTATGGGATTAAACCGTATCTCGAAACTAAGCCGTAAGTAGGTTTCAACCCAAAAACCCCACAGAAGCTTGCAGGGCATCTAATGCTACCACCTGTATCACTTCCCAAAGCTAAAACTGTTTCATCCGCTGCTATAGCCGCAGCACTTCCACCACTACTACCCCCAGCAACTCTGTTTAAATCGTATGGATTTCTCACAACTCCAAAGTAAGAAGTTTCAGTAGTAGTTCCCATAGCAAACTCATCCATATTCGTCTTTCCAATTATTATAGCTCCCTCTTGCTTTAACCTCTCGATTACATGTGCATCAAAAACGGGGATGTAGTTGTAAAGCATTTTAGATGCACAAGTGGTTCTTATACCCTTTGTGGTTATGTTGTCTTTAATTGCCACTGGAATTCCGGCGAGTTTTCCCTTAAGCTTACCCCTATCGTATTCTTCAGCTTTTTTTAGTGCTAATTCCTTGCAAACGGTTATGTATGCGTTTATCTTGCTTTTCTCGATTTTCTCTATCAGCTCTGCTACTGCATCGTAACAGCCCGATTCCTCAACTCTTGTAATCCACTCCTTAATCGAGATCATGCTCAACCCTCAAATATCCTAGGCCCTTTGAAATAACCATCCTCTACATGTTTTGCGTTCAGTAAAGCCTCCTCTTGGCTGAGACATTCCTTAGGTATATCATCTCTGAAGACATTTTTTAAGGGTAAAACCTGAAAGGTCGGCTCTATTTCCTCACTGACTTCATCTAAGATGTTAAAGTATTCCAGTATCTTCTCAAATTCAACTCTAAACCTTTCAGCCTCTTCCTCAGTTATTTCAATTTTTGCGAGATTTGCAACGTGATATACGTCCTCAATCGATACCATATCTTATAGCCTAATCCTAAGTGATAATAAGTTTTGGCATATTTGAAAAATCGATGATAATCATAGTCGGTGGAGGCCCAGCCGGATCGCTTTCGGCTATAAACTTAGGTAAGAAATACGATGTGTTACTCGTTGAGGAACATCAAACACCCGGATTCCCTTTAAGATGTGCTGGACTGATAAGTGAGAGATGCTTCAAAGCCTACAGACGTTATTGCAATGTAAAAAAGGCTTTAGAAAACGAGATAAAGGGTGCATTCATGTTTTCACCGAGTGGAGATTTCTTAGAGGTTAGGAGTAATGCATACGTTTTAGATAGAAGACTGCTCGACTTGATGTTATTTGAAAAAGCTTCAGAATTCGCAAAAACTCTCGTAAAGGTTAAAGTTAGGTTTAAGGGAAGAGATGTTGTGTTAGGTGATAAAATATTCAAACCCGATTACTTAATCGGTGCAGATGGCGTTTACTCTATAACTGCTAAGAGCTTTGGATTTAATAGACCTGAGTTGTTCCTTACAGCTCAAATGGAAGTGAAGTTTGAGGCATTAGATGAGAGATTCGTTGAAGTTTACTTTGGAAAGCTTTACAGCAAAGGATTCTTTGCATATGCAATTCCAATCGGTGATACGGCAAAGATAGGTGTTGTGAGCAGAGATAACCCAATGAAATACTTGAAAAATCTTATAGAGAAGCATCCATCCGTCTCTAAGAGGGTTAGAGGTTGCACGATTGAATTAAACTTTGGAGCGATACCAATTGGTTTAATAGATTTCGTTAGGGGTAATGTGGCATTGATAGGGGATTCCGCTGGAATGGTGAAGCCTTACACTGGAGGAGGGTTATACTACTTGCTTATAGCTTCTGAGAAATTGAGTGAGAACTTTCCAAATTTGAATGCCTATAAATCGAGTTACTTAAAGGAATTGGGAAAAGAATACAAATATGGGATGAAAATACTGAGACTTTACTCGGTTCTTAGCGATGACGATTACGACTTACTTATAAAAAACTTTAGAGATTTCGATTACTCCGGGTTTGATATGGATAGACCATCTACTTTTTTAGGAGCTTTGAAGAGATTTCCAGCTAAACTACTGTTGAAGGTATTAAAGGCTTTGTTTTTGTTCTGAACAAGTTGATTAGTAATAGAATATAAATTTTTACATATTAAAATTTTAATATTTTAAGATAAATAATTATTATAAATAAATTATATTAATTAATTTATTTTATTGTAATTAGATAATTACATATCAAATATAAATCTTATAATAATTTATGTCTATAATCTATAAAGTAATAACTACAAAATGCTTTAAACACAGACATCTATCTATAAAGTATGGCTATAACTGATAAAATCAAGCCGCTAACACCAAAACAGGGTGAGATATTAGACGCTCTAACAAGTGACGACTACGATATAATTGGAATATTTGGGCCAACTGGAACTGGAAAGTCTCTATTCAGCTTAGCCTACGGAATAGATGCTGTAATAGAAAAAGAATACAAGAGATTCTTAGTTGTAAAACCAATAGTAGACGTTGTAACTGGGGAGGAGCTAACGCTTGCAAAAGCTGGAAAGGAATTCATAGAACTTGGAAAAGCATATCTAAGAGATGTCATAGGGGAATTCATCGATTGGAATGAAATAGAGAAATTAATGGAGGATGGAAAGCTTGTACTTGTAGATTCCCACTACCTCAAGGGGAGAACGTTTGATGATGCGGTTATATTTCTGGATGAGGTTCAATCGTTAAAGCCAGAAAGCGTTATAGAGGTTTTAGTGAGAGTTGGTAGGAACAGTAGACTAATAGTTGCTGGAGATCCAGTATTTCAATCTCTCAGTGCAGTTGAGAATGATCCAGCTTCACTCATAAGAGAAGTCTTGTTGAGTGAAGAGAATGCAAAGGTAATAGATCTTGGCATTAAAGACATCGTGAGAGAAGGTGCGAAAAGGGGATTGAGGTTATTGATTGAGTACAGAATGCGATCTCGAGAATTGAGTGATGAAGAAAGAAACATAGTGGAATCTGCAAGAATACATTCGCCTGATGCAGATGTAATCACAGCTGTAGAGTTCAGTAAGGAAAAAGAAGAGTTCGAAATAAGTTCTGAGCACGTTCCCGACGCTTTGATAGTAGTTAAACAGGGGCATTTCGGAAGATTAGTTGGTAAAGGAGGAGAAAGGATAAACGCAATAGAAGAAGACACTAGCAAGAGTATTAGAGGTGTTGAGCTCAGTTTGGACTTTAAAGAGCTTATAAGAGCAGTTCATCCGGTTCCATGGATTTGGAGGTATATAGAGGATATAGACTTCGCTGGCCCAACTTTAGCAGTCCAAGTCGACAGCGATGTATTTGGAGCTTTTGTAGGGCAAAGAGGAATTCATGTGAGGTTTGTCGATGCTGTAATGAGAAAGTTAATGGGCGTAGGAATTAAAGCAATGGAAGCTGAGAGAAAGAAAAGGAGAAAGAAGTAGCTAAACTTGGATGTTCCATTCTATATTATTTTGATTCATATTTTAAATTCTTAATATCTTTAATATATTATAGATATATTAATTATTTCATTAATATATAAATTATATAAATTCTGTTACTTGTCAATTTCTCTTTTCATCTCAACCGAAATCCTACGTAGGTAGAGTATGAATACTGTCAAGATTAGAAATGGTGTTAAAATCACTATTGGTGTGAACAAGGATGAAAGATGATTATTTAGGCTACTTTCGTAAATCCAAAACTCTAGAAGTAGGAGAAAATACGTTATAGAAACTCCCAATGCTAAAAACACTTCAAAATACCTATTAATCCATAAAGTCCTTGAATCAATTGGAATTCTTTAATATTTATGAGGTATGGATGTCTGTTAATAATCGTAAAGCGATATTTTGTAATTAACAAGAATATTACAGGAACTATGCTGAAATCGAGTGGTATTATTAGAAATATCCCCTTTTTTCATATGAATCAGGTTTTCCACTTATACCAAAATGAGTCGGAATAATATTTGGTAGTGTTAAATACGCATAAATTCCAATAATCCAAATTCCTATAAGTCCAAGAATTAATAATACAGCTAAAATTCTGCCTTTAACGCTTAAAGGCTGAGGTTTAATCATTTCATGAGTTTAGCTAAAACGTATCTCTTTTTCTCAATAGCCCTTCTTACGGCTTCATCAACTTTTCTACACATATCCTCAAAATTCTCTGGCATTTCTTCGCCAACGACTTTTTTTATTGGTGTGTATGCAGATTCTCTAAACCTTGGCTCTATAGGTTTTTTGCTGTTGTCTTCTATCAGATATGCCCCTCTTCCCTTTTCAACCCAACCAACTTCTTCTACTCTTACACCAGCATCTCTGACTACTTTTTTAACCTCTTCAGCAGTGTCAGCATCACATACAACCATCAGCGAATCTATCGAAACTCCCATGAAGTCTATTTTTAGCTCATCAAGCATTTTTAGAACTCTTTTGTTAACACATCTTCTGAGTTTCTCGTAATCGAATACTAAAGCTTTGTTAGAAACTCTTGAAATCTCCTCTGCATCCCCTCTTATCCCGCCATTCGTCACATCGCTCATCGAATGAATTCTCCTAACCAATCCAGCTGAGAAGATCGCTCTTACTGCTTTTATGAAATCCAAATTTATTGTTTCCTCAACGACTTCATGCCTTCCATAATATATCGCAGTTGTTGCAATCGTTCCACCTCCAGCCCCTTCCGTAAGAAGAATTACATCTCCTTCTTTAACGTTCTTCCTCGGAGTTATATACCTTGAAACCCCCACACAACCAACGCATCCAGTCATCCTCTCTCCTATAACCATATCTCCTCCAATCCTTAGAGTGCTACCACTGATAAGTGGTACTCCTACTGCATCACAGACAGTAGTAATTCCCGCTATGTGATCGAATATCTTTCCAACATCGCCATCGTCCGCTATATGAATATCTGAAAATACAGCTATGGGTTCAGCTCCCATTACGTAGACGTCTCTCATCGCAGCCCTTGTAACGTGAAATCCAGCTATAAATGGAAACTCACTTAAACGCGAGTGTATTCCATCTACAGCCACAGATATGTAGAAATCTCCAAATCTAACAACACCAGCATCATCCAAATCCTTCGATGAAATTACAGCTGAAGTCTCTATCAGTTCCGCAATTTTTGAGTGAACGTAGAAGTCTCCTTTACCCCTTGAACCTACTCCGAATTCACCCATTTTTACTCCAGTTTTATAATAATCAAGCAAGAAATTTGTTTTAGAATATGCGTTTTTTACCTCTGTTATCACTGCATCTGCCCATTTTTCAGCTTTTTCTCTATTAAAATCCTTTATCTCTATTATTCTCTCAATTAATTTTTCTTTTACAGTTCTCTCATTAAAGGTTTTTAGAAGTTTTCTCGCATATCCCTCTAAATCCATGGTATTTATTAAGCTTCACTTACTAAAACTATTCCCACTACAATCATAACAGTGCCAATTATCAATTTCAAACTGACACTCTCACCTAAAAACAGAACGGAAAACAGAGCTGTAAACATCGGATATATCGCAGTCAATGGCACAGTTCTGCTCGCTCCTAAAATCCTTAAAGCTGAATAGTAAAAGACCATTGCAATCGCTCCTGCAATCACACCAGCTATTAATAGTATTACAATTCTCCTCAAATCGAATCCAGTGAAATCCATCTGGTCCATCAATACTGAAACTGCTGTAATAGCTACCACAGCCCCTATCAGCCTTATCACCGTTGCTGTGTAAATCGAGACTCCGTTAGATAGAGCTATTTTATCGAGAATGGGTGCAACTCCCCATAACAACGCCGCTACTATAGCAAGTAATTCGCCCCTCATCTCCCTAGGGATTTTGCAGAAGATTTCAAATTTTCGTTTAAATATCGTTTTTTCAAAGCACAACAGCAAAGTTTAAATCTGAAAAGTTGAGCGAGCTTTTATGGCAGTGAAGTTGATAAGATGTCCATCGTGTGGAGAAGAAATAGAGTTAACGGATTTATACGAGGGTATGGAGATATCTTGTAAACTTTGTAACTGTATCATGGTTTATCAAAACGGTAAGATACTGCTACTCGATACAAACGAGGAGTTTGATTTAGAGGAGCTTGAAAGCGTTGAAGAGGAAGAAGAGGAGTTTGAAGAATTTGAGGAAGAGGAAGAATACTTTTATGAAGAGGAGGAATATTAAATTCTGATAAGTCTCTTTATATATCTTGCTGGTATTTCCTTAGCCAATGCTATGTATTTGTTAGCCTTTAATATCCTAATTCCATCTTCTCTCGCTTTTTTTGCATCAATCTCTATCACTATTGGTTTATCTGTCCTCAATCTCGCAACTTCCTCTCCTTTTTCAAAAGTTCTCGACAGATGAACAAATACCTGATTCACTGGCTTTAAGCCTATATCAAGGATTCTCTGAGCCTCCTCCTCGCCAGTTCCGTAGTATAGGATATCGCTGTCGTCTAACGGCATGTCATTTAGCTCGACTCTTATACTGTGCCCATACCTTGCTCTAATCTTATCGTCTTTCAGCTCATATCTATCCTTTTGATCGCTGTATATCAAAGCTTTCACAAGCCATCTGTTTGCCCATTTGTACTTCCTTCTAACGGCTTTTACAAGAGATTCAAAGCTAACCCATCCGTTTTCATCCATTTCCAACCCAAATTTATCTGGGAAATGTCTAAGAATTCCTGAGATAAGTCTACCGAGTTTCTCAACCTTCTCCTTGTTCAATATAAGCTCTCCCTTAATCCCACATTTGCAGATCTCTCCTCTATAAAAACCGTGATTTGGACAAAACCTTATCTCCTCCATTTAACCACCTTATCATGTATACGGCAGTTGCTATAGCACCTATAGCCGAGCAAGTTTCAAGGCTTATACCCCGCTGAGTTATGTCGAAGTGATATCTTGCAGATTTAAGCAGATCTTTAGGTAAACCTCTCCTACCTAAACCTATTAAAAACGTTGCGGATGAAAACCTCGCAATGTCAGAGTAGCCTATACTCTTATTCTTATCGGGTTTTGATGTAGTTGCTATTACCTCACCGAAATGAGATGGAATTTTATCTATTAGGTGCAACTTGCCGCTATTTGCTAATTCGATTAAGTACTTCCCACCCTCGCCAATCGTCGTATAATCTGAGACGGCTTTTGCCACTTCTCTTTCACTCCTCCAAAACGGAAAGTCCATTAGGGCTAAGTGGAAGTTAAAAGCGTAGCAGAGCGGAGCAGCTCTTGCAATGGTTCTCAAGTGTATCTCGTGAAGTTTGAGTTTGTCATACGTGTTGACCAAACACATCACAATCATCTCAGTGAAATCCTATTCCTGTACTTCTTTAAAATTCCAGCTCTTTCAAGGCACTTTAGTATTTCGTCTAATACGTCTTCTACATCTACTACGAATTTATAGTTTAGGCATTCCACTGTACCTATACTGTAATCCCTTAAATCCTCAATGCTACAAGTCTTCATTTCGACGAGTTGAACCATTATATTTGCGAGCATCCTTGCAACCGAATCCAACAAGCAGTAAAGGTCTTCGTTATCCTTAATCTCGTTGAGTTTTGCATTTATAAGGCTTAAGCAGTCCACGTATACATCCCAACACATCTCCAATACCAACACGTACATCTTTTCTGCCCCTTCACATTCATAGTCTACTTCTATAACTACTTGTGGATCGTCTGGAAGGCTTCCAGAGATCTTATCTCCAACACTTACACCGTTCATCCTTAAAAAGTTGTAAATGTCGACGGAGATTAGGAATCTATCAATTGAATCATTTACACCTATTCTATCAAAAAACATCTCTTCGAATTCCTCTCTTGAAATACCATCATTTAAAATGTCCTTAATTACGTTTACGTAGTTTTCCCATCTCTTCACCTCGTCGTAGTTGTATCTCTTTAAGTCACTTAATCTACCCCTTAAGATGTACTTCTCCTCGACTTCCCAGTCTATGCACTGTTTTAAATCCCATTTCACTCCAGCCCTCTCTAAAGCTGATAGGATCTCCGCAGTGGAGTTTATGTCGTTAAAGCTTCCAATTTTTAACCACATATTCACGGTTTTTGTTTGTGATATATACGCTTATCGAAGCTTGGGAGATCTAAAAAGTTAAAAGTTTACTGGTATAAGTGGTTAATAAGATGATTTCAAAGATATGTATCGAAAACTACAAATCCATTGAAAAAGCTGAATTGGAATTTTCTAAGATTAACGTATTAATAGGCCCAAACGGTAGTGGCAAGAGTTCAGTTTTAGAGTGTATTGATTATTTCAAGCAGGCATTTATATATATATCACGGCTAGCACTATCAGTAAAGAGGGGACAATCTGGACTGGCAAATTCATGGTAAATATACCATTTAAACATGTAGTTTTTTGCCGAGATACTGAAAGATCGATTTCAATTAAAGTAAACTTTGATGGTTTACTAATTCGTACACATCCATCTACGGCAATAGCAGGAGTACTGATTATTCCATCAACTAAACATGCAGAATTTAAAATTATTATAAAAGATACTAAAGAACTCACACAATTGCCAAAGGAAATATTAATATTTATCCTAAAAGCTAATAGAAAAGTTGATATAGAGTACTAGCTGGTATTGATGTTAATATTTATACTGTCGATATTTCTAATATTTATAAATTCTTCTATTACACTTGCTATCGATCAGAATTTAAGAAAAATATTGAAGTTGTTAGAGATTTCTATTCGAAATACGGTCTTCACGACATCAGATGGGTTCCGACTGAAGATGGTCGGTATGAAATCATTGCAACTACTGATGAAGAAATCGATATGAACATAGCAGATGTTGGTTCTGGATTAAACGCATTATTTCCAATAGTCGTTGCATTAGCCTTTTATCCCGAAAACAGTTCGATATTTATTGAACATCCAGAAATGTATTTACATCCAAAATTACAGTATGAACTTGCAGACTTTTTCATAGATGTCTCAATGAGGAGGAATTATCAGTTGATAATTGAAACCCATTCAGAACATTTGTTATATGGGTTATTAAACGCTGTAGTTAAGAAAAAGATAAAGCCAGAAGATTTAACGATATACTCAGCGAGAAAGGAAAGGGGAAAATCCATTTTTGAGAAGTTAAAAATCTATGAAGACGGTAGTATTGAAGGAAATCTACAAGATTTCTTAGAAGCTGATATCAATGCTTTTTTAGACTTTTTAAGGGCTTAGGTGTTTTCATGGCTATTATTATAGTCATCGATACATGTGTTCTCAGACGAGCATTAGAATATGAAAAATCTATAAAGATTGATGATAAAAGTAAAAAAGCCTACGAAATCATTATAGAATTTTTACAAAGGAAGGATACAATATTCGTTGCAAACTCAGAAACTAAATGTGAATATTATAGGCATCTCGAAAATTTAAAAAATGAGATTAGACGAAAAAGGATTTATCCCCAAAGCTTTGGACTTCTAAGATCTTTAATGTTTAGACTCAGAACAGTTCCAGACAGAAATCATAGCTTTGAGTTTACAGGTAACCAATTGGTAGGAAAGATTACCACTTACTCAACTCTGCAAAATCTGGTGCATTGATGTTCAAGGAACCTGTTGCATTTATCTTAACATTCGCAGAGGACGTTTACCGTGCGGGATTTGCTAAGAATGGACAAGGTGTTGAGATTTTAATCCTTAACTTAGAGACTTCTTCAATTACGAAATCGTAATAAGCAACAGTCTTTACATCGATGCATGTTTGAATTCGCTGAGAGGTTGCAGAGAATACCCCCATATCTCTTTGCAGAAATAGATGCGATGAAAAAGAAGAAGATTGAAGAGGGTGTAGATGTAATAGATTTAGGAGTTGGAGATCCCGATTTACCCACACCAAAGCACGTAGTTGAAGCAGCGAAGAGAGCAGTTGAAAGGGTTGAGAGGCAGAAGTATCCGAGTTATGAAGGAATGCTCGAATTTAGAGAGGCTGTAGCTGAATTCTACAAGAGGAGAAAGGGTGTTAAACTTAATCCAGAAAAAGAAGTAATAGCATTAATAGGCTCTAAAGAGGGAATAGCTCATCTCCCGCTTGCATTTGTGAATAGGGGTGATATCGTTTTAGTTCCAGATCCGGGATATCCTGTTTACTACTCTGCCACGATTCTCGCAGATGGAAAACCTTACTTCATCCCGTTAAAAAAAGAAAACGATTTCCTACCGAGGCTCGATGAAATTCCGAGTGAGATAGCAAAAAAAGCTAAAATAATGTTTTTAAACTATCCAAACAATCCAACTACAGCTATAGCCACGAAAGAGTTCATAAAGGAAGCTATAGACTTCTGCATAGACAACAAAATCATCCTCGCACACGATGCCGCTTATAGCGAGATAACGTTCGATGGATACAGAGCTTACAGCTTTTTAGAGTTCGATAACGCGTTCGAAGTTACAATCGAATTCAATTCGCTCTCTAAAACTTACAACATGACGGGATGGCGAATTGGTTTTGCATGCGGTAATGAAGAAATCTTAAGGGGTTTATTAAAGGTTAAGACTAACGTTGACAGTGGAGTTTTCGAGGTAGTTCAAGAGGCAGCTATCGCAGCGTTAACTGGAGATGACAGCGTTATAGACGAAATAAATAGAGTTTACGTGGAGAGAAGAGATATCTTCGTTAAGGGCTTAAAAGAGGCTGGATTCAAAGTTGAAAAGCCGAAAGCTACGTTTTACGTCTGGTGTGAAGTTGGTGGAAGTAGTATAGAATTCGTGAAGAGGTTACTCGACAAAGCTGGAATAATCGCTACTCCGGGAATAGGGTTTGGTGAGCATGGTGAGGGGTTTGTAAGGTTTTCGCTCACAAGAGATACGAATATAATTAAAAAAGCCGTTGAAAGAATTGTTAATGTACAATTTTAGCACAAATCTCTTCCCAATACCTCAAATTGTTTATACACCCCGGATCAGGCTTTAAGTAGTCTCCAAAGTAGTTGTAAGCTCTAGCTCTACAACCACCGCAGTAATATCTATAGCTACAGTTTCCACAACCCTCGATTATGTCCTTATTCCTCAAATCTTCAAAAACCCTGTTCTCTCTCCACAACTTCTCTAAGTCATCGTATTTAATGTTTCCAACTTTAAGCGGGAAGAATACACATGGCTGTATATCGCCATTAGCCTTTATAGCGAAGTAAAACCTACCGGCTCCACAACCACCTATGAATTCGGCAAGCCTTCTGAGTCTCTCTCCAGCTTTGACGTTGTAGTAATGTGTGGGAATTATTTCG
>Ga0190367_1001949_pt1 | contig 11222 bp, 11 predicted proteins | sample 4872181011_MG_FD_171838 | JGI IMG/M metagenome (GOLD analysis project Ga0190367, IMG submission 171838) | Hydrothermal vent microbial mat bacterial communities from Southern Trench, Guaymas Basin, Mexico - 4872-18-10-11_MG | ecosystem: Environmental > Aquatic > Marine > Hydrothermal vents >... | reverse complement strand
CCCTGTCGTTGAGGACTGGATTTCCTGTAGACAGAGAGTTATCGTTATCCTTCACTACCGTGACAACGAACTCGCTGCCCCACTTCACACCGCTATAGCTTGGATTTGATCCGCTCGCGGTGATGTTACATACTAAGATTTTATGTACTTTCTTGTCGGTGTATTCGATTGTTGTATTTCCTAGATCCACATTGAGGCTTCCAGGTCTAAGTTTTACCGAAAAGTTTATCCAATCGACGTAGTAAGCATTCCCGCTCTGGGTTACATTACCTGTTATTGTGACGATATTAACACCGGTTGAAGTCTGCTCAGTAGCTTCCTTTCCAGTTGCCTGAGCCCTCTGCTGCAGCAAGCCTGCGGTGTTTATGAGAACAGCCGCAGCGATTGCAGCAACGAGCACCATTGCTATGAAGACTATCAGTGTACCTATACCGACCTGTCCTTCTTCACCCTCCCTAAACCTCTCAAGATTTTTCATTTCAGACACCTCAGCTCAGATCAACAACCTCATACCCATCAATGGACTGCGGAACGACGAACGTGAAGACCGTCGTTGCACCCGTTGGCGGAATTATCTTTATTGTGGCTGAATCACCCTCTGCAACGCCAGCTCCCGTAGCTGTGGGGTCTGTTTTACCCTTTATCTGTGTTAGGTTCAGCTCGATAACGAAGACATCCTCTCTGTCATTCATAACAGGCAGAGAACTGTCAGCGTCCTGTATTTTGTATACGGTGAAGTGTGTTGCATCAGCTCCTCCGTTTGCGATGGTCTGATACGTCAATTCCTTCGAAGTTGTATCATCTATATATTGTATAACCGTCTCGTTTAAGTCTATGTTGAGACTCCCCGGTCTCAACTTAACTGTGAGGTTAACGTCGTACACATGATCCTCACCACTTCCACTAGTGTCGTCGTATACCTTTCCAGAAGCACTAACAACGTTCAAACCGGTTGAAGTCTGTTCAGTAGCTTCCTTTCCTGTTGCCTGAGCCCTCTGCTGCAGCAAGCCTGCGGTGTTTATGAGAACAGCCGCAGCGATTGCAGCAACGAGCACCATTGCAATGAAGACTATCAGTGTACCTATACCGACCTGTCCTCTTTCATCTTTTTTCAATGAACTCACCATACTCACCACCATTATAGTGTCATCATAATAACTTAATAAATCTTTCCCCTACTTTATCAAATTTGAGAAACTAAATATTCTACGACAGAAAACAATAAAAATGTCTGCTGCTTGAGGAATGCTACTTTAGATTAAGGGGGCGAACATAATTAAGATCGCACTGTAGAAGCACGGTTTCAATAACTGCCCACATAGCAGCCAACTAAATTATCTAATAATCTAACAGTATGTTTATATAATCATATTATATGTTTATATAATCATATTATAGCGTACTCAATCTCGAGAAAATTTTTTGAGGTTATCCCAGATCTCCACAGGTTTTGGTTTGTGCGTCCAGCTGAAACGAACCCCCTTTGGAGTTATTTCTATTTTGATGTTTTCGAGAGTTGAAATGTAGGCCGTTCTGCGCTTCTGTCCTTCCACCAAAATCTTGTGCGTTTCTACAAGTAGCCCTTTCTCTATGAGTTCCTTAAACTTCCTGTAACACGTAGCCTGAGGTATGCCGAGCTCTTCGCTTATTTCCTGAACCGTTACAGGCTTTTCCATCGCCCTCGAGAGTATTTTAACACTCCACAAGTCAAGCAGTGCCGTCAAGGCATCTTCGGATACCATGCTTCACCCCAACGTTTTTTAAATGAGCATGCGAGGAATACGGCGTGAAGGTGCTGAGAGAGGACGGTAGCGTTCTAATTAACAATGTGATAATCGCAGAGGGGTTGAGAAGGTATATAGGACTGATGTTTAGATTCAAAATGCCGTATGAGGGATTACTATTAAGCATGGAGGATACGGACTTCATACATTCCTTTTTTGTGTTCTTTCCATTTAAAGCAATTTTCCTAAGCGAAGAACTTAAAGTAGTAGATACGTGTGTGATGAAACCCTTCACAGTCAAAAGAGCGAAGGCAAGATGGGTTCTCGAAACGAGCGTTGAGAAGGATGTAAGAATAGGCGAAAAGCTCATCATACGTTGACATCCTCCAAGTACCTGCTTACGGCAACTTCACCATAGATCGTGAGCTTTCCATTCTTTATCATCTCCTTCTGCTCCAAACCGAGAACTACCCTCTGGACATCGGCCGCTTCAAGCCCGAGTATTGCGGGCAGGTCTTCAATTGAAACTCCAGAATAAATCGCCTGTAATACCTGTTTTTCCATCTTGCTAAGCTTCGCCTTCTCCACCTTCCGGAGTATGTCGGCAAACTCAAGACCAACATACCTCCCCAAGAGGTTCAGGACTCTCTTTTCGGGAATATGTATGTATGAAACAATAGCTTCGCCATTTTCCATGAGTCTCACGTTGAGTATCTCTACTTTTTTGCTATTTATCGTTCTCATCTCCTTCTTTATGTCTCTAACCGTCGAAAGTTTTATCGCCGACTTGTCGAGAAGAATTGCTCCTCTTGCAATTCCAAGCTTCCCGTTTTTCCAGCGTGTGTTGAGAACTACACCACCCTTTATTGCAGGATGCTTGTATATTACTGCGTTACCGCCGAGAAGGAGTTTCATGAGAAGGTAAAAGAATTTGGCTAGTTTGTCCCCGCTAGCCTTTATGACGACTACGTTTGGCGAACCATCCCTTACAAATGCTATTTTCATCGAATCTTCAAGCATATCCTTAAGATCGTCGGGCACATCTATCTTCCTTACGTCAAAAATCTTGTTGAGTGGAACTACCAATTTGTCCGAGGGAGTGGCGACTAACAATCGTTTTGTACTCAAGATTATCCTTGACTTTTCAAAATCCTCTATTTTCCGTCGCTCTCCCTTTTCGAGGGAGATTGCTGATTTTGCCATGAAATCAGCGACTATCTTCTCCATACTTTGAATAAAATATTCTTTTAAATTTTTTAAATTTTACTCCCAAAATTCTGATGAAATTGAAATCTACTCAATATCGTTAAATTCTATCGATGAGTCCGCAGACGAGGAGGGGTAGAATTATTGTTGCGTCTCCCTCAACACTAACCTTCTTAGCTTTTTCCTTTATCTTACCCCAAGAAATCGCCTCACTTGGCTTAGCTCCCGAAAGGCTGCCGTCCCATTCAACCGCCGTTGTTATGTATATTGCATAGTCCAACCCGCCCCTGAACTGGTTCCACCATATGGTGTGGTGTTTCGATATACCCCCTCCAACGATTAAAGCTCCCGTGAGCTTCGATTCAAAAACTATATCGCTCAGCTCGCTTTCGTCGGCAAGCACATCGATGATGAAGTCCCTGTGCTGCTGATAGAATATCCAGAGCTGACTTCCTACTGCTCCGTCTGTTATTCCCGGAATAAAAACAGGAATTTTGTTCTTGTAGCACCAGTAAACTATGGAACTTTCCGCATTCTCTTCGCCTTCTATACGCTTTCCTATCTCCCACACGAGCTCTCTCGTTGAAAGTTTTTTCCTACAGCCATATATGTCCTCGATTATGGGCAAGAGCTTTTCCTCAAGAACTAGGCCATAACTTTCGTTAGGGGCAAGCACGTTTCCTATGCGGTTTATGCCCATCTTACGGAGTTCTGCATCGTCAAGCGCGAAGCTGCCGTGGTAGTAGTCCTTCCATATCCTCGCCAGATCGTGGTCGAGGGTTCCGCACGTTGTGATGATGACATCAACGAGCTTCCTCCTAGCGAGTTCTTTTATGACTCCCCTCGTGCCAGTTGCGATTATTGCAGCTGGGAAGGAAAGGAAAATCGTTGCATTTCTTTTTATCATTTCTTCAAATATATCAAGAGCTTCGCTGAGCTTTCTCGCTGTAAAACCACCAGCCTTGCTGAATTGATTGAGAAGTTCGCTTACTGTTATCCCTTTTTCAAGCCGGATATCTATGACGGGTTTGTTAAATTGCATGTCCGATTAAGTTTTAAAAAAATTAGCCAACGAAGTCTTCAGGCTTCGGTATTTCGAGCTTTAAGCCCTTCCTCTTCCTAACTTCCATTATGAACTCCTCGAGGAGGTTTGAAGGTACAGGTTCGAAGCCCGCATGTTCAACGCTCCACATGGCCTTGCCTGCCGTTGCCGACCTTATGTCGCCAGCGAAGCCGAACATTTCCTTAACCGGAGCTTTCGCAACCACTGTTACCATGTCACCCTCCGTATTCATCTCTAGAATTTGTCCCCTCCTTCCCTGAATTTCCCTCGTAACGTTTCCGAGCATGTCCTGTGGAATTGTTATGAAGACCTTCTGATACGGCTCGAGCAGCGTTGGATTTGCTTGTAACATCGCAGCAAATATCGCACCTCTTACTGCGGGAATGACCTGCGCTGGGCCCCTATGAACGGCATCTTCGTGCAGCTTACAGTCAACCAGCTTAACCTTGAGTCCGTGAACGGGCTCCCTTGCCAAAGGCCCAGCTCTCATCGCATCCCTAAAACCTTCGAGTATGAGCTCCATCGTCTCATTTAGGTACTGAATTCCCTTCGTCACATCGCAGAACACGTTGCCCTCGTAGTATTCCTGAATTCCCGCTGCCTCCTCTTTTGCAAGGCCGGCCTCCTCAAGCAACCTTCTGCGCTCCTTCTTGTCCATCTTCATGTCAACTTCGCCCTCCCTGAACAGCCTGACGACTTCGGATGGCAAGGGTTCAACGACGATGTAGAACTTGTTGTGCTTGTTTGGAGATTTTCCTTCCACAACAGGCGATACTGTCGTTACCGTTTCTCTGAACACGACTATCGGAGGTGACGTTAAAACTTCGAGGCCTCTCTCCCTCCTAATCTTTTCAACCGTAACCTCTAAGTGGAGTTCACCCATCCCACTAAGCAAGTGCTCTCCAGTTTCCTCATTGAGCGTTACATGGAGTGTTGGGTCTTCTTTTGCAACCTGCCTGAGAACTTCAATGAGCTTTGGCAAATCCCTCGGGTTCTTCGCTTCAATCGCCATAGTTACAACTGGCTCGCTTATGTGCTTGATCGCCTCAAACGGCTCGAACTTCTCAATGGTTGAGCAGGTTGAGCCGGCAACAGCATCCTTCAAGCCAACTACCGCAACTATGTTCCCAGCGGGAATTTCCGGCACTTCAACCCTCTTTGGCCCCATGAAAAGACCTACAGTCTGAACGCGGTTCTTGGCTCTTCTGTCAACGATGTAGAGTTCCATTCCCGGTTTTAACGTTCCGCTGAAGAGCCTTCCAACGGCAACTTCTCCGGCATGGGGATCCACAACTATTTTTGTGATCATGAGCGCTATAGGCCCGCTGGGGTCGCATTTAGCCATGGCCTGCCCTTCAGCACTTTCGACGCTGCCCCTCCATATTGTAGCGATCCTCTCCCTCTGAGCTTTTATTGGTGAGGGCAAATGCCTGATTACCATGTCAAGGACTACGCGATGAAGTGGAGACTTCCTGGATAGCTCCTTAACGTTATCGGACTTGAGGTGTTCGTAAACTTCCTTAAAACCAACGCCTGTCTCTTTCATCGAAGGTACGCTGACAGCCCACTTGTATAGAGCTGAACCAAACGCAACGCTGCCAGCAGAGACATCGAGCTTCCATTCGCTGTACTTCTCAGGCCTCATAGCCTTTATGAGCTTGTTGACTTCAAGAATTACGTTCATCAGCCTTTCCTGCATTTGCTCGGGAGTTAGCTCGAGCTCTTTAATCAGCCTGTCAACCTTGTTTACGAAGAGAACGGGCTTTACGTTCTCCCTCAGCGCCTGCCTCAAAACTGTTTCGGTTTGGGGCATCACGCCTTCGACCGCATCAACAACAACGATTACGCCATCAACAGCCCTCATTGCCCTAGTAACGTCTCCGCCAAAGTCTACGTGGCCTGGAGTATCTATGAGGTTGATCAGATATTCCTCTCCGCCATACTCGTGAACCATGGAAACGTTCGCAGCTTGTATCGTTATTCCCCTCTCCTTCTCCTGCTCGTCGAAATCCAAATAGAGCTGCCTGCCTGCGAGTTCCTCACTTATCATGCCAGCTCCGGCAAGCAGGTTATCGCTGAGCGTTGTTTTGCCGTGATCTATGTGGGCAACTATGCCCATGTTCCTGATTCTCTCGGGCTTCCACATGAGCTCCTTGATTCTGTCAACCATTTTCTTCGCTCTCGCCATCTGCATCACCTTGCCGACTTAGCAACTCTCTCAACTTCCTCCTTCTTCGCAATAGCGTAGCTCTTGCTGTCGTTGTTCGCTGCAGCAATGATTTCATCGGCCAAGCATGTAGCAATGCTGCGCTTCGATTTAAATGCTGCTTTTCTCGCCCCTTCGCATATGTTTCTCAAAGCTATGTCTAAGCGTCGCAAGCTCGAAGTGTCAACGGATTTTGGAACTGCTATGCCTCCATACTTGAGCCTGACTATTTCTTCTCTTGGCCCGGCATTAATTATAGCATCAACGAGAACCTGTATGGGGTTCTTCTTCGTCTTCTTTTCGATTATTTCAAAAGCTTCCTTAACTATGTTGTAGGCAAGGATCTTCTTTCCCGTGTTGTGCTCCTTTCTCATAACCTTGTTTATCAGCCTTTCAACTATGAACACGTTCTGCTTCGCAAACGGCGTGTTCGCGTGTCTTCCGTGGGTATGCAGGACAAAGCGGGGCTCGAGGCATATGTAGTTCTTCAAAGCTGGATCGTTCACTTCAACTTCTTTGGGATTGTACTTTCCAAAGACGTAAAGTTCTTCCTCGCTAAAACCGTACTTCATTGCTATCTACCTCAGCGGTTTCTCCTTTCTCCCTTTCCACAGTTCTTTCAGCGAGACGTTGTTGACCTTGATTACCTTGTACCTAACGCCAGGAATGTCCCCCATGCTCCTGCCCATTCTGCCTCCTATCTTCTCCACTATGACCTCGTCGTGTTCGTCGATGAAGTTTATTGCCCCATCTCCCGGCGTAAAAGCTGTAATCTGCCTTCCATTCTTTATGAGCTGCACTCTGACAGCCTTTCTTATGCCGGAGTTTGGCTGCCTAGCTTCAATACCTATCTTTTCCAGCACTATACCCCTCGCCATCGGCGCTCCTTCAAGCGGATCTGCCTTGACGTTAAGCTCGAGTACCTTGCGCACGTACCTCTTATCACTCCACCTGAACTTCTTTCTGTTCTCTATCAGCTTCCTTGCTGCAAACAGACCTTTACCCATCCTTCCACCTCACTTGATTATCACATCGTCGATATCGTGATGCCTTTTTGCCAGCTCTTTGGCTTTATTTATATTTTTTCCACCCTTACCTATTGCCAAACCTTTGTACTGGGGGTCAACGCTGACTTGGGCTATACGCTTGCCACTCTTCTCGATTAACCTGACGTTAACCCTAATGGGTTTAAAAATGTTGACTATGAACTCAACCGGGTCGTTTGAGTGTTCAACGACTTCTATTCTCTTACCCATCAGCTCTCTTGCCCTTTCTATATTTATCCCACCTTTACCTATTGCTGCCCCCATATCACCCTTCTTCACAACGAAAATTATCCTGTCATCCTGAACCATACAGTCCTTGACGCTAGCTCCAGTCAAACTCTCGAAAAGTGTGAGATATCTAATGCTCTCTGCCGAGAGTTTTACCCCCATAATATCATCCTCTTGAAATTGGATAAAAAAGCTCAGACTGCATTCAAAATCTCGTCCTCAGCTTCAAGTATTGCGAGCGCTGCGACGCTAAAGGGTTTGCCGCATACCGCTCCAAGCTCCATGTTCGTGCCGTTGAAAGTAACGACTGGCACTTTGAAGGATTCTATACGCTCCTTTACCTCCTTGGGGCAGTTTGCTGCAACAACCACAAGCCTCGCCTCTCCATTCCTTAAAGCTTTCAGCGTCCTCTTGCTTCCAAGATAGACCTTTCCTGCCTTCAATGCTTTTCGCAACGCCTTTTCAATATCCATCTACATCACCCCGCTAGTGTCTCAGCTTTGCTATCAGCTCAACGTCTCCCGTTCCGAGCTTAATTGGTTGCCCGACTATTATATTTTCGGTTATCCCACTCAGCTTGTCAACATCTCCCCTGATTGCAGCATCGAGCAGGTTGTTGACCGTCATCTCGAATGCTGCTCTGGCAAGTATGCTCTGCTTCTCTCCCGCAACGCCGTGTCTGCCTATCTGCTTGAGCTCGCCGTCAGCGGTCATCGCGTCGGCAACTAGCATTATGTGCCTTACGTTAACCTCCAAACCCTGTTCTTCCAGCGTTGATATTGCCTCTCTTATAACGGCATTCCTCGCAGCCTCAATACCCAAAACCTCGTATATTTCGTAGATATCGTTTGTGAGGGTTCTTGTGGGGTCAACACCTTTTATCTTCATCACCTTCTTCAGGTTGGAGCCTTCGGTGTAGAGTACGTACTCATCTCCCTCTTTTCTTATGATTACCCTGCGTATTTCCTTAATTCCCGCAAGTACGAGCTTCTTCAACTTGTCAAAGGTGTCCATCAGAAGTTTGTAGGAGGGCTCGGGTATCGGAATTATGAGTTTTCCGTCCTCTTCCCTAACTTCAATCTTCAGTCCCTTCTCTATTCGCTTCTTTACTTCTTCTAGGCTAAGCTGCTTTCTTTCAAGTGCCTTTTCATCTGGAGTGATTATTATTTGCAAATGTCTTATGTCCGTCGCTACATCAGCGATGTCGAGTACGTACGTTGCTTCAATGCGGTTTGCTACTTCTCTTGCCTTGTTTCTATTCTTTGCGTATTCTTCTGTAAGCCTTATAGTCATCATCGGCGTTGAAGGATTTTTGCGCACATCGAGAATTTCTATTAACCTTGGTAAGCCGAGAGTTACGTCGATTTCTGCAACTCCTGCGTAGTGGAACGTACGCATTGTCATTTGTGTGCCGGGCTCTCCTATCGATTGCGCTGCCACTATGCCAGCTGCTTCTCCAGGCTCCATCAGATTTGCGAGATAAGCTTGATAACATCGCTCTGCTATCTTCTTAGCCTTGGTTTTGTTGACACCGAGTTTCTCAAGTTCAGCTTTCAGCTCATCCTTGATTGCCTTCGGAAGCGGATATTTATCGAGAATTTCATCATAATTCACGCTCATGTTCCTCCCACCACTTCATTGATTATCCTCTTAATATCAACGGCTTTACCTCTAAAGCTCTTCATTGGATCGATTCCGTCTTCGCCATAGCGGAACTGTATAAGCATGCCGGATGTTTGTTCTTTAACAGTTCCATCGTACTCCACCTTCAAGTCCTGCAACGCATTTATCAGCCTGCGCTGCAGATAACCGGACTGGGAAGTCCTTACCGCTGTGTCGACGAGACCTTCCCTTCCACCCATGGCATGGAAGAAGAATTCCACCGGACTTAGCCCCTCTTTATAGCTACTCCTGACGAATCCTCTTGCCTTAGCCCCCAAATCACCGGGCTTGAAGTGGGGGAGTGTGCGGTTTGTGTAAGCGTAGCCCCTCTTTATGCGCTCCCCTCTGACCGACTGCTGACCGATGCAGGCCGCCATCTGGGTAAGGTTGAGCATAGAACCTCTCGCCCCACTTACAGCCATGATTACTGCCGAGTTGTCCATGCCGAGGAACCTGCCAGCGATCTTTCCTGCTTGGTCTCTCGCCCTGCCCAAAACCTGCATGATCTTCATTTCGAGAGTTTCCTCTATGCTCCTGCCGGGCATGGGCTCGAGGTTTCCTTCTCTGTATGCCTTTATTAACTCCTCAACCTTCTTCTCCGCCTCGTTTATTACCTCGTGTATCTGGCTTATCGCCTCCTCCGGAATATCTTCATCGCTTATTCCGAATGAGAAGCCCGTGTGCATTATCGCCCTGATTGCAAGCTGGGTCATGTTGTCTATGAACTTCCTAGTTTCCTCGCTGCCATACTTTCTCATTATCTCGTCGATAATTATTCCCTTGAAGGCTCCCACGGCTTTCTCATCTATCGTGCCTTTTATTAGCTCACCCTTCCTGATAACAACGTAGGCGTCGTACTCGCATTCTTCTTTCTTGCACTCCTCGCAACCCTGACAAATCTCAGCCTTGAACTCTATGGTTATGTCGGGCAGAATTAGGCTGAATATCTGCTTTCCTGTCCAGAGCTTTTTATCCTTGTACTTTGGTTCGGGAAGCTCGGTTATGTTAAGGGGCTTAACTATCGACATCACTTCCTCCCTCGTGAAAAGCTTCTCACCCCTAGTAAGCATGTACAAACCGCTTATGTGGTCGTGAATGCCGCCAATAATCGGGCCTCCGAAGCGGGGCGATAAGATGTGCTCCTGCACGGCCATCAAAACCTTAGCCTCTGCCTGCGCTTCCAAGCTTTGCGGGACATGCAAGTTCATCTCATCTCCGTCGAAGTCCGCGTTGTACGGTGGGCAGACCGCAGGATTCAGCCTGAACGTTTTGTAGGGCAGAACCCTGACGTAGTGGGCCATAATGCTCATTCTGTGCAGGGAAGGCTGACGGTTGAAAAGTACGACATCTCCATCCTTGAGTTGCCTTTCAACCACCATGCCTGGTTCGAGCTTCTCGGCAAGCTCTTCCCTGTTCGTATCCATAACCCTGATTCTCCTTCCATCCGGCCTGATCACGTAGTTCGCCTTTGGATGCTCTGTTCGCAGTATGTATTCTCTGGCCTCTTCGATGTTCCTCTCGGTAACGTAGAGCGGAACTGTTAGCTCCTCCGCTATAACCCTAGGAACTCCAACCTCGTTTATGCTTAGATTGGGATCGGGCGATATGACAGTTCTTGCGGAGAAGTTAACGCGCTTCCCAGAAAGTGAACCTCTAAATCTGCCCTCTTTGCCCTTCAAACGCTGGGCGAGGGTTTTCAAAGGCCTCCCGCTCCTGTGCCTCGCTGGAGGTATTCCGCTCACTTCGTTATCCAAGTAGGTCGTTACGTGGTACTGCAAGAGCTCCCAGAGGTCTTCAAGGATTAACTGCGGAGCTCCGGCTTCCTTGTTCTCCATGAAGCGCTGGTTGATCCTTATTATGTCAACGAGCTTGTGCGTAAGATCGTCTTCGCTTCTTTGCCCGGTCTCAAGAATGATGGAGGGGCGAACGGTAACCGGTGGGACTGGCAGAACTGTAAGAACCATCCATTCCGGCCTTACAGCCCTCGGATCCATTCCGAACGCTGGCAGGTCATCGCTTGGTATCTTCTCCAGCCTCTCCCTTATGTCCTTCGGAGTTAGCCTGTGCTCGCCTTCGTAGAAGAAAGT
>Ga0190367_1001947_pt1 | contig 11234 bp, 14 predicted proteins | sample 4872181011_MG_FD_171838 | JGI IMG/M metagenome (GOLD analysis project Ga0190367, IMG submission 171838) | Hydrothermal vent microbial mat bacterial communities from Southern Trench, Guaymas Basin, Mexico - 4872-18-10-11_MG | ecosystem: Environmental > Aquatic > Marine > Hydrothermal vents >... | reverse complement strand
TTCTAACGGTGCTAGTTCCTCTAGCTATGTTTTACTGGGGGCTTTTAGAGTTTAGCTCCCTTGTAACTGCCTACTGTCTAGGCGCGTTATTCTCCCTCTCAATGCTGTACTTATTTAGAGAAAGAATTAGAGGATTGGAATTGGCGGTCTTCTCCACTACGTATTCTATCTGGATTACAGTCCGGTTGATCGTTAAGTTCTTACTCGGTTTGTAAAATTTTGTTAACTTAAGGATATTTTACATAGATTATATATTCACGGGAACTTTGTAACCGAGTGGTGGTGAGTATTAGGGCTCCACGCTTAGTGAAGTACCTGGTGGGTTATTACTTCTCCCTATCCCTAGTGTCGTTCGCCGCTGGGTTACTCCTGCTAGGCCAGAGTACAGTTGTTGGTATCATGGTCATATGTCTGGGCTGCGCCGTACTAATCCTGACGTACTACTTCTGGAGAGGCGTTAAGGCGGCTTGGACAGCCTCTCTACTAACCAGCGCGTGGGGACTGGTTAGTGGTCTATTACACGTGGAAAACTGGGCTTACCTGTGCTCGGTAATAGTTAACACACTTCTACTCTACTGCCTTGTGGTCAGCCACGAAGTAACTAAGCACTTCAAGGTAAAGATAGACGAAAAATACCGCGTAATAATTAGGGGAATGCTGGGAGCGGTTCTGGCCCTATCCCTGACTATATCGATACTAAACGTTATGAGAAAGACCGCCTCACTTGTAGCGGTAGTCGCGGCGGTAGCAGGAACTGTAGCGGTATGGTTAGCTAAGACCTGGAGAAGAGCTAGGTAATCTCCTAACGTTACCTCCTGACAGGCATGTCATAAGTTATTCGCTCCCGCATAAAAACTCCCAGTCTATGACCATCCTCGGGTAAAATAACGAAAGGGATATGATTTGCTCGTAAGGATTAACGTATGGTGTAAGGAGTGGTTAGAGTTATCGAAGCCGTCGCTAAGCGTATTGGGATCTCAGTCGAGAAGTTGGAGAGAGAGGCTGTGCGAGAATGGCTGGAGAAGCGCTTAGTCATAGTTGAAGCGGAAATAGCTGAAATTCTAAATAAGTATGGAGTAAGTAGTGTTAAGGGGTTAGAAGAGGCTATCGAGAAGGGTAGAGTTCCTGAGCATCCTGCATGGGAAGACTTAGTAATTCTGGAGCGTCTCGTAGAATACGAGTACAAATTAAAAGAGGCCGCCAAATGTGTCGATGAGTACAGTATGCTAGAAGAACTTTAAGATAGATGGGTATTTCATTAGTAGTAGCCGTTATGGGAGAGGCTTCACTTTCCGATTATTTCTCTAAAGGTTTCTTCGTCCATTTTATTTATGGCAAACGCTGCTGGTTGGTTTTTTGGTTTTGGTTTAGGCTGGGAGTACAGCTTCTTAATTTGTATCTTGATCCTATACGGCCACAGGGCCTTACCCGCTTTCTTCTCCTCCGGCCATAAAGGCGTTTCGTCCACGTACTTGTCGATAACTACTCCATAGCCTAGTATACCTGTTTTCCTAGTAGCGTAAAATACGACTATATCTCCGAGCTGTACTTTGTTCCAGAGGCCTTTCGCCCTCTCACTTACACCCCAGACCTTTTTCTCGAGCGCTACTTCCCAGTTCTCAGGGGACCCGCTTAACAACCAGTACGGCATAGTTATCAAGTATGTATAAGCAGAGATATTGATAGGAGTTTTGGTGGTTTTAAGCATTTCAAGGGTATATTCGCTCGTCCGAGGAGTAATTACGAGACATTAGTAGGGGTTCAGTCTCGCTGAGTAAAGCCTGCGGATACCTTAATTTAGCTGGGCGGCGTCTTCCTTCTCGGTGGCTTGCTTGCCCGAGAAGTTCGAATGGTATACCGTGTTTGTCAAGGAGGATTATGTGCCTGACCCCGACCGCGACGTTATCGTGGTTTTCAGGGTTACCCCGGCTGGGAAGTTCAGCATTGAGGAGGCCGCGGGTAGGGTGGCCTCGGAGAGTAGCGTTGGTACTTGGACTACTCTGAGCGTACTGCCGGACAGGATTTGGAACTTGATGGCTAAGGCCTACGAAATAACGAGGCTGGAGGACAACTCGTACCTCGTGAAGATAGCATACCCCGTAGACCTGTTCGAGGAGGGTAACATGGCTGGCTTCATGGCGTCCGTGGCTGGCAACGTCTTCGGGATGAAAGCCTTGGACGGGCTTAGGATAGAGGACATATACTTCCCCACGAGGTTCGTCGAGCAGTTCAAGGGGCCAGTGAAGGGTATACAAGGGGTTAGAGACATATACAAGGTTTACGACAGGCCCATAGTCGGCACGGTACCCAAGCCCAAGGTGGGCTACACCCCGGACGAGCTGCGCGAGGTAGTCTACGAGTACCTGGTTGGAGGCATGGACTACGCCAAGGACGACGAGAACCTGACTAGCCAGCCGTTCTGCAGGTTCGAGAAGAGGGCTGAGGCGATAATGAAAGCCATAGATAAGGCGGAGAACGAGACGGGGGAGAGGAAGGTCTGGCTGGCTAACATAACAGCGGACGCCAGAGAGATGGTTAAGAGGTTGAAGCTCGTACACGACTACGGGAACCCCTTCGTCATGGTGGACGTAGTCATAGTGGGCTGGGCTACTCTAACCTACATAAGAGACGTAGCCGAGGAGTATGGGATGGGTATACACGCCCACAGGGCTTTCCACGCCGCTTTCACGAGGAACCCGAGACACGGAGTGTCGATGTACACCCTAGCCAAGCTGTACAGGCTGGTAGGCGTAGACCAGCTACACGTGGGTACCCCCGGGGTGGGGAAGCTAGAAGCTAAGACCAAGGACGTCATTAACCACGCCAGGATACTCAGAGAGAAACACTTTAAGCCGGAGGATGGAGACATATTCCACCTTGAACAGGAGTGGTACCACATAAAGCCCGCGTTCCCCACATCGTCGGGCGGCCTACACCCAGGCACGCTACCGGAAGTAATCAAACACATGGGCACAGACATAGTAATACAGGTCGGGGGAGGCGTCCTCGGACACCCGGACGGCCCTAGGGCCGGAGCTATGGCCGTGAGACAAGCAATAGACGCCTATCTCAAAGGGATACCACTAGAGGAGTACGCGGAAACCCATAAAGAGCTGAGGAGAGCGCTGGAGAAGTGGGGATTTGTAAGGCCAGCATAAGCTTATAGATTTTTTCGTCATTCCCTCCCCGGAGGTTGCTCACTCATGAGAAAACACGGAGAGATAGTGTACAAGCCTATAGGCGTTATAAGGACTCCGTTTAAGGACGCCGAGGGTGTTCCCATTCAGCCCACCGCGGCTAGGGGTGTTAAGGGTATAGTAGAGGTATACCCGGAGTACGCCGAGGGGCTTAAAGACCTTGAAGGCTTCTCCCACATAATACTGATCTACCACTTCCATTTAATTAAGACATGTAGGCTACTCGTAGTACCGTACCTAGATAGCGAGGTTAGAGGGGTTTTCGCGACCCGGGCGCCTGCTAGGCCCAATCCTATAGGGATATCCATAGTCAGGCTACTCAGGATAGAGGGCAACGTGTTACACGTCGAAGACGTAGACATAGTTGACGGGACGCCCCTCCTGGACATTAAGCCCTACGTACCTCAATTCGACAGCAGACTGCAAGTTAGAATAGGATGGCTTGAAGGTAGAGTATCCCGGTTAAAGGAAGCTAGAGATGACAGGAGATTCTTAACATAATTCTGATGCTAGCACACCACCTTTACGGAACATGCCAAAAAAGTAAAAATCTTAGATTTCCGTTTAATTATCGAATTTAGTCACGGACTACTTTTACTAGTAATCTACGCCCTTCTATATTCCAAGCCTGTGCTTCTTCCGGTGGGCTATCCAGTAGCTCTATGGTTTCGGCTCGTACCTCGCCGAGGATGTATGTCTTATGTCTCTCCACGGCTCTCCTTAAGTCCTCGTCCGTCGTGTATATCTCTACTCTCCTGAGTACGGCGTCCAGCGGTAGGTCTAGCTTCTTCCTCATGACTTGTATCCTCCTCACGACCTCTCTGGCGAGGCCTTCTAAGAGTACTTCCTCGTCTAACCGTACGCCTACGTATACTTTCAACTCGCCTACGGCGGCTCTTTTCATATCTCTAAGCTGGTCTTCGCCAGGCTCCTCGCCTGTCACTTCGACTTCTTTCACGTTCGCGTATATCTTCAATACATCCACGGCTTCTCTCAGTATTTCGACCGTGCGGGGTGAGACTACGATTACTCTCCTTATTGGCCACCTCCTCTTTATCCCAGCTTCGCTTCTAACCGATAATATCCGGTCGGCTACGTTTAACATCTGCGTAACGGCGTTCCACATCTCTTCGTCTATTAACTCTTCTTTAATCTCTGGCCAGTCCTCCAAGTGGACGCTCTCCCTTGCGTCGGGGTTTAACCTGCGCGTGAATGCCTGGTGGAGGTACTCCGCTATGAAGGGGGCGTACGGCGAGATTACCTTTAGGAGGTTTGTCAGGACTAGGTATAGGGTGGCGTAGGCGCTCCTCTTCTCGGGCTTGTCCTCCTCTACCCATACCCTCGGGCGTACCAGGGTTATGTACCTGTGGCTAAGCTTCTCCACTATGAACTCTGAGACCGCCCTCGCACCCCTGTGGGGGTTGTCGCTCTCTATAGAGTCCTCTACGGTTTTTATCAGTCTGCGGAGTTCATATATTATCCACTTGTCTACCGGCTTAAGGTGTGCTGTGTCTTCCTCCAGCCTCTCTGGAGTCCAGCGGTCTAGCTCCATGTACTTCAACGCGAAGTTCACGGCGTTCCAGAGAATGTTCAGCTGCCTCACGACTTCCTCTACCTCGTCTGGGTCGAAGTTCAGGTTATCCCACGGGGCGCTCTTGGAGACCAGGTATAGCCTTAGGGGGTCTGCGCCGTGCTCTTTCATGAACTGTAACGCCCAGACGACGTTCCCCCGGCTCTTACTCATCTTCTTCCCGCGCTTATCCAGTACGTGTCCCTGGTTCAGTACGGCTCTGTACGGCTTAACCCCATGCCACGCTACGGATGTAAACATTAAGGTGTAGAACCAGCCCCGCGTCTGGTCTACGGCCTCTGTTATCCAATCGTAGGGGAAGAGTTCGTTGAAGAAAGAGTCCCACCCGTACTGACTCAAGGAGGCCGTGTGCGCCACGCCGCTGTCCATCCACACGTCTACTACGAAGGGCTCCCGCAGCATCTCTCCCCCACACTTAGGACACTTTACCTTAACCTCGTCTATCCAGGGCCTGTGGTGGTCTCTGGCGGCCTCGGGGTTTAAGGCGTGTTTCCTAACTTCCTCTAGGCTCCCGAAAGCGACCCTATGCCCGCACTCCCTGCAAGTCCATATAGGTAGGGGTGTGCCCCAGTACCGCTCTCTACTTATACACCAGTCCCGGGCGTTCTCTATCCAGTCCTGGAACCTCTTACCGGCCCAGCTGGGGCTCCACGAGACTTCTTCGTTAGCTTGGAGGAGAGCCCGCTTTATGGGGTCTATCCTTATGAACCACTGTCTATCGGCGTAGTACATGAGTGGAGTATCGCACCTCCAGCAACAGGGGTACTCGTGCTCTATCTTCCCTAGGTGGACTAGCAGGCCTTTCCTCCTCAGGTCGTCTATGACTAGTTTGTCGGCGTCTTTAAACCACAGCCCCTCGTATTTGCCAGCGTCTCCCTTGAAGTACCCGTTCTTTCCGAGGGCGTTAAATACTCTTAAGCCGTACTTTTTGCCTAGCTCGAAGTCCTCCGGTCCGTGGGCTGGCGCTACGTGGACTACCCCTGTGCCCTCCTCCATGCTAACCCAATCGGCTATTAAGACAGCGTGCTCGTACTCGCCTCTATGTTCCCCGTGTGCTGGCACCTCCTCTAGCAGTGGGTGAACGTACTTCTTCCCGAAGAGACGCCTACCTGGGAAGCGCTCAACGACTTGGTACTCCTTTACGCCTACCTCTTCGAGAACTGTGGAGCACCTTTTCTCGGCCATCACCCAGTACTCTTCACCCACTCTCAGCTTGACGTATGTCTCGTCGGGGTGTACCGCTAGCGCCTCGTTAGCTATTATAGTCCACGGAGTGGTAGTCCACACGACCATGTAGGTTTCTTCCTCTTCGAGCCTAACCTTGAAGTGTAGGCTCGGGTCTTCAACAGTCTTGTAGCCCTGTGCGACCTCGTGGCTACTAAGCGCCGTCTCACACCTAGGGCAGACTGGGACTACCCTGAGGTCCTCGTACAGGAGACCCTTATCCCACATTGCTTTGAGAAAGGCCCATATCGCATCGAGGTACCTCGGATTCCTGGTCTCGTACGCGTGGTCGTAGTCCAGCCACAACCCGAGCCGCAGGCTAGCTTCCCTCCAGTGGTTCAGGTAATAGTCTACCAGTCTCTGGCATTCATCTACGAACTTGTCTACGCCGTACCTCTCTATGTCCTTCTTGGTCTTAAAGCCCAGCTTACGCTCGACTTCCAGCTCAACGGGTAGGCCTTGAGTGTCCCAACCAGCCTGGTCCCAGACCCTGTAACCCCTCAACCTGTAGTACCTTAGCTTGACGTCCTTCAGAGTTCTACCCCTGGCGTGGCCTACGTGCATGAAACCGTTAGCTGTCGGAGGCCCCTCCAAGAAGGCGAATATAGGGGCGCTCTTATTGCTCCAACTCTTCTCCTTAACCTTGTAGTAAACTTTGTTTGCATGCCAAAAGCCTAGTACCCACTCCTCTACTCTTACTGGGTCGTAGCGCCCTTTAAGAAGGGGTGGCCCAGATAATAGTACCACCCATAGTACTCCCTCCCCGCCTCTACTTATAGGTTCCCCTACCTGCTACATCAAGCACTCTATGGCAGCTAGGAGGGACTGCCTGTTTATTATAGTCCAAGATATAACGAAGCCTAAGGCGTTCCCCGTGTACTTGTATATCACTGTTAGTACGAAGAGGACGACTGTCACCATCAGAGCGTTGAGAGTAGCGGCGGATATGTTCAGACAGGTTATGCAGAAAGCGTGTAACAAGCCGTATACTGAAACCGTTATCAGTAGGCCGTCGGATATTAACCCCTCTCCGTCGAGCAGGGAGTCCATGTTCTCGACAAGCCATATCACGAAGAAGACCTCCAGAGGGCCGTACGCGGTTAATGTCAACACAGCGTAGTATACGTTCCAGGGGAAGTTTAGACCGTAACTGAAGGGGGGAGGACCCCTCAGCAGGGCTATCAGCACGGCTAGGGGGGTTGAGAGGGCTACGCTCCTGAGGGCTCCCTCCCTGTGGAAGCCGTACTTCCTGGGGTCTTCCCTATCTGCCAGTGTGAATAGGAGGGGGAGAAGGCCTGCGTATACTATTTCGACGTACGAGGCTAGGTAGGGTTTCTCGCTGAGAATTCTGTAGAGCCTAATTATCGCCTCGCTCACGCCCACGCTCCACATTTTCGATAAAATGAGGATCATCAGGCCTGGGCCGAAAATCAGCCATACCCACGTAGCAGAGACTTTTAAGAAGAGCTCTCTACGTCTCTGACCATACATAGTGGTGCTTCCTAGTTAAACATGGGGTGTGAACGTATAAAGCTTCGTTCAGCGTGTATGTATCGATGTGCGATATCTGTGAGAAGCACGGGAAGGGTGTTAAGTGGTACCTTAACCCTGAGAACTTCGACGACGACCTAGTTCTGAAAGACCCGAGGAGGATGAAGGTTGTGGAGTCAATAACCGCCTATTCTCTTGAGTACTATGTCTACAATAGCTCCCGCTTAGCTAGGCTTGTAAACATGCTACCTCAGCCCATACGCGCTGTGTTAACAGCTGTGGCGAACAAAATGGCTTACGACCTACACGCTGGTCAAGTAGTACCCTTGGAGGACGCCTTGAAGATAGTTGAGATAGCCCACAACCACGTGGTCATACCCTGCTACTGTAGGAGGTTGACTGGTGGGAAGGAGGAACTCACTTGCCTCAACTTCGGCCTAGTTAAGGAGCTATGGCCTAAATATAGGCCTCAGGACAACATTCTGGAGCTAGACGTTAACGGGGCCAAGGAACTGCTTAGGGAGTGGGATGAGAAGGGGTATGTACACGCGGTTTTCTGGGCTAAGGTACCATACGTCATCGCTATCTGTAACTGCGAGAAGAGGTATTGCACGGCCTTGAGGAACAGGCTCCTCTACGGGATTAAGAACTCCTACAAGAAGTCCCACTACGTGGCCGTTATCGACGAGAACCTCTGCGATTTCTGTGGTGGAAGTCCGAGGTGCGTGTCTAGGTGTCAGTTTGGGGCTATAAGAGTAGACAGGGATTCCAGGAAAGTTGCTATAAGGAGTGACCTCTGCTTCGGATGCGGACTCTGTAGGGACGCGTGTGATAACCAGGCGATAAGACTGGTATCCCGGGAGGAGGCTGGTGTAAAGGTATGGTGAAGATTAAGTTCGACGAGGAGAAATGTCTGAAACCTGAGGAGTGTATGGAGTGTATTAGGGCCTGCCCTCTAGGCGTGTTGATGCTGGCCCCGAAGAAGAAGCCCCCTAACCCAGGTATTCCTCCCCCTCGGTATATAGTCTACCCCTTATACGACGTCGTATGCAACAGGTGCGGTAAGTGTCTGGAGGTATGCCCCAAGGGGGCTCTAAAACTTATTTAGCTTGCACTTGAAAGCCGAGAGATATTCCTCCAGGAATTTCTCTTTTTCTAAGTCCTCTAACATTAAGACCTCTCTTCCCTGGGGGTCTACGAGTACTTTGCCCTTCCTATAACCCTTCGTGTTCACGGTTATTCTTATCCTCCTCGTGAAGTATAGGTCGTCCCTTAATAGGTAAACTGCTGCTACTACGTCGTGGGGGTGGAAGCCGCCTGTGGAGGAGCAACGCTCAGCCCAGGGTAGCGCCGCGTCGTAGAGGAAGCTCGCTAGTGGGTCTTCGGAGTCCCTGAGGAGTTCGAGGGTCTCCACAGTCCAGCTGACTTTAGTGGTTATGTCCAGCGGCACTAACACCACGTTTTTGAAGCTTTTTATGACTATGCTCGCCGCCACGTAGTCGCTCCAGAAGTTAAACTCAGCGTCGAACTTCGACACATTGCCCCGTACGAAGACCGCGCCCCCCATGATCACTATCCTCCTAACCCTATCCACGAACTCGTCGTCCATCGTATAGGCCGTAGCTACGTTAGTGAGAGGGCCTGTGGCCAGCAACTCTATCTCTCCGTACTCCCTGCTAGCCTCTATCATGAATTCCACGGCCTCGTTCGGCTTGCCTAGGTCGTTCCGGGAGGAAGCCCCCTTAAAGACCGGTATGTCCTCTCCCGAAGCCTCCACCACCCTCAAGGCGTCTCGGTATGTCAAGTCTACCGCGTTGTTCCCGAAGACCGTGGTTACGCCTATGAGGTTGGGCTCCCCCACGTACTTCCTGATCGCGTAGCCAAGAGCCAGAGAGTCGTCGACGTCTCTGTAGGAGTAGAAGATCGTCGGATCACAGTCGAAAATGAGCGGTGCCATCACGACCACCACGTACACGTTAATTACTCTGAGCGGTTATTAAGGAAATTGGAGAAAACAACCGTACTATTTTTAGCTAGCCTAGGCTTCGCGCTAAAGTGTTTACAGCGACGCACGGGAACTAATATAGGGAGCGAAAACTCCTATATATAGAGGTATAAGAGTCATGTCTGAGGGTAGAGGTAAAAACGATTTATACGCAGCTTGCGCGATAATTCTCGCATTAATAGCGTTATTCCTACTGGGTGCAGAGGAGAGACTAGGCGATTTCTCGCTACAGATAGTATTATTCTCGGGAGGCGCATTAGGGGGATTCGCAACCACCCTAGCCTCGAAACAGGGGGAAATAGAGACTCCAAAAGAGACTGAGACAGGGTACGACTTGGGATACATAGCCGATATACTCACGGGCTCTATTGGTAGCTACATAGCCTACTTCCTATTCACCCCGTACATCAAATGGGAAAACATAGTGGGCGCCAGCCACACCGTGACAGTACCAGCGGCTATCTCGGCCCTCGTCTTCGGGACTGTAGGGTCATCCTTAATCCTACACGTGAAGACCTCCTTAGAAAACGCGGCTTTAAGGGGAAAAGTAGCTACGACGAGAGAGAAAATAAATGAATTATCAGTTACCGTGAGCGAGTTATCTAGCCTGACTAAGAGAGAAAAAGAGGAGTATAAGCCTCTATCGGCGCTGGAAGTGCGAGAACACATAGATAAGCTCGCAAAGACGATAGAAGAATTGAAAGAGGAATTAGAACTCTAAGCAGATAAGGGCAACACCTAGAAGCGTTTAACAAACACAAAGAAGAAGTGGAGGTAAACGAAAGCCTAAGTGCACATCCTAGAGGTTACTAGATATCTTTTCCTCTACCACCTTACGGGCCATATCAAAATCGGCTTTGCCTCTCTCATTAATCGGTACCCTCGTGAGTAGGTGTATTATTGTTCCGTCATCTTTCTCCAAGAAGGCCTGGGGTATGTCCGCTCCCCCGGTCTCGCTTTTCTCCCCGTACTTACCCAGGAATACCCAGTCTTCCTCCCTTACTTCGAATTCGAGCCCTTTCTCGCGGGCCACTTCCTCGCATAGCCTCCTTAGCTTTTTGTCAAACGGCGCCCAGTTGGCTGTTACCAGTATTATTTTTGCCATATTTTCCGCCTGATCCTTAACTAAGTAGGAGGTAGATAAGCCTAGTGTTTTCCGCATTATCTCCTTTTTACGTATTTGTTGCGCGCGCTGAGGAACGTTCCTGGCTAGGCCCGACTCCGGAGGGTTTACATAGGTGGTGTGGATGTCACCGACGCGCCGCCCTACGAGAGACCTGTGAGCATGGTTTTCCAAGACTTAGCGTTGTTCCCTCATCTAACCGTGTATAGGAACGTGCTCTCCTTTTTGGGGCTTGCGAACACTTTTACTGGTATGATGATAGGCATGGTCTACGAGTACCTTCCCTTGATGCCTCTGCCGATATACTCCTCCTTCGAGAGGATAAACAGGAGCCTGCTCGAAGCGGCGGAGACTCTGGGGGCTAGGCCCTAGCTGGGTACTACTTCTCCCGGGTCAGGTACATCGTTAAGACTAGCTTCATCACGGGGCCGTGTTTAAGACACTCCCTCTGGTGATATGGGTCAGAACGGCTAGGGTGACCCCCGAACTGAACGCCTTAGCGACGATAATGATAATCTTCTCCATGGTTAGTAGCTACATCTACACCAGGTACGTGCTCAGCCGGAGATAGGGAAGTATTAGTAGGCGGGCTCCAATAAAGTA
>Ga0190367_1001946_pt1 | contig 11236 bp, 3 predicted proteins | sample 4872181011_MG_FD_171838 | JGI IMG/M metagenome (GOLD analysis project Ga0190367, IMG submission 171838) | Hydrothermal vent microbial mat bacterial communities from Southern Trench, Guaymas Basin, Mexico - 4872-18-10-11_MG | ecosystem: Environmental > Aquatic > Marine > Hydrothermal vents >... | reverse complement strand
GGACCACCTCTGTAACCATCACCATAACTATCGACCTCACCTCACCAACGGTTTCGATAACTAGCCCCACCGAAGGCGCGGTCCTTGGTTCTAGCGACGTTACCGTACAGTGGAGTAGCAGCGACAACTACGGCATTGACCACTACGAAATATGGCTCGATGGAAGCCTCACCGATACCGTTGACGCCGCCACCACCAGCTACACGCTCACCGGGCTTAGCGATGGTACACATACTGTCGAGATTGTTGCAGTTGATGTAGCTGGCAACACCGCTAGCGCCGTCGTCCACTTCACCGTAGACACCACCGCCCCCTGGATTCAAATTACTAGCCCATCAGATGGAGCAACCATCTCCGTTACCACCATACGCCTCGTATGGGTAGCGGGCGATAACGTAGCCATTGACCACTACGAAGTCTATGTCGACGGCACCCTCGTCTGGACTGGCACCGAACGCACAACCCTCGTACAGGACCTCACTTCCGGTACCCACACCATCCAGGTTACCGCTATCGACACCGCTGGCAACACCGCTACCGACACAATCACTATCACTATTAGCTAGACCCTAGCTCAGAATCTTTCTGCGGTTAATCTTTTAGTCCTGCCCGTATCCTACAGGATGCGCTCCTTCGCTTTACTCCCAATCATCCTCCTTCTGATCGCCCCAGTCACTCCTACAATCCAAATTCCGAAAACCTCCTCTACGCCCCCACTTTCAGGCGTTTACCATGACGGAGTCATTACCCTTGAGGACAAACTCTCCATCACCATCATACATACACGAAACGGTCTTTGGATCTACACACCTAATGCGCCCCTGCTTCCCAACCCCCCACTCCCGTTCAAGCGGTTGTGGGTTGCTATTCCTCCGAATACTGAGGCAGTAAGTGTTGAAGTCGAACCTCTCGCTGAACAACACATCGCTCCTGCTGAACCTCCTCCACCCCCCTCCATCCTAGCGCTCAACGATGCTTCGGCCATCTTTACTCTACCACCCGCACATGTTCATCGCGGAGCTATGCTCGAATACCAGGGCTGGCTTCGCTACTACAAGGTAGTGAGCGTTGTCGTCTTTCCCGCTGCTTACAATCCAGCACGGCGTGCGCTTTCGGTATGGACGCGGTTTCGAATCCACATTCATTATCGTGTGGTAACCTCGCCGCTTCCAGCAGTAGAGGAGACAACCCTGTTCGATACGTTTGCACAGCTACTGTTAGCGAATCCAAAAGAGGCGTGGTTGTGGCGGGGGTGGGTACAGCGGGCTCGGTACTCACACCTAGCACCAGACCATGTAGATTACGTGATAGTGTGCCCGGAGGCATTGAGCGAGGCGTTTGTCAACCTGACGCGAGTTGTGGAAACCCTAGGTTTGCGGACGCAGATCGTAACACTAGAGTGGGTGAATGCAACGTACGAGGGACGAGATCTTATGGAGAAAGTGCATGACTTTCTCGCAGATGCGGTTGACCAGTGGGGTATTGTGTACGCCGTGCTCGGATTTGATGCCTCGGTGTTTGGACAGCTAGACGGTTTGCGGTACATCTGCGTCTATGACTACGCCTACGAGCCTGTTATCGCCTATGACCTTCAGTACAAGCCGTGCGACGATTACTTCGCAGGCTTAGACCACAACTGGGACCTCGATGGCGACGGCAACTACGGCGAGAGTAGCTACTACTGTGCATGGGGAGTTCCAGAAACCGATCTACTCTACGATATAATCGTCGCCCGTCTTCCCGTTCACACAGCCGAGGAGGTTCAAGCCTACGTCGAGCGGCTAGCTGCACGCAACGCAACGGATTCCCACCTCCTGCTAGCAGGAGCCTTCATCACTTCCGCTATCGAAGGCGCGTGGGTCTGCTACCATCAAGAGCACGAGCTACACGCGTTTACCGCCTTCTTCAATCACATGCAAATCCACCGCCTCTTCGAAACCAAGATCTTCTCCGAAACCAATCTCACCAACTACAATGTCCGTAGCCATCTCACTAACTATAACATATCGGTCTTCAGCTGGGTCTCCCACGGGCACGTAGACGGTGCATACCTCTACTACACTAATACTCCCTTCATATCGGTCGCCGACATTAACACCGTCAGCCGCCCCGTTAACGCCTTCGCCTGGGCTATGAGCTGCCTCACCGCCGCGCTCGACTCCGAGGAAACCGATAGCGGTTACGGACCCAGTCTCGGCGAAGCTTGGATCCGGAACCCAAACGGTGGTACCGCCTACTTCGGCTACCCACGCACCAGCTACGCCTTCATCGGCGGCAACCATAACGAAACCCTATCATGGGGGGTCGTTGTCGGACTCTCCGCTGGTCTTCAGTGCCTGACCTGGAAGGTCCTCAACCGCACACACATCACCGCCCCCGGTCCCCTCATCTATCTCGCGAAGCTCAAGTACTTCGAAGGCAGTTGGGGCTACAGTACGTGGAACATTCTCCCCTGCTTTGGATCCCGATACGCCGAGATCGAGCGAAAGAGCGTTCTCACCGGCATGCTGTTTGGCGAACCTAGTGTCCCCCTCATCGCCAACAGCTTCTCCTACCGCCCTCCACGCATTGAAGTACTCCCAACTACTGTAAGTAGCGACCGAGGGGTCCAGAGGTTCTGGATACGCATCACGCCTGGGAGCGCACCCACCCATAGTGTGGTGCTCCATCTAAAGCAGCGAACCACCTCCTTCAGTGGAGCCGTATTCGACCGCTGGATCCGCTACCCCGCCTCACCCTTCAACACAACCCACTGGTATGCGGATGTCGCTATCCCCTTTGGATCCTTCGAAATATTCGCAGAGGTCGTGGATGCCGCTGGCCTATCCACTTACAGCAACGTTCTTCACCTGCTGCGCCCCCTTCCTGCACCTTACTACACACAGTTTGATATCGAAAAACGCGTGGTGTTCAACGACACCGTTAGCCCCTCAGATTCACTCTGGCTCAGCTACACGACTGAAGGACCGGTCGCGCACCGCGGCGAGTATTTCTGGTGGACCGGTCCCTACGTCGGTGGTGCCAACTGGAACCTCACAAGCCCCTCCATCAACGCCTCCGGACTAAGCAACGTCACACTATCCTTCTGGTGGAAGGGGTACTTGGAGTACAACGGTGACTGGGGCTACGCCTACTTCTCGATCGACGGAGGCGGCACATGGTTCCCCCTCCTTCGATACACCGGAACCTTCGACTGGAAGCGCGTTACCTTCACCGTCGGACTCGGGTCCCAGCATTGGTGGTATTCAGGGCTCTACCCCCGCAACGTCGTCTACAGCCTCACCACCCCTGCTATCGATGTTACAGGCTACGATACTGTGTACCTAAGCTTTGATCACCGCTACGACCTCGGACCCTACGATGAGGTGTCTGTTCTCTACAACCTAAGTACCTCATCAAACACCTTGCTAGAATCGTTTGAAGGCAGCGACCTCAACTGGAGTCACCACACGTATGCAATCGACGTTGCCGGTGCTACTCAGCTCTACATAATCTTCAGGCTCGAAAGCCCGTACCATGCGTGGGAACGCGGTCTAGGCTGGTGGATCGACAACGTAAACGTTACTGCCTCTGATGGTACCCTCCTCTTCTATGACGATATCGAAGGCCCTGATCCCGGCTGGTCGGTAGACGGTCGGTGGCGGCGCGAAGGCGCTACCGGTGATCAGGTCGCTATTCGCCTCCAGCTACTCGCTAACGCGTACGCAAACTACCCCGGTCTGCTTGTCGACGACGTCAACATCACCGCTCCCGATGGCACTACCATCTTCTACGATGGCGCTGAGACGGAGCGGTTTAACTGGACAATGGAAGGAGAGTGGCATCGAAGCGCAACACAGCGGTGGCACGTCATCGAAACACCCGATGCCCCCTCATCTCCCTTTGCCTGGTATTCTGGGTCGTGGGACTGCTACGATACCATACTAGAGCTAGCGGCTTCGATCAACGCCTCAGGATTCGACGAAATTGTGCTTTTGTTCGACCACCGCTACGCCACCGAACATGATACTCTCGAGTGGGACTACTGCCACATCGAGGTGTCTCCTGATAACGGCACGCACTGGCTACTCGTTGCTTCCTACACCGGAGCTTCTGACTGGCACCGTGAAGTCGTTTCACTCACACCCGTTCTGCAGCGCTGGAAGCCTACGCATCTGCTAATACGCTTCCACTACCACACAGACGAACGCGTGCACGAGACAGGGTGGCTTCTGGATAACATCGCGCTTCTCTTCCTTCGATACCCCAGCAGCTGGCTGGAGGGATGGGTCCCCGAAACTAGCGGGTGGCATCTAACAGACCGCCGTGCCTACAGCGCCAACGGATCTCTATGGTGCGGTGATGAAGCCTCCCGCACTTATCCTCCTAACACTCAGCGCACGATCCAGCTGTGGCTCAACCTCTCCCAAACTCCATCTGAAGGCACAATTCCCGTACTATCTGCTCGCATTTACGCCGATCTAGCGTCTGGCGACTACGTGGTCATCGAATCCTCCACCAACGGAACCGCGTGGCAGCTTCTGACCGTCGTCGCTGAACCCCACTCCTGGGATCCGATTCAGGTGGTGCTTCCAGAAGGTTCCGTGATAGCGGTACGCTTTCGACTTGTGAGCGATAGCGAAGAGGAAACAAGCGGCGTTTTCCTCGACGATCTGTCTGTAGAGTGGGTTGTCGATCGAGAGCCTCCACTTCTTCGCATCATACAGCCTGTGAACGGAACCTTGCTCAACAACCAAACGGTCTACGTATCCTGGGAGGCCTCCGACAACATCGCCCTCGACCACTTTGAGATCTTGCTCAACAGCACGCTTGTCACGACAACCACACAGCCCTACGTGGTGCTCTCTAATCTATCCGATGGATGGTACAACCTCACAGTAGTTGCTGTCGACACCGTAGGCTGGCGCACTCCCGCCACCACCTTCTTCGCCATCGACACCACCCCGCCATCCGTCACCCTACTCCGTCCAAGCCCTCACTCGATAGTCCCCGCTGCTTGTCGCATCGAATGGCAGACCTATGACGCATTCGGTATAGCCGAACTCCGTCTCCGCTACTTCAACGTAACACACTCCAGTCCATGGTACGTAGTGGGCGGGCTCCACTCCGTAGAAGTCCTACTCCCATCAGGAGAAGTCACCATCGAACTCCTCGCCACCGACCTAGCAGGAAATACCGCCTGCACACGGGTATCGGTCCTCGTAGACTCTCAACCACCCGTTATTCAAGTGCATACTCCCAGAAACATGTCCATCGTAAACGCCTCCCTAGTAACGATTTCGTGGTCCGCGTCAGACAATACTGGAATAGACTACTTCATGGTAACTACTGACGAGGGCGTTTCAATAGTCCTAAACGCCTCCTGCACCTCATGCACACTTACTCTAGGAGATGGCTACCGGATAGTCTGCTTGCAAGCTGTCGACATCGCGGGAAATACCGCTTCCACAACACTCCTCCTCACCGTCGACACCCTTCCGCCTCTCGTTGTAATAACCCAGCCTATGAACGGTACAACAGTGTACACTCGCTCCCTACAGCTAGCATGGGTGGCTACCGACCCGCTCACCAGTATCCTTAAAATCTCCGTCTGTGTAGATGGAGTTCTCTACGCCACACTTCCTGCTAACGTTTCAACGATAACGATCATGCTTTCTGAAGGTCTGCACACAATAACCGTTACCGCAACTGATGCTGCAGGAAACACAGCTTCATGCACCATCCGCATATACTGCTCTCCTCCCGCTATTCCCGAACCTACTGTTCTTTTGCTCACCGCTCTTGCGGTACTCGTTGCCCTTGTTATCATCAGCTTCCTGAGCAGACACCCGCAGAGCTTTTAGCGTGCACACCATAAAGCCAGCAAGTCGCTTCTATCTAATTCGCATTTTAAAACGCGTAAATGCCATAAAATCGGTTACAAAACATCGTATAGCTTCTGCCTCACTATGATTTGATGATCATTCTAAGTATTACAAGGTTATGCGTGCGTGAACACGCTTCCTAGCACTATTACTTCTAGTGACGTCCTTAGGTGGCGCCTCCGCGTTCGCCGTTACTAATGATCCTTTAACTGCAAAACCGCCTTCTCCACGCTGTTGCATCCTGCCTTCACCGAGCTTGTGGGGACTGAGGTCCTCGGTAGCCTTGTATGGACATTCGGAATTCCGTATCCTGAAGTTGTTAGGCATCCGAATGTAAGCGTCACGCTCTGGATTCTAAGCTATCCAGACGATCCGCATTGGGAGCTACCCGATCCTCTCCAGCAGCGCCACCTACTACACCTTCACCGACCTAATCGAAGGCGCCCACACCATCTAAGTCATCATCTATGATACCGCCAGCAACACCGCCACTAACACTATCACCACAACCATCTCTAGGAATATCTAGGGTTTTCCAGGATTTGCCAGCGTATCGGAGCATCCATCGCCGTTACTTTAATCAACTCTCTTGTGAGAGAAGGAGATGGAGTTAAAGCTACTATCCCCTCTGCTTTGTCTGCTTCTTACTACGCTTTCACTACCGTTATGGAGCCCCCGCACTTTAAACCTATCTCGTTGGAGTGAGATAGCGAATGGTACGGTTTCGTTAACACCTCCCTCCGTTTTCATTATTTTTCCTGCCAATGAGAGCTACGTTCCTAGTTCCACCATAAACGTAACCTGGTCAGGCGACGACGATACTGGCATAGACTTCTACGAAGTACACCTCCACAACGCCTCATGGGACAGCGGCTGGTTTAACACAGGTCTTCAAACATGGTACGTGTTCTCCGGTCTTACCGAGGTTCAGTACTGGGTCGAAGTTAACGCTACTGACATCGAGGGTAATGAAGTCTCTGTAAAACACACTTTCTTCGTAGACCTAACCCCTCCCTCCCTGCAGATCTCAGACCCTCCGAACAACAGCTACATCGCCTCAGCCTCTGTCACAGTATCTTGGAGCGGTGCCGATAACTTTGGAATCAGTGAGTACCTGATCTATTTGGACAGCTCCTACGTAGCATCCGTAGATGCTAGCACCACCAGCTACACCTTCTTCGGACTATCTGAGGGATGGCACACCGCACGCGTTGATGCAGTGGACTACGCGGGTAACGTTGCATCCAAGTCCGTACGCTTCTACGTAGACCTAACGCCTCCCACAATCGTAATAACTCAACCTAGCAACGGGACCTGGTGGAATAGCCCTTACCTAACTGTATGCTGGAACGCCAGCGATGATGCACTTTTAACGCGATTCGACATCTTCCTAAATGGGTCACTAGTGGACACGGTGGCTGGCACGACCACCTCCTACACTTTCACCAGCCTCCCCGAAGGCTGGTACAACATAACTATCGTTGCAGTTGACGTAGTTGATCGCACAGACCGCGCCTGGATCAACGTCACCATCGACCTAACCCCGCCCACCGTCACCATAACCTCTCCATCCGATGGAGAGTCGTTAAGCTACTCCGATGTAACAGTACAGTGGACCGGATCCGACAACTACGGCATCGACTACTTCATGATCTACCTTAATGGCAATCTCATTGACACAGTCAACTCGTCTGTAACAAGCTATACTTTCACCGGGCTCTCACTAGGCATTCACACTGTAACCATCATGGCTTATGACTATGCGTTAAACTCCGGATACGACACCGTCTCCTTCAACGTTACTGCCGACACTACTCCACCTGTTGTTGACATAATTGCTCCGCCCCACGGATCATACTCCAACAGTCTTGTAGTAGTTATTCAGTGGGTCGCTGAAGACAATGTCGGTATTGCGAACCAGTCAGTAAGCATCGATTGGGGTCCGTGGATAGACGTGGGTTCGAGCGTACGCAGCTATACAGCGATTCTTGACCAGGGTCAGCACTGGGTAGTAGTCAACGTCAGCGACCCGTTCGGCAACTCCGCCGCAGATGTTGTAATGTTCTACATCGACGCAGAGCCACCTCTCGTAGAGGTTAGGAATCCTAGTGATGGTGCAATTCTCAACGATAAAAGCGTGCTTGTTACTTGGTGGGGGTCCGACAACGGATCCTCGGTACTCTTCGACTTGATCATCAACGGAGCGCTAGTTCTATCCAACACCACTCGTACCTCATACCTACTGAACCTCACCGACGGAACGTGGACGATAGAGGTTCGCGGCAAGGATCTTGCTGGAAACGTGCGGTCCGCCTATACAACCTTCGTAGTCGATACCATACCCCCGAACATCGGCGTCGTTGCGCCCCCTGATCAAAGCTACCATCGCATCAGTAACGTCACGATCAAATGGTCTAGCAACGACACCCTCTCTGGTCTCGCTTTCTTCGAGGTCTACCTTGACGGCAAGCTGGTCGCTACTCTAGACCCCGCAACTACTGAATACAACCTTACTGGCTTGAGGAGCGGCATACACCACATCGACGTTTATGCGATCGACCGCGCAGGAAACCGTCAGCGCGACTCCGTAACGATCGCTGTAGACTTGGTATCGCCTACGGTTCGGATAACCGAACCAGAGAACGATAGCGTCGTTGACATGAGAGACGTTCTCGTAGTCTGGGTAGCCAACGACAACACCGGCTTCGATCACTTCGAGGTGTGGGTTGATGGCAATACGGTAGCCACTACACTAGGCCCTGATACTCGCAGCTTCCTAGTAAAGAACCTCGACGATGGACAGCATGTGATCGAGGTACGGGGTGTGGACCTCGCAGGTAACATGGGTGTAAGCACAGCTATCGTGAGGGTAGCGACATGAGCCGCAAGACGCTACTCCTAGTTAGCCTACTGCTCATCAGTTTGCTACACCTTCCCTTCGCCTCCTCCACCACACCGCCAACAGTTTCCATCCTCCAACCCTCTGATGGCGCGTACATACCCTCGTCAAGCGTAAACGTAACCTGGCAAGGCGACGACGATGTCGGTATCGATCATTACGAAGTGCGCTTGACCGGATCAGGGTACGATAGTGGTTGGATAGATGTGGGTCTAGAGACCACCCACGTTTTCTCCGACCTCTCTGACGGAACCTATACAGTCAATATCTCCGCCTACGATCTAGAGGGGTTAACCGCCTACGCTACCGCTTCCTTTACTGTAGACACCATCCCTCCAACGATCACCGTACGGGCTCCAGTAAACAACACTGTTCTTAACACGACTACGGCGGTTCTCGAGTGGGAGGTCTCTGATAACTTTGGCATCAACAACGTCCTGTTGCTCGTTGATAGCGAGCTTATCGGGTCGTTCGGTCCCAACGATCGTACGCACACACTTGAGCTAAGTGAGGGTGGTCATGCGATTACACTCTATGCCTACGACTACGCAGCTAACATCGGTACTGCTATGTTGCACATAGTGGTGGATCTGACCCCTCCCAGCGTAGTGATCACCTATCCAATCAACAACACCTACACGCGAGACGAGGTTGAGGTGACTTGGTGGTTCAATGACAACGTTCGCGTGGATCACCTAGAGGTACTTGTCGACGGAGCTTTTGTGACAGAACTCGGAGGCACTAACTTATCGTACACTTTACACCTAGCTGAAGGCCCTCACATCGTCGAAGTGGCTGTCTACGATGTTGCTGGTTATGTAAATGTAAGCTGTGTCATGTTCACGGTTGATGTTACCCCACCTGAGGTCTCCATAGCAGAGCCATTAAACGGGTCTCTTCTAGCCTCTCCCTCCATAACAGTACGATGGAGCGCTAACGATAACTACTTACTCACCTTCACGCTTATATACGAAGGACCTGACCTTATCGATTACCGCGCCGCTCTTGTTGCAGACAGCATTACCCTAACTGTCGATGAAGGCTGGCACGTAGTTCACGTGAAGGTACTTGATGGAGCCCTGAACTCTGCGGAGGACGAAGTGCGGTTCGCGGTTGATCTAACACCACCTGAAATCCTGATAACATCACCAACCAACGGCTCCACCGTAGAGAGCAGAAACGTATGGGTGCGTTGGAATGCCTCCGATGAGTTTGGCATTGACCACTTCGAGATCCAGCTAGACAACGGCGACTGGATTGCAGTTGGGCTCAACAACAGCTATCTACTAACTGAGTTATCTGATGGAGAGCACACAGTCGTTGTTAAAGCCATAGACCTCGTCGGTCACACAGCCACTTCCAGCGTCACCTTCGCCGTAAGCATTCCACGCCCTGCTCCTTCATGGCCTATTGTGTTAGCGCTTCTTCTCGCGGCGATAGGTGGGTTACTCCTCTTCCTATTCTTCTGGCGTCGCAAGAAGCGCGAAGAAGAGGAGCAAGAGGAGGGAGAGATAGCGCCCCCTCACCCCCGATAGGTTTCCAGGTTTTAATCCTACTTAGCTAGCTATACCTGCTTTAGCGAGAAACGCGCCTCTAATAGCGTCCAAAGTGTCACGACGGATGTAGCCGTGTGGTGTACGAATTTCAAGCAGTCGGCTGGGGATTCTCCACGCAAATGGATCGATACCCTCCCGGCGGCTAAACTCGATTTTCCTTCGGTAAACGTCTGCAGCCGTGCAAAGTAGTTCCTCCCACGATCGTTCGATGCCTAACACGCGAAGTGCGCGTTCAACTATCTCTGGCTTGTAGATGTTGCGGGCGAAGAGACAGACCACAAGGCTCGTAAGTACAATACGACCTTGCTGCTCTCTCCATAAAGCCTCCGCTATCGTATCAGGGTTAGCTTCCTCGGGGGCGATTTTTTGATCAATACTGTAACCTGCATTATCCAAGTGGGAGTGGCGAGGACCCACAAGATGCCCTACAAGAGTAGCGGGTCCAGTTGCATAACCTGCTGGCTCAACTCCCGCAACCTGTACCGCAAAGTCAAGACCACCGTAGCGTTCCGCTGCAGCGAGCGTTCCTTGCCCCAACACCTTGTAGAAGTCGTTAGGAGGCGTTGCTATGTAGTCGATAGCACGGCAGTACTCGTTTACTGCTCCCCACGCAAAGCGTACACCAAAGGTATCGCGTTCTGATATCAAACCTCGCTGAAACGCTTCTGTAGCCCACGCCAAAACACCGCCTGCTGTAATCGCGTCAAGCCCGTACGCTTCACACCGTTCAATGACCTGAAGTACGTCCTCTGCGCGCTGCATCCCCAAGTTCGTGCCTAACGCGTAGAGGGGCTCGTAGTCATAGCTTACGGGAATCGATCCGTAGTCGTGAGCCGGACTGAACCGAATGCGCAGCATGGCTACGTGAATACACCCTACTGGGCATCCAACGCATGACATTTTCCTAAACAGTAGAC
>Ga0190367_1001945_pt1 | contig 11236 bp, 11 predicted proteins | sample 4872181011_MG_FD_171838 | JGI IMG/M metagenome (GOLD analysis project Ga0190367, IMG submission 171838) | Hydrothermal vent microbial mat bacterial communities from Southern Trench, Guaymas Basin, Mexico - 4872-18-10-11_MG | ecosystem: Environmental > Aquatic > Marine > Hydrothermal vents >... | reverse complement strand
ATTGGAAAGTTTACGTCGGTCCAAGAGATTCAGCCGAGATACCCAGTTTTGTTAAAAACGTCTGGCTTAAGGATAGAGCTTCTTGAAGACATACTTTTCAACGATTTCGACAAATCCTTCGCCGAAGCTCTTGCTAGCCACGTAGTCTGCAACAGCTTTAGCCTTTTCATCAGCATTCGCCACAACAGCCCCTAGCCTGGCTACTTCAAGCATCTCAACATCTACCTCGCTATCGCCTATAGCTAAGACTTCTTGAGGCTTAATACCCATCATGGACAAAGCTCTCATCAATCCCTTACCCTTGTTGACGTTCTCGTCTACTAGGTGATAGGCAAAGCCGCTGTCAATCACTTTAACTCCTGGGGCAGCTTGAGCTAAGAAACTTCTAAGCTCAGATAAATCCAAGTTCCTCCCTATTACTAAGTCCACATGTCTATACCTATTAGACCACGACTCGCTAACCTGTCCATACTTAGCCTTAACAGCCTCTAGCGCTGCTTTAGCTTTGTTAAAGTCGCCTAAAAACTTGACAACCCCCTTATACTCCACGACTCCACCATTTTCAGCGATAACGGCTCCTGAACACCCAATATACCTGCTCAACGCCTTAACAACGCATAAAGCGTTACCAGAAGCCAAAATCACCTTTATCCCGCTATCCTCAAGCGCTCTAATTACCTCGATCGCTTCACAGCTAATTCTCCAGTCTAAACCAGCTATTGTACCATCAATGTCTACAGCGACAGCTTTGAACTCATAGCTCATCGCAAGCTCACAGCTTATAAGCTATTGCTTAAGAAGCTTTTAAAGAGGTTTCACCTTAATGCTCACTATAAAAATCCTAGGCTCTGGTCAAGAGTTTGGAAGGGCCTGCATATACCTTAAGGCTGGGAATAGCCGCTTACTCTTAGACTGCGGAATTAACCCCGGCGTAGTAGGTAAAAGCTCATTGCCGAAGTTTAGCTTAATAGACATGTCGAAGTTAGATGCCATCATTCTTACACATGCACATCTAGACCATAGCGCTGCTACACCTACAGCGTTATCTAGAGGCTTTAGGGGGAAGGTCTACATGACGTTGCCTACCATGGCCTTAGCGCATCTACTATGGAGAGATGAGCATAGCTTAATGGAGAGGGAGTGGAAGGGCGTCTCAAAATTGTGGAGCTTAAGAGATATGCAGAAACTGTTAGCAGAACATTGTGTTGCTAAGACATATCATGAGGAATTCAGCTTAAATGGAGTTAAAGTAGACTTTCATAATGCGGGGCACATCTTAGGTTCAGCTATGATTGAGGTTAAGACACCAAGCTTTAGACTAGTCTATACAGGGGACTTGGGGACATCCTCCAACCACTTGAGGTTATGGAAGACGTCTGATATAGCATATCCAGACTACTTGATTTGTGAAGCTACCTATGGAGGCGTGGATAGGAAATCTAGACCCGACGTGGAGAAGGAGTTTGTGTACTCAGTTAAGGAAGTTTTAGAGTCAGGAGGCAAGGTGCTGATACCCGCTTTCTCAGTTGGTAGAGCACAAGAGGTCTTGAAGATATTCAAGGATAAGAAAAGGCTGCTAAGTAGCTACCCAATATACGTTGAGGGGATGGCTGTCGATGCTTTGAAGATATATAATCAGTTCATAGTATACATGGATGAGAGCATTAAGAAAGCCTACCTATTCAGTGGCTCAGAGCCATTTGAGCTAGACGCCGTAAACTTCCCTAAGACCATGAGGCAGCGCAAAGAAATCGTAAGCTCTGATAGCCCATGCGTCATTATAGCTCCTTCAGGCATGTTAAGAGGAGGCTGGAGCTTATGGTACTTCTCAAAGCTCGCCTCAGCTGAGAATAATATGATAGCTTTATGTGGGCATATGGCTGAGGGAACGCTAGCTGATAAGCTACTTAAAGGTGAAAGAGCTTTTACCGTTAGGGATATGATCTCAGGTAGGAAGGTGAACGTGCAGGTAAAGGCTAAAGTGCGACACTTTGAAATATCAGCTCACGCGATGCACAGCGAGCTTTGCAATTTCATAGCTCAAATGAAGCCTGAGACTCTCATACTTGTACATGGCTCATCAAGCTCGATAGAGTCTTTAGCAAAGTCTGTTGAACAGCATGCCTCAAGCATCTATATGCCGTCGAACGGTGTATCGCTAAGGTTTAAAACTAGGCGAAAGCTTGTTGAAGAAAAGCTATTCGTAGAAGTACCGTTAACAGACACAACTCGCTTAATACTCCCAAGATATAGGAAGGTCCTCGTCAAGCACTTTAATAAACAGCGGTTCTTAAGGCCGATTGAGCTGAGGTCGTTAATCTTAGCTTCAAAACCTAAAGTTTCAGCTAGTTAACCACCTCACGTAGGCTTCTCCAAGCCTTCTTAAAGCAGCCGCAAACTCCCTACTTAACATGTATTTTTGGTCGCTATAGCTGTACTCTATGAACCCCATGGGAATTAAATATTCAGACAACACCTTATAAGCAGCACTTCTCCTACGCCTCGTTAAGCGTTCATCAATGTAATTTGATAGCTCACGAGCGGTAACCCAGCCAGATTGCCCTCTTTCTTCTCGTTCAGACTTTCTCTTAATATACTCTAAGATTATGCCAGCAATTTCCTTATATGATTCTGCATCGGTGAAAACGATGTTTAAAATCTCCTTTAAGGGCATGTTAGCAGAAACGTCGAGGGCTGAGAAGTACATATGCCCTCTTTTCCTACTTTTCCTAGCTCTTCTAGGCAAGGGTAGACACCACGTAGTGTCAAGTGACCGCCTACTCTTAAGATGCTCTCCAGCATTAAAGCCTTCCCAAATCTTCAAGGTGAGAAATTAAATACTCTACCACACCATATGTAATTAATCAAAAAGTTTTTCAAACACAGGAATACACAGAGTTACTGCAGAGGTACTTAATATTGCGGCCTACAAGGCATGGCAATCGAGAAGTTTTCACGCATGTAGAAGTTGAGAAAATACTCCTAGACACCTCAGAGAAGATATCAAATCTATTCTTCGAGTCGCTTAAGACAAGTCCTCCAAGACCAGTTTCGATAGACCTATGGTCGGTGGAAAATAGCGTATGGAGGCTATGCGCATCTGCTATTAACTCAATGAGCACGGTAAACGCTGAGTTAGCTGACAAGTTTCTATATGAATATAGGAAGCGTAAAACAACATTTGCAGACGAGCTTGTCAACGCGTTTATCGGCGTATTAAGAGATGCTTTAGGGTCGTCAGTTGACGTAAGCTTTTCATCGCCTAGGTTCTTAATAGTAAACTTGGTTAGCAATCAAAAAGCGCTAAACGCTATAAATAGGGAGTTTACACACGTAGTCTGCGATATGTTAAGGAAATTTGTATCTTAAGCTTTCGCCATATCATATGTTAAGCCTATGATCTTCTTTAACGATGTTTAAGGCAATGCTCGTGACACTCCGCTTGATATGAGGCTTCTTCAACAAGTTTTTGATAAACCTATTGAGGTCTTCCCTACTTCTAAAGCGCGTTATCACCATAACGTCGAATTCACCGGTTATATCGTAAATACAACCAACTTCCTTGTACTTAGCTAACTCCTGCTCGATTTCAACAATGTGTGGTCCCTCAACTTGCATTAATATGACTGCGGTTACGTCAAAGCCGAGCTTATATGGGCTGAGTATAGCTGAGTAACCTTTAATGTAACCTTCACTTTCCATCTTCTTCACCCTATTATGCACAGTGCCTACGGACACGTTAAGCTTCTTAGCTATCTCTCTATAGCTAACTCTAGCATCTTCTTGTAGTATTCGCAGAATTTTTAAGTCCAGCTCATCAAGTTTTTCAGTTTTTTCACTCATCAAGATTTTACACCTTGAAGCTGTCTCGCTTTCCATCTATAAATCCTTTATCAGCGTTTTGATCTTCAAAATGACTTATATACCCTAACTTTGAAATCCTAAACGTTTACAATAGGGTGTCCTCTATGGGCATGACGCTTGCTGAGAAGATATTGTCAGCTAAGGCGGGGAAGTCGGTATCCCCAGGTGATATAATAGCTGTGCCAATTGACGCGGCAATGGCTCACGACGGGACTGCTCCATTAATGATTAAGAGCTTTGAATCCATGGGAGCTAAGAGAGTATGGAATCCTTCTAGAGCTGTATTGGTTATAGACCACGTTACCCCAAGTCCAAATGAAGGTTCATCCTCGCTTCACAAGATGATGAGAGACTTCGCTAAAAAACATGGTCTAATCTTGCTTGAAAACGAGGGTATATGTCATCAAGTGATGCCTGAAAGAGGCTACGTTTGGCCTGGAGCAATAATCGTTGGTGCAGATTCGCACACGTGCACCTATGGTGCTTTCGGAGCATTTGCGACCGGCATAGGATCAACGGAGATGGCTGCTGTTTTCGCATCAGGAAAGCTTTGGTTTAAGGTGCCTGAAAGCTTGAAGATAAAGGTTGAAGGAAGCTATCCAGAATACGTCTCTTCAAAGGACGTAGTCCTACACGTAATAGGGGAAATTGGAGCTGATGGAGCAACATACATGGCTGTTGAATATGTTGGGGAGGCTGTCAAACAGCTGTCGATCGATGGACGCATGGTGTTAACTAACATGGCTGTCGAGATGGGCGCAAAAACAGGATTGATTGCACCAGATGAGAAGACCATGGCTTTCCTAAGGGGGAGAATACCGAGCGATGTTGATGTTAAGGCATTTGAAGGGGACAACGATGCACACTATGCTGACGAACTTCACGTAGACGTATCCTCCTTAGACCCGCAAGTAGCGCTTCCTCACTCTGTTGATAACGTCAAGTCAGTGAGGGAAGTTGAAGGCACACCGATAAACCAAGTTTTCATAGGTTCTTGTACTAACGGTAGAGTAGAGGACTTGGAAGTTGTAGCTAGGATTTTGAGAGGAGAGAAAGTCAAGGTTAGGACGATAGTAATACCTGCTTCAAGAGAAGTTTACCTAAAAGCCTTGAGGATAGGCCTCATTGAAATGCTCGTAGAAGCTGGCTGCGTAATAGCTCCTCCTGGATGTGGTCCATGCGCTGGTGGACATTTAGGCATACCATCACCTGGCGATAAGGTTTTATCAACGACCAATAGGAACTTTAAGGGTAGAATGGGCACATCAGATGCTGAGATATACCTAGCTTCGCCGGCTGTAGCTGCTGCAACAGCTTTAAAAGGGGAAATAACTGATCCTAGGAGGCTGAAATGATGATATTAAGAGGTAAGGTTTGGAAGTTTGGAGACGACATATCGACAGACTTAATCATACCTGGAAAGTACAAGTTTAAGACTATAGACTTAGATGAGCTCGCTAAACACGCTATGGAAGGAGCAGACCCAGGCTTTGCCTCCAAAGTCTCCAAAGGGGATATTATCGTAGCTGGCAAAAACTTTGGCTGTGGCTCAAGTAGAGAACAAGCACCGCTCGTGCTTAAACACGCTGGTATAGCAGCTGTAATAGCAAAGTCTTTTGCTAGGATATTCTATCGAAATGCCATAAACATCGGCTTACCAGTCATAGAGTCTAAAGAAGCTTTTGACAAGATCTCTGAAGGAGACGTTATTGAAGTGGACTTACAAAATGGGCTACTTAAAGTAGAGAGGACAGGCAAAGTGCTAAAGTTTAAGCCTATACCAGATTTCCTAATGGCTATTTTGAGCGATGGAGGGCTAGTCGAGCACTATAAGAAGAGGGGCAAGTTTATTTGGGAATGAAGGAGCTTTACACAGGACTTATTTAAACGCTTCGCATTAACCCACAACAACATATAAGTATTACTAATTCGCGCTTAAACGTGGCGGTATGAAAGTCTCAATAAACTCTCAAACACCACCTGTTAAGTTTAACTTAGATTACAGTGGTCTACTTGAGAAGTATGGAGTATTAGAAGTACCTGTCGACTTGAACGCTCTCGACAAAACTGATTACCAGCTTTCAGTTGGCGGAGTTCCAAGAATGCTTCTACAGCTTATAGACAAGTCTGATTTCGAGCTTGTTAGATGGGTCGCGTTAGGACCTAAGTATCCTCCAATTGTCAAGCTCAAGGACAACCTTATGGTCTACTTCGTAAGCTTAGACGCAGCTACGATAAGCGGATACGTTAAGTTTAAGGAAGGCGTATACAACGAAGCTCACGGCTTAGCTAAGTATAACATTAAGCCTAGGGAATATCTCTCATATGCAGACTATAACTGGCATTGTGCTCAAAGGCTTTTGAAGTTTCTAGATGATACAGACGTATATTTCATCAACGACTTTCAACAGCTCCTAGTCGGAGGCATTATAGGTCCATCAGCTCCAGCAGTTTTTTGGTATCACATACCCTTTGTACCTGAAATGATGTCTCCTAGAATGAGGGACTTCATCGTCAAGTCCATGGAAGCTTACGATGTTGTCATAGTCAGCACAAAGTCATGTCTTGAAGGTCTTATAAGAGCAGGGTTTAGAGGGATTGCTAAACAAATATATCCATTCATAGACCCAGATGCTTTGAACAAAGTGGGGAACATCCAAGAGGTTAAGGATAAGTTTAACATAAGAGATGACGACAGCGTAGCACTTCTTGTTGGCAGGCTTGACCCAATGAAGAGGCAGGACGTGGCTATAAAAGCTATTGCTAAAGTTGAGGACGTTAAGCTTGTCTTAGCTGGAAACGGTAGTTTCACTAGCAGCAAAGGAGGCTTAGCTACGGATAAGGCTAGTGCTTGGTATCGCAAGCTCGTTAAGCTCGTTAAAGAGCTAAACATTGAGGACCGCGTCATTTTCACAGGGTATGTCAGTGAAGAAGAGCTAGGCGCGCTGTATTCGATTGCTGATGTGGTGTTATTAACCTCATCAATTGAAGGCTTTGGATTAACCACATGCGAAGCCTGGGTTTTCAAAAAGCCAGTTGTAGTTAGCAGAGGATGCGGATCAGCAGAGCTTGTCATAGATGGAACAAATGGGTATACGTTTACGCCAAACGACTACGATGATTTAGCGGAGAAGGTGAAGATGGTTTTAAGCGATAGCGAAAAAGCAGTTCATATGGGAGAGGTGGGATTTGAAACTGCTAAGAGGTGCTTTGTAGACTCCGTATCCAAGGAGCTTAAGGCAGTATTTGAGTCGGTCTTACACAAGAAGTAGGATGAAAGCGAGGTTTTATAAGTAAAACCTAATTTCAAGCTTAAAGCTTAAGTTGATAATGGGGATTAGGGAATCAGCTATGCGGCTTTGCGATATGATAAGCTTGACATCGTCTGTTAACTGGAACGATTCGTTTAAGACGGCGTTAAGCATCTTGTGTGGGGGTAGAGGACATTACAGAGTTGTCGTAACTGACGATGCTTACAAGGTTAGAGGCATAATAAGTGGGCGTAGAGCTCTAGAAGTCCTTCTAGGTAGAAGAGGAGGGTCTATAAGAGCCAAGAAAGGTCTTAAAAGCTTGTTAAAGGAGCCTGTAAGCCTCTTCTTAGATGAAGCACATCAGCTATTCCCTGAAAACACCACCCCTCAAACGATCTTACAATATATGGCTGAAAACGCACTAGGTTATATAATAGTCGTAGACCAAGCAGGCGCTTTTAAAGGAGTTGTCGAAGAAGTAGCTATTTTAAGTAGGTTAAAGGGAAAGGTCTTTAACATCAAAGTTGAAGATGTTATGAGTAGAAACATCTGCGCAGTTTCCCCAAATATAACTGTTCTTGACGCGTCAAACATAATGTTAGACTGCAGAGTTAGGAGACTTCCAGTAATCTCACCTCAGGGCATAATTGAAGGCATTTTAACGATAACCGATGTCCTAAATCACATACTCAAACAAGAAGCATATGTTAAAGAGACGCTTCAAGACATAGACGTGACCAGCGCCTTAAGCGACAAAGTCGAGGATGTTATGTGTTCAAACGTGATAACTGTGAAGCAAAGCTGCGACGTAGGAGAGGCAATAGATAAGGTGCTCGACAACAACGTAAGTGGACTCCCAGTAGTCTCCGAAGATGGTAGAGTTCTAGGCGTGGTATCGAGGATAGATATCGTCGAAAAGCTTGTTAAAGCTAAGGGAGCTTCTGCGATCCTCGAAATAATGGTGAAGTAGATTTGTCACTTAGGCGCATTGAAGACTACATACCTATTGTAGGTAAAGGAGAAGTTAATAGCATACTTGAGTTAGCTGAGCGCGTCAAGGGAGCCAAGGTAATTCACATAAACGCTACAGCTTACGGCGGCGGAGTAGCTGAAATGCTGAAGAGTCTAGTGCCATTAGCGCGTTCCGTCGGGTTAAACGCTATATGGCAGGTCTTAAAAGGAGAACCTGAGTTCTTCAACGTTACTAAGAGAATACACAACGCTCTTCAAGGAGATCGATCTGCCAACCTAACCAAGGATATGGAGGAAACGTATTTTAGAGTAAATAAGCTCAATGCTGAAAGCTTAGACTTATATGGGGATGTCGTTGTCATACACGATCCTCAGCCACTACCTTTAATTAACTATAGAGGCGATGGTGCTGGAAAATGGGTTTGGCGTTGTCACATAGATTTATCAGATCCGAATCCAGCTGTATGGTCTTTTACAAAGCAGTTTATTGAAAAATATGACGCCTTAGTCTTCTCACTTGAAAGGTATATTCCGAGAGATTTGAAAAGCGTTAAGGTTTTCATAGAGTACCCAACTATAGACCCCTTATCCGAGAAGAACATTCCGTTAAGGCAGACAGATATCTTGAAGGTTTTAGAGCGATATGACGTCGACCCTGATAGACCTATTATAGGACAAGTTGCTCGCTTTGATCCATGGAAAAACCCGCTTGGCGTAATCGACGTTTATAGGAAGGTTAAGGAGAAGATACCGGATGTTCAGCTCCTCCTCATAGGCTCTTTTGCTCACGACGACCCAGAGGGAAGTGCTTGGTATAGAAAGACAGTTGCTTATGCGGGAAATGATAGGGATATCCACGTTTTAACTAACTTAGATGGAGTAATGGACTTTGAGGTGAATGCTTTTCAAAGATCGTTTGTAGTCGCTCTTCAGCTTTCAATTAGGGAAGGTTTTGGGCTATCGGTTACTGAAGCTTTGTGGAAAGGTGTCCCTGTCGTGGCGACAAGAGTTGGTGGAATACCGCTGCAAGTAATTGATGGTGTCACAGGCTTCTTAGTTAATAGCTTAGAGGAAGCTGCTGAGAAGACGATCTTGTTAATTAAGAGGCCTTGGCTAGCTAGAGAGCTTGGACAATATGGCATGCAACATGTTAAGCTAAACTTCCTCGTAACTAAGGGGCTGAAAGATTACTTGAGAATGCACATAGAGTTAGTGGGTGTATAAGGAGAGTATTATCGCTTGCCCGATGGCATACGCCTTGTCAACCACCCACTTGCAAGGAAGTTTTAACGATGATTGAGAGATAAGAATGCTGGTCAAATCAAATAATCTTTAGAAAGAGCTTGGTTAAGCGTTTTCAATATCACATATGCCAGCATTAGTTATGGCGAAGATGCACTCGCTTTCAGGGTGCATTGGCGAGTCTATGATCCTAGCTATCCTCCTATTCTCCTTCGACTTCCTAAGCCAAATCCTATAAGTTGAGCCGTGAGCTAAGATGTTGCCTCCAGCTGGCTTATTGGGGTTGCCGAAGAATACGTCTGGAGCAGCCTGAATCTGGTTTGTAACGACGATTACTATGTTGTATATGTCAGCGATCCTCAATAGCTGATGTAGGTGTCTATTAAGCTTTTGCTGCCTCATAGCTAACGCTTCTCTACCTGGGTATTCAGATCTAAAGTGTGAAATTACCGAGTCAACTACAATCAGCTTAATGTTCTGCTCAGGCACTATTTTCATAGCCTCTTCAGCTAATAAAATCTGGTGATCTGAGTTGTAAGCTCTAGCGTAGATTATGTTGCTTAAAGCTTCATCTGGATTTAGCTGAAAGGTTCTAGCTATTTGAATTACCCTCTCAGGTCTAAAAGTCCCCTCAGTGTCAATGAATAATGCTCTACCTTCTAAGCCCCCTCTTTCCCTGGGAAGCTGAACTGTAACGCATAGCTGATGACATATCTGCGTCTTTCCAGAACCAAACTCTCCGATAAGCTCTGTTATAGATTGTGTTTCAAGACCCCTGCCTAAGAGAGAATCTAAAGCCCTACATCCAGTTGTGAGGTATCCAACTTCCTTCCTTCTAACTAAGACATCCTTAGCTGTAGTGAACCTTATGTTGAGGAGCTCCCTAGCCTTCTGCGTTATAAAAGCAGCTTTTTCTTCAGAAAGCTCGGCAAGTTCGACAAGCGTTCTAACAGGTGTTACAGCTAAAGCTTCAACAGTCGTTATACCAATTTCCCTTAACTTCTCAGCCGTAGCCGGTCCTACACCTTCAACATCTTCAAGATCGTATTTAACAGCCAAATACTAGCACCGTGATAAGCGCTATTTCTCTGCATATTTAAGTTTTTCATTTATCCAGATATTCAGAGAGAGGAGAGGTAGGCGAAAGTATTCCCAAAACGCTTAAAAGCTCAAAGCTATGTCTAAACCCCTTAGCCGAGGTTTTAGGAGATGGTTAAGAGCCAAACACGTTAACTAAAAGTGAGCTTATAGCTGACAAGCGAGAAAACCACCTTATGCGCTGCGCAATCATCGGCTACGGAAACGTAGGCAAAGCTTCTCACATATTGCTTTCTCAAAAAGCCCAGTACATAAAACAAGCCTATGGAGTGGAGATAAGAGTCGTAGCCGTAGCTGACATCATGGGCTCAGCGATACATGAAAAAGGCTTAAAGCCAGAAGACTTAATCCCCTATGCTGAAAAACATGGTACGGTTGCTTTAAGCGACTATGGCTTAAAGGGCTTCATAGGTCCTGAACTCCTCCAAAAAGTTAAGCCCGACCTGGTAATAGAAGTCACTCCCACAAACATTGTGAACGGAGAACCAGGATTAAGCTACATAATGACAGCAATAGACATCGGCGCTCACGTAGTAACCACAAATAAAGGTCCCTTTGCGTTGAAGTATCGCAAGATAATGGATAAGGCAAAGAAGCAAGGCGTCTTAGTTAAGTTAACTGGAGCAGTTGGTGGAGCAACACGCGTTCTAAAATATGCTGAGAAGTGCTTAGCAGGAGAAGACATTGAAGACGTTAGGGGCATACTAAATGGAACCACAAACTACATCCTGACTAGAATGGAGGAAGGGATAAGCTTTGAAGAAGCGTTACGAGAAGCTCAGAGAATGGGAATAGCTGAGGCAGATCCC
>Ga0190367_1001944_pt1 | contig 11236 bp, 7 predicted proteins | sample 4872181011_MG_FD_171838 | JGI IMG/M metagenome (GOLD analysis project Ga0190367, IMG submission 171838) | Hydrothermal vent microbial mat bacterial communities from Southern Trench, Guaymas Basin, Mexico - 4872-18-10-11_MG | ecosystem: Environmental > Aquatic > Marine > Hydrothermal vents >... | reverse complement strand
CGCCAAGACGTATGGAACTCCCCTGACTATACACTCATAGAATATCCCCTTCTTCAGAACCCCCTTCTCGACAGCTCCCTTCAGCCCTCCGCACTTCATTATCTCATTGATAGCGACTAAATGGTTTCTATTTCCTCCGGGCATCCTATAGCCCTCATCGACCTTGAATCCGAGAGATGTCCCGAACAGCGCGTATTCGACATCGTGAACGGCTAGAGCGTTTCCAGACAATAGGACATCGACGAAACCCATCCTAATTATCTTGGCCAAGTGTTCGGCGGCTCCGGTGTGGATTACGGCGGGACCCGCCACCACCGCGATCTTCCCTCCATTCATCTTGATGTCGTAGATCTCCTCCGCTATCCTCTTGACCATCGTCTGGGTCGGTCTCTCAGATGACGCCCTACTACTCATGAACTCGAAGATTCCAGCGCCCTTCCTCGGATATTCTGGGAGTTTCACTCGAACACCTCTCTCCCCCACGACTATCAAATCTCCCTTCTTGACATCTCTTATCCCCTTACAGTATGCCCTATTCGCCTTTGGATCCACGACTATCACCTTATCCATGCAGATGTCTTCAACCCTAATCCATCTTCCATTAAATCTTACCCACGTTGGGTGGTGGGTCGTGGAGTAGAATCCATCTGGGAGGACCATGTCGGCTGGAGCTTCCTCAACCCTCACCTCCTCAGCCTCGACTGGAATTGCGCCGAGGGTTCTCAACTCCCTCAAGATGAGGTTTAAGTGGTTTTGATTCTTGCCCTTGACTAAGAGCTTCGCATAGCTCGTCTCATGCTTTCTCCGCCCGATTCTGAATTCAAGGACCTCGAACTCCCCTCCTAAGTCCATTATCCTATCGAAGACCTTCGGGAGGATGTAGGAGTCTATTAGATGGCCTTCAAGCTCAACTATCTCAGAAAACTCGTCACCAGCCTCCTGGAACTCGGTCACCTACCATCCCCAACACCCCTTGAGCGGGTTAAAACGGCCAAAAACTATATTTAACATTTTTCCGATAAGGAGGCTTAGTGGATGAGAAGGGATCTAATAATGATTAAATCTAAGTTCAAAGAGCATTAACAATGGGGCCCGTAGCTCAGCCTGGTGGAGCGCCCGGCTCATAACCGGGCGGTCGTGGGTTCAAATCCCACCGGGCCCATTCCTCAGAAACTCTCCTATCTTTTGGTTTGTAGCTATATCACCCTTCTTTAGTTAGGTTGGGATGCGGTGTTCTAGCATGAGTCTCGTGGTCTGGGATGAGTGGATTGGTTGACTATGAGTTCAATTGAGCCTAGATTGATTGAGAACCGTGGCCAAGTTAGCCGCACGGCCCAATATACGCAATATCAGCCTTAACCTGCGAGAGCTGTTCTTCATCTTCCACCGTTTATTTTCGGTTAAAACATTTTTATCCACGATGACATCTCTTGAACCCGTAATGGAGGAGGTCGCGCTTAAGAAGGAGGAGGTAAAGGTCTTATCGACCACCATTAGCGTGTGCCCGGAGTGTAATGCCGTCATCCCAGCGGAGATAATTGAGAGCGATGGAAAGATCTTCATGAAAAAGACCTGCCCAGCCCATGGAGAATTCACTGAGCTATATTTCGGAGACGCGGAGATGTATCATAGATTCTCGAAATACGCCCACGATGGAAAAGGAGTGAGCAACCCACAGGTGAAAGAACTCGGATACACATGTCCATTAAACTGCGGCCTATGCCCAGGCCACATGAGCCACACAGCCCTCGCAAACATAGTAGTAACAAACAGATGCAACTTGGCGTGCTGGTATTGTCTGCCACCAGACGAGGAGCTCCTCGTGAGGGACGGAGATGGAGTGAGGTTGTTGAAGATCGAGGAGCTTGCATCTCAATTCTTCGGAAAGCTGGAATCGAGGAAAGCTTATGAGGGGGAGTATGTGGAGCCTTCAGGGGTCTACGTCCTCTCCTTTGGAAAAGGAAGGGTGAAGTGGAGTAGGGTAAAGAGGATCTTTCGAAGAAAGTACTCAGGCGCAATATACCAATTGATCACGAAGACCGGTAGGAGGATAAGGTTGACACAAGACCATAGGGTTCTCGTGCTCAGGGATGGAAAACTTAAGAGACTCCCAGTTGCTCAGCTAACAACCGGAGAGAATATCTTAATCGTTGGAGATCTCGACCTAAGCGGTGAAGCTAATCTTGAAATAAATCTGGTTACTCACTTTAAGAAGTTACCGCCCGAGGAGCAGAAGAAGATCTACCTAAGGGGAAATATCTCGCAAAAGCTCATCTATGATTCCGAAATAGGTGCTCAGAAGATTTATGGTTGGAATCATAGAGGATCCGCTCCACTCTACGCCGTATCTGGAATAACCGAGTTTCAAGATCTCAGGCTTGGAGTGGACGCTGTAAGCTACGAGCTACCGACGATTCTAGTATTATCGCCGGAGCTTATGGAGCTTATGGGCTACTTCATCTCAGACGGCCACTACACATATAAGGATCTTAGGATAACGGTCGGCGACGAATACATCGCCAAGAGATTGGAGGAAGTCCTTGAGAAGTTGGGCTTACCTCATAGCTGGCTTAGGCTGGACAGGTATGGGAAGACGCCTCAATTGGTGATTGGGAGTAGGCTACTAAGGCTAGTCTTCACCTATGTCTTCAAGATACCAGCTGGAGCGTGTAACAAGAGACTTCCGGGCTTCGTCTTCAACCTACCTCTAAAGCACAAAATCTCCCTACTATCCGCCCTATTTAATGGAGATGGATATGTCGTTAGGGGATCGAGGAACTGTAGCTTAGGCTATGCCACAACCTCCTCAGGCTTGGCCAGAGACATGCTTTATCTCCTCTCATCTCTCGGCATCTTCGCGAGACTCTACAAAGTTCCAGCCAATAAGATGAAGGGTGCGAGGCATGATCTCTATAAAATTTACATTTCGGGCCGAGACTTGGAGAGGGTTGTCTCTATTTTGAAGCTGAGGCCAGCGCATCTCAGAAAACTTAAAGATCTCTCTCCTAGAAGGGATACAAGGCCGCCGAGATTTGGCGATCTACTAATAGATGAAGTTAAGGAGATAATCCCTGAGTCGTCTGGAGAGGAGTATGAGTATGTCTATGATCTAGAGGTTGATGATCAAGGTCATAGCTTTATAGCGGGCGATGGGATCTTGGTGAGCAACTGCTTCTTCTATGCTGAGAGGGCTGGATATGTGTATGAGCCGAGTATTGAGGAGGTTAGGAGGATGGTTAGGGTTTTGAGGTCGATGAGGCCTGTTGCCGGAAACTCTGTCCAGCTCACGGGCGGTGAGCCAACCCTTCGAGACGATCTACCCGAGATCATTAAGATGATAAAGGAGGAGGGGGTCGATCATGTGATGTTGAACACGAATGGGATTAGGCTTGCGAATGACTTTGAGTATTATAGGAGGGTTAAGGAGGCGGGGGTCAGCAACCTCTACCTAAGCATGGATGGAGTCACGCCTGAGACTAATCCCAAGAATTACTGGGAGATCCCGAAGATCTTGGAGAACGCTAGGAAATTGAACGATGGAATAGTCTTCGTCCCAACCGTGATAAAGACCGTAAATGATCACGAGCTAGGAGATATAGTGAGGTTTGGATTCGAGAACGTCGATGTTGTGAGGGCGGTGAACTTCCAGCCGGTTTCCTTGACGGGTATGATGCCGAGAAAGGAGAGGGAGAGGTTTAGGATAACCATCCCTGATTGTATACATCTGATCGAGGAGCAAACGGATGGGCAGATCCCAGCGGACGCCTGGTTCCCGGTTCCCGCATGTGTTCCGGTAACTCATCTCATCGAGGCCTTCACCAAGGAGCCCAAATACGAGCTGTCAGTTCACTTTGCATGTGGCGCTGGAACCTATGTCTTTAAGGATGGCGATAGGATTATTCCGATAACGAATTTCATAGATGTTGATGGGTTATTGAAGTATCTCCAAGATAGGGCTGACGAGATCGAATCTGGGAGGAGTAAGGCCATAGCCGCCTCAAAGATCCTCTGGAACTTCAGGAAATTCATAGATGAGAAGAGGGCTCCGACCGGCATGAATGTCACAAGGATGCTTCTCAAGATCTTGATAAAACACGACTATAAGAGCGTTGGAGACTGGCATAGGAGGAGCATGTTCATCGGGATGATGCACTTCCAGGACAAGTATAACTATGATGTTGAGAGGGTTAGGAGATGCGCGATACACTATCTCATGCCCGACGGGAGGATAGTTCCCTTCTGCGCCTTCAACATACTCCCAGAATGGTATAGAGATCTCGTTCAAAAGATGTACTCGATTCCAATCGAGGAGTGGGAGAGAAGGACAGGCCGAAAGCTCAGCGACGACATCTATCGAAGAGTTTTGCCCTCAAAGGAATAGTTATATTTGGAATATAACGCGTAATCCTGAATGAGGTTACCGAGGCTTAGAGCGCCTCCAGAGTGGGGGATAGAGCCCGTCCCCCAACGATTTAGAATCCTTAGGACGATAGACCTCTTCGTCCTCTGGTCGAGCCTAGGGGTTGGGTTGCTCGTGCTCGTCGCGGGCTCCCTCCTCGTCCCAGCACTAGGTCTTTTAGAATCCTTTCTCATATCGCTTCTCGGATCGATTATCGGGAGCATCTTCCTCGCATTGGCGGGCTTGATCGGAAGCGATTATGGAGTTCCAACAATGGTGAGCTTGAGACCGATTCTAGGCAGGGTCGGATCATATCTACCCACCATCCTCAACGTCATACAGCTAGTTGGGTGGACTGGATTTGAGCTGATGATAATGGGCGCCGCCGCCTCAAACATCTCGGGGCCAATTCTAGGAGAATATACCAAGCCATTCTGGATCATCGTCTTCGCGATCTGGTGCACGGCTCTGGCCTTGGGAGGACCGCTGATGGTCGTTAGGCAGTGGCTTGAGAAGGTGGCCATCTGGCTCGTATACTTCTCAACCGCTTGGATAACTTTCCAAGCATTCTCGAGACCTAATGTGTCGGCGATCCTCTTCAAGCCAGGCGATGGAAGCCTCCCCATCCTCCTCGCCCTAGACCTCGTGATAGCCATGCCGATCTCTTGGTGGCCTCTGATCTCAGACTATAACAGGTTCTCGAAGGATTCGAGGAGCGGCTTTCTCGGAACATTCCTAGGATATACCTTCGCGAACACCTGGTTCTATTTTCTCGGAGCCTCGATAGCCTTGATCATGGGGATAAGGGATATTGTATCCTCAATCTCGATGCTCTTCCTCGGAAACCTAGCCCTAATATTGATCCTAGTGGATGAGACCGATAACGCCTTCGCCGACATATACTCAACAGCGGTCTCGCTCCAAAATATCTCCCCAAAGACTAGGCAATGGAAGTTCATCCTCTCCGCCGCCGCTCTGGGAGTGATTCTCGCCGCAACGATTCCACTTGAAAAGTATGAGTGGTTTCTGTTGATGATAGGTGGATTATTCGTCCCCCTACTCGGAGTAGTGGTCTCGGAATATGCGGCCAGAAAGAGGGAGGGAGGCTTCCGCGTCGAGGAGTTCTATGAGAGATCTAAGAGAGTTGGTGTCGGACAATTGATCTCATGGCTCATCGGCATAGCCCTATACTTCACGATCACAAACCTCTATCCTCAGATAGGGGCAAGCCTCCCATCATTCGCCCTATCAGCCGCTCTAAACCTATTCTTCCACAAGGTCGTTAAAGTTTAAGAGCCTCTCGAAGCCAAATCTGTTGGATGAACTTGAATTACGAGCACATCCACAGACTTATCGAAGAATCCTTCGAGATATTTTCGAGAGAGCCTCAGCTGATAATCCAAGAGAGGGGAGAGTTTCTAATAGTGGGAGACACTCATGGAGACGCCGACACAACCCGAAATGCGCTCAGAGAGGCGGAGAGCTTAGGGCTAAACCTACTGTTCCTAGGAGATTATGTTGATAGGGGGCCGAAGCAGGTCGAGAACATAGTGACGTTGCTCGAACACAAGCTCAGCTGGGGGAATAAACTGATAATGCTCAGGGGAAATCATGAGTCTGCTCAGATGAATCTCTGGTATGGCTTCCACTCAGTAGTAGCGTCGAGATATGGCGAGAAACTCTATCGAGAGTTCGCGGAACTGTTCTCCCAGCTACCCTACGCCGCCATACTCCCAAATAGGATCATATGCGTCCATGGAGGCGTTGCCGAGGGATTGGAAAGGGTTGAGGAAATCCGTTCTCTTCCGAAGGGTGAGGTCGATCCGAGAGACCCTATAGCATTTCAACTTGTGTGGAACGATCCATGCGAGGATATAGAGTGGTTTGCGCCGAGCTGGAGAGGAGGTGGGGCGAAACTATTTGGATGGAAGGCGTTCAACGAGTTCATGGATAAGAATCGCTTTAACCTGATGATCAGAGCCCATGAACCCCAGGACAAGGGATACGGCTACCTATTCAATGATAGGTTGCTTACGGTGTTCTCGTGTAGATATTATGGGATAAAGCCCGCCGCCGCGATAGCCAAAGAAAACATTGAGATCATCCATTTAGTCTGAACTCCATCTCTCGACAAACCCGCCCATGCTTTGGTAGACCTCTCCACATAATCGTGAGGAAATGATCATATCTTATGTTTTTCTTTCTCGATTAAGTCCGTTGGAGGCGCTTATGCTCCTCATCACCATAACTCCTATACTTCAAGATTATCGGACACCACTCCCTCTCCGGACAGTATCCCAATATCTTACACTTCTCCCCCATCAACTCTCCAAGCTCGGGATACCTCTCCCTAACCTTCCTCCAGATCTCATACGCCACCTCCCTCTCCTCCCACTGGGCACGACTGCATGTTCTCGTGGCCACATATCCCTGAGGCCAGAGGAGGTTGAACGCATTATACATTCTCGCCACATAGATCTTGAGGGCTTGAGGTAGGAGATAAGCTGCATCCGATGGCCTCACATCCTCATCCAAGAATCTCTGATAGGATTCGAGCATGGCTTGTATTGTGTCGTAAAATCTCCTCATGATGTTCTCAGAGGATTTTATCTTTGGGGGAATTATCGAGTTTCTCCTCGGATCTCTCAAGGCTCTTCTAGCGGCGGAGTATATAGATTCAACCGCCGTTGGGACTGTTCGATGCCTTATCGATTGATGGTAGGCCACGAGCGATAATGGTTCGAGGAATAGGGCTTGGATGAATGGGTTTAGGGAGGCGGCCATGGATGGATCTCTTAGTAGATTTCCAGCATGCTCCACAGCCCTTGGATAAACGTTCAAACCCAATAGCATGGGCTTATCAGGATAACCCGCATCGGCTATGATCGACTCCATCAATGGATCTTCAGGCTTATAGGGGTTCGCGTATGGATATGTTGGGAGAGGTGTTTTGAAATCCATTCTCGCCCTCAAGAGCGCGGGCGCTATGGATGAAACCTTCTCTTCGATTAATCGGCCTATCAACGCCAGCTCCTCAGGATAATATTCCGACGAATCTTCACGCGATCTTAGGATGAATCCGATGAGCGATTCTAGGCTTGAGCTTATGAAGAGGGAGGTCTTCGACGCCAATGGGAGAACATATCTAGCATCTTCAAGCTCAACCCCCTTCTCAATCATCCAGCTATAAGCCTCATAACACGAGTTCACCACCCTCTCAAATTCCCTCTTAAGCGCTTGACTTGAGGCGATCTCCTCGGGGATCATGAAGTCGCTTGATTGAAGCCTTCTCCTTCTCTGAGACTCTTGTAGATATGATGCGAAGGGCGGGGAGACTAGGAGCATGGAGGCAACCCGACTACATACGTTAATCTCGAGTTGAAGCGATAGAGAGGTGGTCAGCGATGCATGGCCTCTTCTCGTGGACTCCTGATGCATCTTGAATGCAATCTTCTCGAGATCTTTTCCGGCTTTCAGAAATTCTTGAAGCCTTTCCTCGAGGGTTACTCCCTTAAATGTTCCGATTCCCTCCAAGGCTATTAGGAGATCTGGCTCGACCTGAAACTCCCTATCATCTATCTTGAGTTTTGTCCTTGGGCCATAGCTTAGAAGCTTTACCTCGATGTCTCTCGGGGTGAACATCTCCTTCAATCTTCTTAGATCTTCGCGGATAAAATATCCTTTTACGTTGGCAGCTTCCCTACGGTTATCTCTACCTTCATCTCTCTTCCATCCCTAATTATGGTTAGGGTCGTCTTATCCCCCGGCCTGAGCTTTTCCTCTAGGTATGCTAGGATGTCCCCGAGCCCCAGAACCTTAACCCCATCTATTCCGATGATCACGTCTCCACCTATCTTTATCTCCAACCCGTTTGATAGCTTAACGGTCTTCGTCCCTCCCCTTATACCAGCCTTATCCGCGGGGCTCCCCGGGCTGACGTATATGACTAGGAATCCTGCGGGCTTGGAGAGGTTTATGAGATCCGCTATCTCGGGGTTCACGTCAATCCCACTTATCCCTATCCATGGATGCTCGTATTTTCCAGTGGTTATGATCGAGTTCACAACCCTTGAGACTATGTTTGATGGTATCGCGAACCCTATTCCCGCAAACTCCCCAGTCCTAGACCAGATAGCATTCGTTATCCCAACAACCCTTCCAGAGTAGTCGAGCAAGGGGCCTCCGCTGTTCCCCGGATTTATGGCAGCATCTATCTGGATTAGGTCTGGGATCGGCCTCTTACTACTACCCGTTTCGAGGAGCCTCCCGAGCTGGCTTATCACTCCAGTCGTGAGGGTTCCCCTGAATCCAAAGGGGTTTCCGACAGCTATTATAGGCTGACCCACCTTAAGCTTCGAGGAGTTTCCAAGGGTTAATGGCTTTAGCACTCTGTCCCTAGCATCTATCTTCAGAACAGCTATGTCGAGATATGAGTCCGCTCCAACGAGCTTCGCCTCATACATGCTCTTATCCGGGAAATAGACCTCGATCCTAACCGCCCCCTCGACGACGTGATAGTTCGTGACTATATGCCCCTCCTTATCGTAGACGAATCCCGACCCCTCGACAGGCCGATATGATTTCCCGAAGAAGGTTGTGACCACAGTTATTGCTTTTATCATCACCACAGAGTCTTTGACAAGCTCATACACTCGCTCAGGGGCTGTTATATTCTCTTCAACCACGATCACCTGTTGCGACTTATTAGAGGTCAGCTCGCTTAGACTCTCTCCAAGCTTTATCATCCTACCTTCAAGCTTCGAGATCTCTGACGAGATCGCCGAAAGCCTTGAATCCAATGTCATCAACCTATAATGTACTATGATTAAGCCGAATGCTGCGAGCAGGGAGATCGCGAGGGATATGGCGGCGAGCGCATATAATCCCTTCATCCCAAAACTGAGTCTCCTCGAGGAGGAAATAAGGATATTGGAGAAAATCTGTAAGACTTACTTTATGGATTGTAGTCTCGTTAGATGAATGGCTTCGCCTTCCTCCTCTCCCTAGCCCTAACCTTGAGGATACCGTAGTGGATCGCGCAGCTTATACAGAGGTTCTTAACGACCACGTTCTCGGCGATATATGCCCCCTTCTCCTTAAGCTCTCGCGCCAAATCTCCCCTAACGAGTGAGACCCTCCTAGTAACCCTCTGGATCTTACTCCTCGGCACTAGAGCCCCGCAATTATCGCATTGAACAAAGCCCTCCTTGCCCTTATCGCCCTTCCTCCTCCCACGGCTCTTACGCTTAACAGGCATCCGCTTCTCATCAAAATTCCATGAAGACTCCTTAATAATTCTTATTTTTCCTTCAGGGCTATCATCCCTCAAAGAATCCCTAGCATCCGAGCCAAGCCCTTAAAGCTTCATGTCCAACGGCAATTCATTTTTAATTTTTTTAGATTTTTTAGGTATTGGTCAAATTTTTATAGGAGAAAACTCGATTTTATGAAGGAGTCTTAGGGATGGGCGGGGAGGTCGAGCTACTCTACGATGTCCCAAGGCTTGAGGAGAAGCTCATAATGAAGGCTTTAAAGAGCTCTGGGATCGAGCTCAAGCTAACGAATGTGAAGTATTCTCCACTCTCTTGGAGCGATCAGGCGGCTCCAGTGGCCTTGATAAGACCCATCTCTATGATTAGGGCGATCTACTCTGCCTCTCTCAGGGAGGCGGTTGGGGCTAAGGCGATAAACAGCTCGATCTCCATAATGTTCGCGGGAGATAAGATCTTAACCCTAAGCAGGTTTAAGCAGGCTGGAATACCCTTCCCGAAGAGCATGATAGCCTTTGGGTCCGAGGCTGCTGAGAAGGCTGGAAAGATGATAGGTTATCCTGCGATAGACAAGCCTCCGATAGGTTCTTGGGGTAGGCTCGTGACCTTGGTGAAGGATCATCAAACCCTTCAAAGCATAGTTGAGCACAGAGAACTCCTCTTAAGCCAGTCCGCGAAGACCCATATAATCCAACGCTATATAGGTGGTGGAGACCACGATTACAGGGTTCTAGTTCTTGGAGGAGAGCCTCTTGGAGCGATCATGAGGAGCGCGGCTAAGGGAGATTGGAGGAGCAATGTAGCGAGGGGCGGTAGGGTTGAGGCGGTCAAGCTCGATGAAGAGCTTTCGGAGCTCGCGGTCAAGGCAGCGGAAGTGATCGGCGGAGAATTTATGGCTATAGACCTATTCCATGACGGCGAGAACTATCTTGTCAATGAGGTGAACGGCGTCCCAGAGTTTAAGGGATTTATGGAGGCGACCAAGATAGATGTCGCTGAGAGGCTCGCCAAATACGTCAAGCTGGTGCTTAAGAGATGAGCGTTAAGGTGGCGATTATAGGCGCGAGCGGATACACGGGTGGAGAGTTACTAAGGATCTTAGCAACCCATCCAAGGGCTGAGGTAGTTGCCGCTACATCGAGAGAATATGCTGGAAAGCCCATAACCCACGTCCACCCACATCTACGCGGATACTATAAGCTAATGAGATTCGTGAGGGTTGATCTCGACAAGCTTCTAGACTCGGATCTAATCTTTCTAAGCCTGCCAGCTAAGGCCTCGATAAACTATGTTCCAAGAATTCTTGAGTCTGGGGTTAAGGCCATAGATCTAAGCCCAGATTATAGGCTGAAGAGCCCGGAAGACTATGAGAGATGGTATGGGATGGAGCACCCACATCCAGATCTATTGGAGAAGGCTGTCTATGGGCTTCCAGAACTTCATCGAGAGGAGATCAAGAGGGCTGAGCTCGTGGCCTCGCCTGGATGCAACTCCACCGCGGCCATCCTCGCCCTAATCCCAGCGATAAAGGAGCATCTAATAGACTTCGATCATATAGCGGTTGACG
>Ga0190367_1001943_pt1 | contig 11247 bp, 15 predicted proteins | sample 4872181011_MG_FD_171838 | JGI IMG/M metagenome (GOLD analysis project Ga0190367, IMG submission 171838) | Hydrothermal vent microbial mat bacterial communities from Southern Trench, Guaymas Basin, Mexico - 4872-18-10-11_MG | ecosystem: Environmental > Aquatic > Marine > Hydrothermal vents >... | reverse complement strand
GCTTATTACCAATACCTAAGGGAACACATATGTGCACCAACAGCACCTGATTTTGAGATTCTGAAGGCACTTGTTGAGTCAGCTAGCAAGCACGGTGTTAAGTACTACATAGGACCTATAGTAACTAGTGATGCATTCTATGCTGAAGACCCTGAATTCGTTAAGAAATGGACTTCAAGAGGCGTTATCGCGGTAGAGATGGAGTGTTCAGGCTTATTCATGATTGGGAATATGAGGGGTGTTAAGGTAGGTGCTATATTAATAGTTAGTGATTCACTTGTTGAGGAGTTAGGATTCGCAACTGCTGAGGAGCTAAGGGAGTACGCATTAAGAGCAGCTAAAATAACTTTGGATGCGTTAAAGACAGTTAAAGTATAACGTAATGTAATACTAGTAATTAACTTCATGAGAAATGTATTACGCACACACCTTAAAGTAAGGTATTTTTATTTCAGCCAGTTATTAATGTGTAACTAACACAACATTATTTGAGGTTGTGTGAAAGTATGAATAGGATAGGAGAGATAATTGAAAGTGAAATTAAGGGCCCTTCAGTATTCGTTGACGAGTCTAAGCTCTATCCGGAATATGTACCTGAGAAATTACCTCATAGGGAGGAGCAGATAAGACAGTTATCGAGATTATTTAAGCCATTAATATTACAGCCAGGAAGCACAAGTGTTAAAGCATTATTAGCAGGTCCTATAGGATCAGGTAAGACCGTCACATCTATAGTATTTGGTACAGAGTTTTCAAGACTAGCTGAGGTTAAAGGTGTTAAGGTTAAGTATGTACACATAAATTGTTCTAAATCATCTAATCCTGCAAGTATCTTTAGGGAAGTTAAGAATCAGTTAGGTCTATCTATACCTGATAGAGGCCTATCTGCTACTGAACTCATAAACTCAATATTGAGGATACTTAATAGGGATGATATATACGTTATTGTTGCACTTGATGAGTTTGATTACTTCCTTAAGTCAGCAAAACCTGATGAGAGGTACTTAGTGGTTAGGTTTTATGACGTGTTCGAATCTGATGTTAAGAGGTTAAGCTTTATATACATCATTAGGGGTACACCAGCATATATAAGTTCATTGGTTGACGAAATGACTGGTAGCTACTTAATGAAGAATATGGTCATATTCGAACCCTATAAGGCGAAGGAGTTATATGACATCTTAAAGGATAGGGTTGAACTTGCTTTTTATCCTGGCGTCGTATCTGATGAGGTAATAGAGTATATATCTCAATTGATAGGAGTTGATACAGGTGGTGATGGTAATGCTAGAAAGGCGTTAGCGGTACTACATGCAGCTGGTAAGTTAGCTGAGAAGGAAATATCTGAAGGTAAATCAGCTAGAGTAACAATAAACCATGTAAGGGCCGTATTTATGCAGGAATATCCATCATTAGTTAACGTACTTGACACACTCTACTACCTACCACTCCATGAATTATTGATATTTAAAGCAATAGCTGTAGCATTACTTAGGAGTGGTGAAGACTACATTCCCATAGGTTACGTAGAGAAGATATATAGGGAATTATGTGATGAATTAGGAGAAAAACCGAGAGGACATACTAAGGTCTATACCTATGTTAACGATCTTAAGAATAGAGGTTTAATTATGACTAAAACATCACTAAAAGGCAGGAGAGGGAGGAGTACATACATAGGCTTTGGTATGGTACCTCTAGAGAACCTTATTGAAAAGTTAGATAAGTTAATTAGGGAGAGGAGGCTCGTAAGGTGAGTAAAGGCAAGGATCTAACGATTGAGGGAATATTCTCAAGTAAGGGTAGAGTGAAGATACTTAAAGCAATATTTACTCATGGTGAGATAAATATCTCTCAACTAATTAAAGTTACAGGTCTTAATTATAGAGTTGTAAGTAAGCATTTAGAGTACTTGAAGAGTGTAGGAATAATTGAAGAATTAAGTATTGGTAGAGTGAAGATATATAGGCCTAACTGGCTAAATCCTCACACTAGAATAATTGATGAGTTCATAAGGTTGATAGAGAGTTCTTAGTAGAGCTACTTTTTAAAGAATACTTCTAAACCTGTACCTTTACCTTCACCCTTCTTCTTTTTCTTCCTTGCTGTCTTAACCTTCGTCTTTTCCTCTAATGCTTTAGCTCTAGGAGGTGTAATTTCCGCTTTCTTGGTCTCCTCCATCTCTGTAGCTTTAATACGAAGTTCCTTAGCTTTTCTTGCAATTTCATCTCTAATTTCTTTGGCTAGCTTTATTATTAAGTTAGCATTGGATGGTGATAAGTACTTTATCATTGAATCAGATAAATTTAGTCCGACACTAAGTGATGCTGCATACTTGGAATTGGTCTCAAATATTACCTTTAAATACGGTATTACATCTGCCTTAGCTACCCTCTTTGAGATATGTAAGTGCCTAGCAATTACTGCAGCTAGATCATCCCTTATTTGTCTAACCTCTTTAGTCTTAGCTAGCATTAATATCTTTTGAGGAAATGCATACTTAACCCATCTATACTTAGCTCTCACATCATTTCTGATCGCCAATGCTATGCCAGCAGTCATTAACTCAATAACATACGGTAAGAGATCCCATGACCCAGACTTAACTATTCGACCCATAAATACGTCTGCCTTAGCTAATGCCTCATAAGCTCTCCAAAGATCTTCAGGGTCACTTATCTGTCTAGGTAGATTCTCGTTAATCCACTGCATAAGTTCATCAGGACTCAAATCAGTCTGTGAAGCTGCAAGACGTGCCTGCCATACATACTTTGATGCAAATATCTGTCTAAGAACTTCGAATGGTTCATGAATTCTATCTCTAGGTCTTAATAATGCTTTAACCGTAGCTAGGTCAACCTTGCCATACCCCTCAGCAACTGCCTGTAAATCATTTATTGCAGATCTTAAATCACCCTCTGACTTCTCAGCTATGTAGTCTATAGCGTCCTCATCACATACTAGTCTCTCTAAAGCACATATACGTCTTAGAACGGTTTTTACCTCACCCTTACTTAACCTCTTGAATGGCACCAAAAGTGAAGCATCTCTTAATGGTCTAAGGTTAGGGTCCCAAGGGTCGTTAGCTGTCATTATAATGGGGTTTTTAGTTGACTTAATCAGGTCTAGTATAGCTTCGAGAGCACCCCTATCAGCTACCCTAGATATTCCGTCAACTTCGTCAAGAAGTATTATCTTACCTCTAACAAAGAGACCCCTCTGTAGTGCTGCAGTCTTAGCTATTCTCTCTATATCGCTTGCCCTCCTATAATCACTCGCATTCATCTCTATGAGTTCGAAGCCGTACTCATGAGCTAACGCTTCAACCATTGAGGTCTTTCCTGAGCCTGGGGGTCCGTAGAATAGTGCAGCATTCTTTATTGGCTTGCCTTGAATCCAGCTCTTAATCCACTTAGTAACTAAGTCTTTAGCTTCTTGCTGATTTACGACCTCGGCTATCTTCTTAGGTCTATACTTGATGACCCAGGGCAATCTTTTAGGTGGTGGCACTACTCTTACCCCTAATATTCATCTTCTATGAAGGTAAAAACACATATCCCTAACGTCTAACCTTAACCGTGGTCGTTTTTAGTGTCTTGCCTATTAACGCTAACCTAGCTAGGAGAGCACTCAATTGTATCTCATCATCAGCACCTTCAACAAGTCTAAACTGTATATCACCCACATAGTCAGCTATTTCAACCTTGACGTGTTCAGGTAACTGTATCTCCGTACTAAATATCTCTCTATGTATCTGCTTAATTAAGTCAACACCTGATAGTCCATAATTAAGCATTAGATTTCTCATAAGTTCTCTAGCCTTCATGAAGTTACCTGCAAGTGCTAACTTAATCATCTCTCTAACCTCTTTTGGATGCGCTAAACCAACAACCTTATATACGTTAGCGACATTAACCTTACCTAAAGCTGCTGCTGCTTGAAGTATGTTTATAGCTTTACGCATATCACCCTCAGATATCTCATATATCACTTCTAAGGCTTCCTCATCAAAATCAACTGACTCCTTCTCGCAAATCCATTTCAATCTAGCAACTACGTCTTCCTTCTTAAGTGGTGTGAATCTAAATACAGCACATCTGGACTGAATAGGTTCAATTATCTTACTTGGATAATTGGCTATGAGAATGAACCTTGTCACATCAACATACATCTCCATAAGCCTCCTAAGAGCTTGCTGAGCGTCTGCAGTCATATTGTCGGCTTCATCTAATAGCACAATTTTAAACGGAATATTGGCTGGTAACCTGCTCCTAGCGAATTCCTTAACCTTAGACCTTATTACGTCAATACCTCTCTCATCTGATGCATTAAGCTCTAGCATATACATTCTATAATCCTCACCATATAGGTCATGAGCTAGCGCATGTGCGGCTGTAGTCTTCCCTGTGCCTGGAGGTCCAGCGAAGAGTAAGTGCGGCATATTCCTCTCTTTAACGAACTGTTGTAGTCTACGAACTACCTCATCCTGATTAACTATTTCCGATAATGACTTAGGTCTATACTTCTCAGCCCATAGCAGTTCTGCAAGTACTTTCTCAGATCTAGAGCTCACTTACTTCCACCAAATAGTACTTAAATATTCAGTACTTATAACTAGAGAGCCTTAAACCAAGCTAAAGTCTAACCTCACCTAACCTCTCAATAACATGCGCACTAAAACTATTCTTACTTTCCCTCTTTACTAACCTAACTCTCACTTTTTCACCTAATGTTGCTCTCGGAACGTATATAGTGTAGTTAAGGTATTTACCAATACCTCTACCACTCTCATCGACATCACTCACTAGAATAACTATTTCATCTCCTACATTTACTTCTCTACCTTCCTTTGGTTTGTCATAGAGATCAGAATATATACTAAACCTCCTGATATTGATGTTATAAGGACTCCTATAACGTCTGTACCTAGTCATACATTTTCACACTCACGGTATAAGTACACATAGGATTTACGCCTCCCTGAGATCTACAGGAGGCTTAATAAGTGTTTTACATGTTTAACTAATTAAGTTGTCACTCTTAGTGAATTTATGGTGCTACTCATGTCAACACTTATACTGAATATAGATCTAAAAAATGGTAAAATTGAATATAGCCTATATGGTAATGAGGGTAGGCTAAAAGATAGAGGAAATTACGAAATGTTGCCTAAAAGAATATTGTTAAAGGATGTTAATGACGTAATACTTAATTTCTGGCTAGATAAGAAGGGGCTAACAATCTCAACGAGGAAGAAATCAGGAACTATAAGGATAAAGTTTCAGAGTGTGAATGAGGATAAGGCGGTGTTTGTAGAGTAATGACGTACGTTGAAGTCATCGATGAGAAATCGAGGAGTAGATCAGGACTTCACCATAGAAGAGTATTGTTCATGGTATTGAGTACTAAGTGTGAGGAATTAAGATATGAGGTAGTAAGTGCTACTGAAGTTAAGCCTACATATGCTATTGGCTATGCTAGGAAAGTTAAGATTAGGGTACCTGATGATGCTATTGTTATGCAGCTTGATTTTAGGAAAAACATCAAGGGCCACATATTAGGGGATATACTTATCTATGATGCATACGGAAGAAAATTAGGTAGGGCTGTATATAGGAAGTTAAAGGTTAGATTAGTTGAGTTCATAACACCTAACCTTCTTGAACTAATTAAATGTGTATTTCATAAGTTGAAGCTACCGGTGAAGAGGTATGGAGTCATTAAACATTGAGTTAGTAAGGAGTATTATTAAGGCTATTCGTAAGTATGGATTCTTCATCTTTAATAGAGAACAGTACAACATGATACATAGAATTCTATCGAAGCTGAGTGATCATAAGGTGAGACAGACACTTAAGGTGAGATCTCTAGGTAGTGATAAGCGATACTATGTACTTGAACCTGATAGTAGGGTATTCATAGCTAGATGTAGGGAGGAGTGTATGAGGAATGGTATAATTGATGAGTCATGCTATGTTAAGTGTAAGAAGGAGGGGTTTGAATCCTTAGTTAAGGAGGTTCTTAAAGCCTTATCTAACGCTATAGTTGAGGGTTAAAAGTGTGTTTAAATATAAGCAGGTAATCATAGTTAGAACCGATATAAGGATGAGTAAAGGTAAGATAGCTGCTCAGGCAGCTCATGCAGCTGTGCAAGCAGTTATTGAAGCATTAAAGAAGAAGCCTGAATGGGTTAAAGAATGGTTAAGTGAAGGTGCTAAGAAGGTTGTCTTAAGATGTGGAAGTGAGGAGGAACTTCTAAGATACGCTAATGAAGCTATGAAAAAAGGCTTACCTGTAGCAGTAATTAGGGATGCAGGCTTAACTGAGATACCTCCTGGTACATTAACTGCTATCGCTATAGGACCAGCACCTTCAGAGAGTGTCGATAAAATAACATCACATTTAAAGCTTCTATAAAGCTAGCTATATATGGGTTCATATGTGAGCTATGAAGAGGTCGGACGTACTACTATCTAAGAATGTGTTGGATGTAAAGCTCGGACTACTTATCTATAGCGCACCTGAAGTTTACGTAGGAGAGTACGTACGTGACTTTACCCCTAATCCATCAAACTTTCAGGTTAGAGAGGTAGGATTAAATGGTTTACCTGCTAATACTTCGTTATGTATCTCAAGCAGTGAATATATACAATGTAAGAAGGGTGAAGTACTGTTATATGTTCTATGTAAGGAGTACCTATCGACACTGGAAGCTATCGATATTGTGAGAAAACTACTAAATGTACGTCATGTAAGTTATGCCGGCCTTAAAGATACCTCGGCAAGTACTTGCCAATATATAACGATTAAATGTAGTAATGCTAAAGAGTTACCAGCAAAAGTGAGTAAACACATAAATGAAAGAAAAAAGTTAATACTATGCTTTATCAGTAAGTCGGAAACTGTTCTTAGAAGGGGGTACCTCAACGGCAATGAATTCGCTATTAATCTTCAAGTTAGGGACGGATATGAGGATGAGGTAATTTATGTCTTAAGGAATAACTTAAGCAAGGCATTATTCTTAAACTACTTCGGTTATCAAAGATTCGGTACTTTAAGACCTTACAATCATATAATAGGTAAGCTAATACTTGAATCCAGGTATGAAGAAGCTTTAGAGTACATAGTGGGTAAACCCACTATATGGGAAAGTAGTGAAGCACGTGAAGCACGTAGACTTTTTGAAGAGGGTAAGCTTAAAGAAGCTCTCAATAGAATGCCTAAACATTTAGACTTAGAGAGGAAAGTACTTACTCTACTGCTTAAAGGGCTCAAACCTAAGGATATAATCATGAGATTAAATAGAAATGTATTAGAAATATTTATTGAATCATTTCAATCATATATCATCAACCTTTCATTATCGAAGTTATACTTAATGTACAGTAATTGTAAGGAATTACTAAGCAAGTGCGAGGTCTTACCTTATCCAACACCTACTATTAACACTTACGACATATGTAGTGAAGTAGTTAAGGACACCTTTAGAAGTGTAATAGATGATGTACGGGGACCTTTTAGTAAGTATTTAAGAAGAGGGTTTAGAGAGACTGTGGTAATTGTTGAAGACGTTCATATATCATATAATGATGGTATACTTAACTTAAGGTTTAGATTACCTCCATCGGCATATGCTACAGTAATTTTAAGGGAGTTATTGAGGAGTAAGCTTAAGGTACAAGCCTCTTCTTATCTCTCGGAAATGCTGTAACCTCTCTTACGTTTTTTGCACCTGTTAGCATTAGCGCTAGCCTGCTTAAGCCCATACCCCAACCCGCATGTGGTGGCATACCGTAGTCGAACCATTTAGTGAAGTATTCAAAATTCTTTGGATTTAAACCCTTAGCTTTAAGTCTTTCAATTAGTAAATCCTTAATATGAACCCTTGTACTCCCTGAAGCTATTTCTAAGAATCTCCAAGTTAAGTCAAAGGATTCAGTAAATCTTGGGTCATCCTTTTTAGGCATTGTATAGAAAGGTCTGATCTCGTCAGGCCAGTCTATTATAAAGTATATCTCTTCACCAGTAATTCTATGAAATGCCCTTAATTCCGGCGTACCTATGTCATCACCTACCTTAATGTCCATACCTTCACTCTGAAGAGTCTCCACCACATCTATGTACCTATATCTCTTTATAGGTAATTTGATGTCTGGAGGTTCATACTTTATTACCTTTAATTCCTTACTACATTCTTCCTTTACGGCCTTGACAGCTCTATAGACAACATTCTCTAATACCTCCATTACGTCATTGTAATCCGCGAAGGCCATCTCGATGTCGATACTTATGAACTCTGATAAGTGATATGGCGTATCGAACTCTTCAGCTCTCCAAGCTGGTGCTATCTCAAATACTCTCTCAAATGCACCAGCTAGGAGCTCCTTATATAGTTGTGGACTTTGAGCTAGGTATGCTTCTCTCCCAAAGTAGGCTACGGGGAATAATGCTGCACCACCTTCAGTTGCTGTTGCTATGATTTTGGGTGTGAACACCTCAATAAATCCTCTACGGTAAAGCTCCTCCCTTATAGCTCTAAGTGCTACAGACATTATCTTAAAGTATGCTCTTGATTCCTCCCTTCTAAGATCTAATACTCTCTCCCTCATCCTAGTATCAAAATCAGCTGATACCTTACCTGAAACGTCAAGTGGTAGTGGAGCTTTTGCTTTACTATGAACTATTACATCCTTAGGAACTATCTCGAAACCTCCTGGTGCTCTCTTATCAAGTTTAACTATACCCTTAACACTAATTGCAGACTCTAGAGTTAAGTCATAGAATAACTCAGCTAGTTCAGGTTGTCTTTTCCTATCTATTACTACTTGGATATAGCCGTCCTTATCTCTAACTATAAGGAATTTCTTACCTCCGAGATCTCTCTTAGCGTGAACCCACCCTGCTATTACTACTTCCTTTCCAGCCATCTCCTCATTTATCTCTGAGGAAAGGTGCGTACGGTAAGTCATTGCTTACCCCTCCATTCTTATCTTAACATTCATACCAGTTATTTGAGATAGTATGTTCTCTAGAGTTAAAGTATTTAATGGTAGGTATCTCTTATCAGACCTCGGTATTCTAACTATATGTTCTATAGTGCCGTCAGGTAACCATAACGTATTTATACCTATAACTCTTGCCGGGTAAACTAACTGTGATGCTATATCTCTTAAGTTATTATTTGCAACATTAACCACTCTGACTCTCTTACCTATCTTCTCAGCTAGTGACCTACCAAGTTTTGTCAGTATTCTTGACTGTAGGTTAGCATTCTTCACCTCTATGAGCAATATTATAGTATTATCACTAGCTATCGATTTAACATAGGTAGCATCCTTAAGGAATTTGAAATCAGCCCTACCCTCAAGTTCTAATAATGCCCTCATAATGTCTACTTCAAACCTTTGCACGGCTCCCGTATCAACTAACCTTTGACAGCGGGGGCAAAGTATGCCAGTCCTCACACATATTTGATCTAGTGGTATCTTCACCTCCCACACACTCTATTATCTGCTCTTTGCACCACCCTATATAGGTATATGAGCTAAAACTCTTTTGCCTACCTCAACCATCGATACTACTTAAAATTTATTAATAACATCACACTAATAATCCCTAGTTAAGCTTTTAAGTAACTCAAAGATAGGTTTAAGGGATTCAGGATGCCTGTTAGAGATCCAGAACTACTAAGGATTGTTGAAATGAGGATACTAAATAAACTTGTATGTAGGAAGTGTGGTGCGCTAAATCCACCAGGAGCCACTAAGTGTAGGAGATGTAAGAGCAAGAACTTAAGACCTAAGAAGAAGAGAATAGGTGTCAGGAGGTAAGGATTTCTTCATAGCTTTATACTAACACCTTCTAACTTCCTTGTTATGAGTCTTACCTCATAATCCTCAAACAATCTTAATCTCTTCTTCATCATATTTGTATTAATTTTTAATTCTCCGCTCTTTATGAGGTCACTTAAGTACCTTATGTCCTCGATATCTCTCTCCCTACCTGTTTTTGCCTTAATTATTATGTAGTCCTCGACTCTTAGCGCCTTAACTTCTACATCATTTACTTTATAAGTTATTGCCTCATTGAGCATATCTTCAGGTATGTAAAAGTCATACATGTTTTCGTATAATTCCACTATTATGTCTTTACCCTTAATCCTACAGTGAAGCTGTGGTGTACCCCATTCAGTCTGGCCTACGAAGCATCCTAATTCCTCAGCTCTAGACCTTATAACGTCCTCGTCAAATGTTGGAGATAGAGAAGTAACGAATATGTCTACGTCGTCTTCGAACTCCTTTAATCCTAAAGCAAGCATGTATGAAGTACTACCAATAATTACCCCATCAATACCCTTACTCCTTAACGCCTTAATTATTTCAGCTAACACACTCCTGTCATACATGCATATCACCTCAATAGCCGTAAGTAAATAGTAAAGCATAATAATAAAACTTATAGCTCCACTAAAGAAGTAGTGATGGAGCCGGGGTGGCCGAGCGGTCTAAGGCGGCGGGCTGCAGTGGTAACCACCGCCGTAACCCGCTAATTCGCGGGTTCGAATCCCGCCCCCGGCTCCAATAACCACTTTCATATCCATACTCAACTTAGAGACCAACCACTCTTCAACTCTAATCAATCATGACATGTAATCTCAGTGTTGGACTAGTCATATGGTTCGTTCAAGAGAATAGCTTAGTATGGTATTAGGTAGATTCATAATTTAGGAGAATTTGTAATGGACAGAAAGGATACGTCAATGAGTAGTTTGTTGTGGCGCCGGGGGGAGGATTCGAACCTCCGACCACGGGGTTAACAGCCCCGCGCTCTACCGGCTGAGCTACCCCGGCACCATAAACAAAATGGATTAGGGGGGATTTAAGCGATTCCGCCTTTTCTTTATTACTACTTTTAAATCCTTTTGCTTCCATTGATTTCTGAGCTATTAGCTCGTAGAGCTTCTTGACTAGTTTCTTACTAGGCTTCTTCTCGCCTCTCTTCAGCTTGAGCTTATACGCACGTGTTATCCCTAGTTCCGCTGGCTTAATCCCGAATCTTTCCATTAACTCAGCGAATTCCTTACCACTTATTTCCTCAGGCAACACCTGCGTACACCTCACTCATATCTTCCCTGTAGGGTTTAAAAGACTAACGGGGCTACGGCGTAATGAAATCGTATAACTAGTCATACGCGAATCAATTAAATCCTACTATATAGATAGGAATTATTGAGGTTCAAGTTATGTC
>Ga0190367_1001940_pt1 | contig 11254 bp, 9 predicted proteins | sample 4872181011_MG_FD_171838 | JGI IMG/M metagenome (GOLD analysis project Ga0190367, IMG submission 171838) | Hydrothermal vent microbial mat bacterial communities from Southern Trench, Guaymas Basin, Mexico - 4872-18-10-11_MG | ecosystem: Environmental > Aquatic > Marine > Hydrothermal vents >... | reverse complement strand
TCCTCCTATTCGACTTAAAGGTACAGTAAATGATCTATTTCATCCCTCAAGGGAGGATTAGTGTAGAATGTTGCATCTTGACTGCTCCATCCTACTCTATCCCTGCTATCCTGTTTAATTAATCCCTTGCACAATAGCCTTCTAATGATGTCCCTGGCATGGTCTATGGGTAATGAGTATTCACTAGAGATCATCTTTAGGCTAACTCTATGAGGACTTTCTCTAATGAACTTTAATACGTTAACTTCCTCACTAGATAGCTTTGGCATCGAACTCCTATATACGATTTCACCGTCCCTAAAAACTATGAGTTCACCGGGCGTAAAGCTTAGCCATTCCTCGCTTGTTAAAGGCTTCGTGGCAACTACGTAGCCCCTCTCTCTAGGATCTTTAATTTCTTGTAGATCTATTTCGAAGTCCTCATCGAGAAGCTTAACCTTAGGGAAAGGTGATCCTCTCCAAACATAGTGTAAGCCATTATAGCCTTCTATATCATGGTATGCAAAGAGGTATTCTCCATCTGAAAGCAGGCAGTTTAAACTACCATATTTATTTAATGCCCTAAATTTACCGTGAAGCCAGCTAAAATCTTCTCTGCTCCACGATACTACACCTCTCCTTTCAATTTCCGAGAGAAGATGACAGAAGATGTATTCAGAATCTGTTTCCCCAATAGGCTTAAATCTGCCCAGCCTAAACCTCTTATAGTCACGAATAGTTCCATTATGCGCAAATACATAGTCTCTTCCATTTAGCTCCCTGATAAATGGGTGAGTATTTTTATAGGCTATTTCTCCCCTACTAGCAAGCCTAACATGAGCTATAAAAATCCTAGATGATACTTCACTATAACTCATAAGGAAATTAAATAGCCTACTGCCGATGGAGGACGCCGGCTCCTTTATCACCACAGCAGCTTCATCGGGATAGAACGCTATCCCCCAGCCATCAGGATTAACTTCTCCCCTCCGCCTAAATACTTTAATTGAAAGCTTGAAGTTAACCGACATATTAAAAGATAACGCAAGCAACTCACACATACCCTATTTAACTTCATCGCAATATAAAACTCTACCCATATGGAAAATATCAATGAAAAGTGATATACGATATTCCTTCAGCCAGATAATACACTTATCCCACTTCAAGCAACTTAATAATTCTTTATTCCTCCTCCAATATAGCCTTTAAATACTTGAATAGGGAGGCTATTCTCTCAGGAACAATCACCTAAACATTTATGAAGGTTAACTTTAATTAACTTGTCAAAAGCATAGCTATAGGTTGATGTATGGAAAACTATTAGCCCGAATAATCTTTAATATAGATAAACAGGTGATGATGGCTGTTTACATGAATCTTCCATCGTCTCTCGTATTCTTAAGCTTTTTAACTCTCTTTTCAAGCCATCCAATCCTAGCATTCGGCCTATAGTCGAATTCAGGGACGTAGGGTTTTATATCGAGGAGCGGTGTACCGTCGACTATATCGACGTCCTCTATGTAGAGCTTATTCCCCTCAATCTTCACCAGCTTAACGATCGATATCCCAATAGGATTAGGTCTAGCTGGTGCACGCGTTGCAAACACGCCTCTAGCCTCACTATCCATGTACGGAGTAACCCTTAACGAGTACCTCTTAACCAGATGGAAGTGGTAAATCAATATGATGTATGAGAAGCCCTCCAGATCCTTTAACCCCTCCACGTACTCTGGGAAAACCTCAACAACACCCCTAACTCCCCTTCCAGCTGGCGGCTGTATCGGAACACCAACCGGACTCTTAAATGGAGTCCTTATAACACCAATAGGCCTATAAACTATCTCCATGAACATCATCCTCTCATAGCATGTGCATAAGTATCAATACCAATAGTACTTCTTCACTCACTATCATCTTAAGGTTTATTTTTATTAAACTGTGGCTCTTCCAATAGGTAGTACTGGATACTTAAGTATCTTGCTATGATTATATTTACTGGCTAACTCGCTCATTATTCTTATGTCTCTAGGCCTTTTCCTGTTAGAATAAAGGCATGAACCTTACCCTTTAAACCAGCCTCCACGATTCTCATAGTTTAAGCTCCTCAATAATCTTCCTTAAATCGATTCCTGATTCGAAGAGATCCTCGACTTCATCTAAGGTTAGTGATTGATGCTGAACAACATCCTCTCTACTCTTCTTGAGTACTATAACTTTTAGATCCTTAGGCTGTATTCTCGTGAGGGTATGTAGGACGTCTATACTGTGTGTCGTTAAAACGACTTGTCTTCCCGAATTTGCGAGCCACTTTAGCATTGTCTCTAGTAGGCTTGGATGTACTGCAACCTCTATATCATCCCACAATACTACTCTCGGATTTAGGTACTCTATGGCTAAGTATGCTAGGATACATCTTTTAACTCCCTCGCCAAGCGAATTCACGTCTATATAGAGGGGCCCTATGGTCTCGCTTACCTCTTTTCTTATGCATAGTTTATTTTTCTTAATTGTGACCTCTGTAAACCTGTCGTATAGTGCTGGAGCTAGGAGCTCCTTTACAACCTTGCTATGTAATCCTCTTTTCTCAATATAAGACCAGACCTCGTCTTTCAGCATAAACCTTGAGATTACACTGTAAGCTGAACTGTTGTTTGGAATATATAGTGCCAGAATATTAGTATCTACACTTAAGCCAAGCGAATTCAGGAATTTAACATATTTACTGGGGTCAGCTTCTACTTCGTCGATGGTTAAGCTCTTTAATCCATTGCGGTTAATTACGATACGTACCCTTCTTACCGATGATTTATGTCTAAGGCTGTATTTTAGCACTGCCTCTCCAGCATAGCCGTATATTAAGGATGATGAGCCGCCGTGTAGTCCCGCTATAAAACTGAATATGTTCTTCCAGTAAGGATATACTGTTTCAAGGTGAGGTCTTGTTAGGAAGTATAGGGCCTCTAGAACTGCGGATTTCCCTACGTTATTTCTTCCAATTAATACGTTGAAGGATGTTAGGTTTAGGGGGCTCTTCAGCTTTCTAATGCCTCGAAACTCAGAGATTTCTATGCTTTCAATTAAAATGTTGCTCATTTCATGCACCGACAATCATACTATTCTCAGTAGACAATATATAGTTTATCTAGAATCCTTAAGATATTGCCGTTTTAGGGATTAAGTTAGGTTAGCTTTTTACTACAATTAGTGGTATGTCGCCTATTGGGATGTTGTTTGGTTTTAGTGTGACGTATGTTCCCCATGGTGTGCAGAGCTTTACTTCGCCGCTGAAGTATTTTGTGAGGTCTACTGTTTTTATTCCTCCGCCTTTATTCCATAGGACTATTACGTAGCCTTTACTGTTCTTCAGTATGAATGCGATGACGTCGTTGGATAGCTGTTCCTCTCCCTGGTACTCTGAGTTGAGAAGTATGTTTTTCGCAAACTCTGTATAGTATGGGTACTTTCCTCCCTCCGTGTAGCTGAACGATGACCTGCCGGGGTGGTTCTTCTCCCAGCTATAGTATTCGTCGGCTACCTGGGATGCTGTTGCGTAGACGGCTATGGTATATCCTTTAACGGTCTTCTTGTTTATGAAGTATTTGTTTAGCCACGTGAAGAAGTCCTCTATGTGGTCGTGGTATCTTGATCCATAGTTGGGGTGGTGGACGACTCCCCAGCTCCACACCTTATCCTCGATGTCGTAGGCTTCCCTAACCTTCCATTCTAGGAAGATCATGAGGAACTGCCTCTTAAGCGTGTTGGAGCGTGAATCTACGCCTCCATGAGCAGTTGTGGATCCTATCTGTGCTCTATGGTCTATGCTTACGAAGGGTGTTGAGAAGTTCTCAGCTAGGCAGGAGGAGTAGTCGTCGACACAGCTCGCCCTCCAGGGGTTCCAGGCGATGTGTCCAAAGTAGTTTAACGCTATCTCCGGCCTGTTTCCAAGCCCTATATCGAAGCCGTATTTCTGCATTAAAGCACACTCTTGAGCGTATTTCCCCCTCTCGAACATGGCGCACATTACACGGTTCTTCCCCATCCCGATTTTAGAGAGGACTTCATCGATTGCCTTCTTCGCATCCGCAAACCACCTGTCAGGTTGGCTGCATCTATGCCATGCATCCTTCGACTTATCGTAGCATATACTGTGGGCGTGGGTTCCTATCTCGTGTCCAGCGCTTAGGAGATCCTTTAGATGGTTTAGGTCGTTTTTCCGCAGTGCCACCTGCATATACCAGCCGTTGAATAGGGCGGTCATCTTTACTCCCGTTTGGGAGCAGAAGTTTAGGAGCCACTGCAGCTCCTGCTTAACCTCGTTATACTCCTGATAAACCCTACTGCTACTCATATACATGTATCCGCTTTTATCTAAGCATGGCTCGATGTGTAGTACGAAGATAACGTTTATAGGTGGCTCGCCCTTCTCAGCTGCGCTCGGGGAGGGATGAATTGAATACAGCTCATTTAGAATATCCTCAGGGCTTCTTTCCTGCTGGAAGGGATTCCAGAAAATAAATGTGGCAGCAACTATGGAGACTATCAGGATAATTACAATTAGTACAAAATATCTGTTCATGAATAAATAGGAGCGGAAGTTATATAAATTTCTATTTATAAAAACTCAGACAACTTAAGCCACCTTATATGATAGGCTATAGCCTTCTAGTCCCTACACCATACTCCGATACTATGCCATGGCAGGTTATCTTGAGGCTTAACAGCCCTATATGTAGGAGGCATATCTCCCCAAACTAAGCTGATTACAAAAAGGATGAATAAGCATATCTGGGCACGTAAAGGATAAATGTTAGGAGTCGTTTGACTGAAGATGTAGTGGGAGTGGTTTATCGTGGTTAGCTATAGGATCTTTGATGAATATTGTGACCTATACGATAAATGGTATTTGGAGAATAGGGTTATTGCCGAGAATGAGGTTAGGGCTGTAGGGCGGCTTTTAAGGCCTGGGTTAAGTCTTGAGATAGGTGTCGGGACGGGATACTTCGCCTGGAGACTAGGCGTTGACTTGGGCGTTGATCCAGCCCGTAGGCCATTGCTTAAGGCGAGGTCTCGTGGAGTTGATGTGGTTCAGGCCTTCGGTGAGAAGTTGCCGTTTGGATCTGGGGTGTTCGATAACGTGCTTTTAATATTGACTCTCTCATTCCTCGAGAAGCCCTTAATGGTTTTGGAGGAGGCTTGGAGGGTTCTGAGGAAGGGTGGATCAATTATAGTGTGTACTGTGCCAAGGGATTCCGTATGGGGAAGATACTATGAAGAGCTTAGGAGAGAGGGTAAGAGCGTGTTTTTTAAATATGCTAGATTATACAGCCTAAGGGAAGTTGAGGAGCTTATGGAGAGAGCAGGCTTTAAGATAGAGGAGTATTCTGCAACGCTATCATCGCTTGAGCCCATACGCGAGGAACCCTCTCCCATACCGAGCAGGCGTGGATTCGTATGTATAAGAGGAGTTAAGCAGTAACGGAATCTAAAGCTTGGAAACCTACATTCGTTTACTTATTAAATTAAATTTAGCCCATATAGCTATATGTTTATACGCTTCTATGTGTACTATTTTAATGTGGAAATTGGAGACAAGATACTGGAGATTGAGGAAAGCTATCTAAGCGGTAGAGATCAGGAGGTATATGAGAATGCTAACATGACCGTATCGATGGGCTCCTTTATAGACTTCATGCTGGATAAACTGCTTAAAACAGAGGATGTACTGTCTAAATATCTTCCTTCCGAAGCCGTTAGGGCTCACGTTAACGGGGATATACACATCCATAAGCTGCCCTACTCCCTTTGGATACCGTACTGCACCGGATGGTCTATTAGTAGAATAATTTCAGTGGGATTAAAGACTCCGGCTGTAATTGCTGGACCGCCTAAGCACTTTGAGTCAGCTCTCTCACAGATAGTTGATTTTCTGTATGTGGCTCAGCAGGAGTGGACTGGGGCTCAGGCGTTCTCGGCAGTCGATTTATTTCTAGCTCCATTCATTAGATTTGATAATCTAAGCTATAGGAGGGTTAAGCAGAGGCTTCAAAGCATGCTCTATCAGCTTAACGTACCAGCTAGGCTTGGGATGCAGACTCCATTTACCAACATAACATTGTTCCTTGATGTTTCTAGGAGACTGCTCGACGTTAAGGTTAGGGTTGCAGGTAAATTCGCTGGATTAATAGGCGACTATATAGATGAAGCCCTGCTCTTCTCTAAGGCACTTTTTGAACTATATCTCGAGGGCGATAGCCTTGGTCAGCCCTTCACATTCCCTATACCGACGTTAATGGTTACTAAAGACTTCGACTGGAACGGCAGGAGGTGGGGGGAGCTTACTGATATAATATTTGAGGGGCTTGCAAGGAGGGGTGTAGCTTACCTATTAAACGGCTATGCGACGGATGTGGAGGCATTGTATGCTATGTGCTGTAGATTAACAGTGGATATCTCGAGGGTTAAACTTAGGCTTAAGGACGAGCTTGGAAAGGTTGGAGGTACTAGGGGTATTTGGGCTCTTCCGGATGCTACGGGCAGTATAGGGGTAGTTACAGTTAACCTGCCTAGAATCGCCGCCCTCAGTAGAGGGGAGTGGGATGTATTCGAGTATATGTTAAGGGAGCGGCTTGAGCTTGCTCGACGAGTTCTATTAACATTGAGGAAGAGGTACATGAAATCACTAAATAGTGGATTAATGCCTATAACTAGGATCTATTTAAGCCACTTCTGGAACCACTACAATACATTCGGTTTAATAGGCCTGCCTGAGGCCGCTGCAAACTTCACGGGGAACCCTAGGCTTTGGCTTAATGGCTCCAGGAGGGAAATGAGGGAGGCAGTGGATATTGAACGCAGAATGGTTGAAGCAGTAAGGAGGTATTGTATCGAATGTGAGGAGGAGGACGGCTGTCTATATAATGTCGAGGAAGTGCCCGGGGAATATACGAGCTATAGGCTGGCGCTACTTGATACGAAGCTATTTAAACGCAGGGACGAGATGGATCGAGTAGCTATACCTACTGATGGAGTTGCACCATTTTACAGCAATAGCGTTGTCCCATACTATGCTGATGTTCCAGTATATTTGAGAGCTGAATGGGAGGGTTTAGTCCAGCAGGAGTTTACTGGAGGAGTTATGATGCACATATTTCTAAGTGAAGCACCAGATACAAGAGCTCTTAAAAACCTTATACGTAGAATATGTGAGAACACCAAGGTGGTTTACTTCAGCATAACGCCGTCTATAAGCGTATGTAGGAAGTGCGGCTGGGATACCGTGGGCGTGGTATGGAAATGTCCCCGCTGCAGCTCGGATACAAGTATTTGGAGCAGAATCGTAGGCTACTATAGGCCAGTTGGAAACTGGAACATAGGTAGGAGAGCCGAATTTAAATTGAGGAAAACGTATAAGCTGAGGAACCTACAGGAAAATTAATCTTCACCCCTACAATCTTCTCCCTACAATATTTACGTAAGTAAATACTATTATTAATTAGGATATTGGCAGGAATGGGTATGAGTCTAGGTGATTATTATTTTATTCCTCCTTACAAAGGAAAAAATATTAGGTAGTTTCATTATATATTGGTGGGTTATGTGGAAAAACCAGATTTCTTATCTGAGAAGGATGAAATATAGGAGATATTTGGGGAGGGGGTTAAATAAAACTGTATCCGGTATGTGGGGGTAGAATTAGAGAGATAATTAGTGGGCTTAGTCTGAAATATTGTATATCGCCCAATGAAGTTAAAAGTGATATTTCCAGTTACCTAGAGCCGGGACTGGTGGTATCGGTATTGGGGGGATATCCGTGATAGAGCAATCTTGTGGTAACATAGTGGTGGAGGCTAGGAATTTATGGAGATCTTTTAGGAAGGCTAAGACCGTAGGTGGTCCAATTAATATGCCTACTGCTATTGTGAACTACGTTTATAGGAAGCTTAAGGGGCAATATGAGAGTGTTAGCTATGCTCTCCGCGACGTATCTTTTACTGTTAGGGAATCGGAGTTCGTTCTAATGCTGGGGCCGAATGGCGCTGGCAAGACTACCCTGCTGAAGATATTAGCTGGAATACTTCCGTACTCTAAAGGTAGTCTGAAGATCTTTGGGAGAGATCCCTATAGTGATAGGGAGCATTTACGTGAAGTGAGGAGGAGGGTATCGCTTATTCCAAACGTAATGCTGGGTACAGCGTTTTTTGATGCGGCGTTAAGTGTTGAAAGGAACCTTATGATAACCTGTGAGCTTCTCGGATTAAATCCTGCGAGGGCTTTAAAGATGGCTGATTTATTTGACCTTAAAGACTATCTGGATACCAGGCTTGGCGCATTATCGACTGGGTTAGTGGCTAGAGCCGTCCTTGCGTTGCACTTAGCTAAGGAGGCGGATCTCTACTTGTTTGATGAGCCTGCGGTGGCTTTATCCCCTGAGGGTAGGATGCTTTTTAAGAGGCTTCTTGAGGAGCTGAAGAGGGAGGGGAGGACTGTTATATATGCGACCCATTACCCCTCGGAGCTTGTCGATGTATTTGATAAGGTGCTGATTTTATGTAGGGGTAGGAAGTTATTCTATGGAACGACATTAGACTTTACAAATACCGTTTTTAAGGGTAAAGATACGTGCATCGAGATCGAGCTTTACAAAGGGTATAGGGATGTATTTACGTTAGGCGGTGAAGTTGAAGTGTCGGGGAATAGGGCTAGAATATACTGTTCCTCCTCCGAAGCCTATGGACTTTTAAAGGAGATTGTTTCTAGCCTACGGGAGGGGTATGTTAAGAGGATAAAGGTTATTCCGAGGAGCTTTGAGGAGGCCTATATAATGTATCTGGGTGTTGAGAAATGATAGTTAGGTTTAAGCTTTTAGTTAGAGTGATAAAGGCTATGGGTAAGATGCATTTTGCAACTAAATACGCGTACTTTGTATGGGTGTTTCCGTTCGAGGTTGTGCAGTTAGTGATAGATATTTTACTGTGGTTTTTCTTCGTTAATGCGCTGGGGGGATCGTACGCTTTCGAGGAAAAGTACAGCGTTAACCCAATACACTTCCTTTTAATTGGGATAATTGCAAGTAGATTCCTGAACTATAACGTCTCCGGCATATTTTCGATCGTTAGAAACCTCTTTCAAAGCAGTTATTCAACGGCCCTTCAAAGGTTGAGCTATCAGGAGTACTTAAGCATGTATAATATTGAACACCGCTACTGGCTAATTGGGGTAATGTTCTGGGAGTATTTTAGGACGTGTATTATAGCTGTAATATACCTGCTTGTCGGCTACCTGGGATTCGGACTGAGGCTGAATATATCGCCGGATGGACTACTACTGGCCTTATTAACCTTTATACTTGGAATTATAGCTACCTTAGGAATAGGCATGGTTTCAGCTGGCGTCTACCTTTATATAGGAGTCTATAGGGGTGCTGAGCCTGTTCAATGGACTATAAGGCTACTCTCGAAAATAATCTCCGGCACATACTTTCCCGTAGAAACACTACCCATAGCTCTCCAATATATTGCACTAATTCTCCCACATACCCATACGCTAACATGCTTGAGAAACATACTACTAATCGGTAAGGGCATCGATACATTATCACTCGAGATCCTAATTATCCAAGCCATAGCATTTCCCCTCATAGGCTATCTATTATTCAAACTCGGCCTCAAAAAGCACTTTAAGAGAGGAACCTTAATTTAACATGAGCATATAACATTTAGACGAATATTTAATACATAAAATATAGCCGTATTTTTTATAGCTATAATCTAGCTTACAGATTGGATCATCTCCCTTTAAGTAATCCCTGTCTCCTCTTTAAGCGACTCTTCAATCAGCTTTACCGCATTCAATTTTCTGGATCCTCCGAGTAACCTATCGGCGATCGTAGAAAGCTTCTTTAGTGCAACAGCACCTCTAATAGGCACCATAACTATCTTATCATCTACTACTTTTACAAGAAGTTTATCGCCCACATTTATCCTTAGCTTCTCCCTAACTCTCTTAGGTATTGTAATCTGAAATTTCCGAGTAACAGTAACAACTTCATTCATCCATTAACCCTACAGCACTTCATTAATACAACAATTATTAAAATTTATTCGCTCTAATATAACAATTATCCGACCGATTTAATTCCACATAAACATATATAATATAAATTTGCTCTCTAACTTACGGCTACTTTAAATACATTATGCTATAGCTTCTCTACGTTTAGCTTGAGTATTCTGCCCTCGTATAGATTGTTCATGTATTTTAAAATTGTTAAGGCGTCTTCTCCAATTATCGCCCTGACGGCGAAGAGGTAACTGTATACTCCCCTCCTGTAGGTCGCGGAACCTCTAGGCTTTACCTCCCTTTCACTAGCGTATGGTTCCTTCGATATGTTTTGGCCGTCGTAGCACAGCATATTCTCGTGTATTCCTGCTAGGAATATCATGTCCGACGAATATTCGTCCTCCCAGGGCCACTTCGTAGTGGATATGTGCCAGTAGCCTAGCGGTGCAGCCTCATCGTTTACAACTAAGGATATTCCTACCCCCAGGTTGAAGTCTACGCATAGGGCTATTGAATGCTTTATCCAAATATCTACTCCGGGCCAAGGTGGATAGTATATGTCTTCGCTTTCGATCAGGTAGTATGTGGCGCCTACTACTGCTAGGTGGGGTACGCCCATCTCCCCCATTCCCGCGGGATTATAGAACTCGTATCCCCCAGCTCCTGGACCTGGGTTTGGACCTACGCTAAACTCCCTATTTACCTCAACCACGCACCTATAGAGTATGTATTTGCTGTCTACGGGTATGCCGAAGAACTCGTAGACGTATCCCCTATCCCCTCCCAGCGACCACTTCCTAGCATATACTGCTAGCAGTGGGCCTCTTGAATCTATCCAGGTATCGGTTTTTACGAGCAGGGCGTATCTTTTATCGTATCCGAACTCGAAGAAAGAGTCTAGCATGCCGTGGAAGAAGTTTAGGCCTGATCTTGTGGAGTTCGGTGGCTCATATAGCTTTGCGAAGTTTATCTTTTGGTTTCCGAAGTAGTCTATTACGCCGCCGTACTTAAACAGCCTCCCTGAGATAACTTCGTATTCTTTGAATCTTACAGTTAGTACACCGTTTTCTATCAGCGTATAGTTTCCGGTCTGCTTAATGGAAATGTAGGGGGATTCCGTCCCTGCATAGGCCGATTTCTCGCCCACCTCTAGCCTATACTCCACGTGCTCTCCAGGCCTCAGGGATATGGGGAAGCTGATTATGGCTGTTCT